>SDBU01002002.1_pt1 | contig 27833 bp, 28 predicted proteins | sample 2277071 | NCBI WGS metagenome assembly SDBU01 (sample SAMN10397929, study PRJNA504765) | marine sediment metagenome | isolation source: marine sediment core GS08_GC12, 126 cmbsf | place: Arctic Ocean: Gakkel Ridge, Loki's castle | collected 2008 | reverse complement strand
CTGCAGGCCTAACCTGCTAGAATCTTCATTGCCTCTTCCCGATAGGCATCCATTAGATAGGGTATTCCTGTGACCTTGGCACATTCTTCAGTAAGTGACATAAGCTCACGCCGGGTAATTACGGGCACACTAAAGCATCTTGCCCCTGCCATCAGCTGTTGTAACCCTATCCTGATCTTTTCACTATAGCTGTAGACTCCCACAGCACCCAGAGGGATGTTTTTCATTTCAGCGGCGCCCACCTTATTTTTGACGTCTTCGTAGCAAACAAAGATCTCTTCCGGGGTCGAGCCGAATTGGCCGACAGTATTTGGCAGCTTGCCATCCTTGAGCCACTTCTCTATGTTCTTGCCAACCATGCCCGGAATCATCAAAGCCCGTCCCATGCATACTGCTTTGGTAAAAGGGGCACCAAGGGCAAGTGCCTTGAATACGCCATCTTCGCTACTGAATCCACCAGCAACGGCGATATCAGGTACTCGCTCGCCTCTATCGGCCAACTTCTTGCAAAACTCATAAGCCGCAGCGTGCAGGTAGAGACTGGGCATACCCCATTCTTCCATCATTCGCCAGGGACTCATTCCAGTGCCACCGGGGGCACCGTCTATCGTAAGCAGGTCGATTTTGGCTTTCGAGCCCCACTTAATGGCCATAGCCAGCTCACGCAGACCGTAGGCACCGGTCTTCACGGTAACGCGTTTGAATCCTAGGTCTCTTAGGCGCTGGACTTCAGCATAAAAACCTTCTTCATCGATAAAGCCAAGGCGGCTGTGGCGTTCAAACTCCTTGATAGCACCATCCTTGAAGGATGCCTGAGTAACGGGATTTGAAGGATCAGGGGTGATAATATATCCGCGTTTCTGAAGTTCTAATGCTCGTTCCAAGCTATTAACCTTGATTTCTCCGCCGATACATTTCGCGCCCTGTCCCCACTTTAATTCAATAGTTTGCAGGTCGTGCTTCTTTCTCATATATTCAGCAACGCCCAATCTGGTATCCTCCACATTCATCTGCACCAGGATTTCACCATATCCCTCATGGTAGCGCCGATAGGTCTCAATTCGCCGGTCCATATCGGGTGCCGAAACAACATGACCATTGGCATCACGCTCAAGCTGTGGGTCGATACCGCATACATTCTCACCGCATACCAGTGTAACCCCGCTGATGGCAGCACCAATGGCAAAGTGATCCCAGTTCTTACGGGCTATCTCTGTAGAGCCTAGAGCCCCGGTAAAGATGGGAACCTTCATCTTGACCTTGATGTCCCAGCCATATTCGGTCTCCGTATTGACTCCTGGGAACGTAGCGGTATCAGGATCGCCGATAACGCCATCAGGCAACCCCCTGGTTCCAAAGGCATACCCCTGGATATTAAGATGTGAATAGTCAACGGGGTAATTCTTGTCGCCTCCGGCGGTGACTTCACCGTAAGGTCCGGGATAGATTAGCTCCCGACCGCGGAAGGTTGCCTTAAACACCTCGCAGTTTCCAGTGCAGTTGTCAACACAGCGGGTGCACAGACCACTCATAGGCACTACACTTTTAGAACGGTTGGTTGTTCTGGTGGCATCATTTGAGTTTGGCCGTTGCAGATTCATTAGCACTCCTCTCTCATATTTTTACAGGTATTCCTCTTTCCTTAAGGTATCTCTTGGCTTCAGGTATAGATATCTCTCCGAAGTGAAAGATAGAAGCCGCCAAAACGGCTGCTACCTTAGCTTCGATTACTGCCTGATAAAGGTGCTCCAGCTTGCCTGCCCCACCAGAGGCGGTAACCGGTATGGTTACTGCCTCGGCAACTGCCCTTGTCATCTCCAGGTCGTATCCTTCCTTTGTTCCATCAGCATCCTTGCTGGTGAGTAGTATTTCCCCGGCGCCCAGCTCTTCGACTCGCCTTGCCCAATCGACAATGTCCAGACCGGTGGAGTCGGTGCCGCTTTTGACGACTACCTCAAGGCGGGGAAGGCTGCTATCGGGGGGATTCTTCCTGCCGTCAATGGCGATAACCAGCCTCTCCTTGCCAAAATGTCTGGAGGCTTCCTTGATGAGTTCTGGGTTCTTCACCGCCGCCGTATTTATTGAGACCTTATCCACACCAAGGTCAACCAGTGCCGCCATATCCTCAATACTGCCGATGCCGCCACCGACAGCGAAGGGGATAGTGACCACATCACACACTCTTTTCACCCATTCCAGCCTTGTTTTTCTATTCTCTACGGTAGCAAAGATATCCAGGAAAACAAGCTCGTCGGCCCCCTCCTGGCAGTAGGCTTGGGCTGCCTCCACCGGGTCACGGGCATCCCTCAGGTTGATAAACTTTACCCCTTTGACCACCATCCCATCCTTATCGTCAAGGCAGGGTATAATTCTTATCTCTTTCATCTTTAGACCTCCCAAAGCCTGATTAGATTCTGGTACTCAATGACGGTGCTCATGGCATGATTTTCGGCTTCTATGCCGGCTTCTTCAGCGGCAGCCACGGGATTCAAGCCGCCGAGGAGGACAATACCAATTCTATTAAGCTCTACCGGGATTTCGCATACCGACTCACTGGTATTCCCCATTAAGAGTAGTCCTCCCAAGCCAGCTTCACTCAAGCCAGCCACCACTTCTCCAGCTATCGGGCGGCAGATGGCGGGTATCTCACGGAAGTTGGCCAGTATTTTCCCGTTGCCACTCGTGGCCACCTCGCCGACTGATGTCATCCTGGCTCTGATGAAGATCTCCGAAGGGTCAAGGGAGGAGCCGGCGTAGTGAATCAGTTCCACAAAGCGAAGTGGCTGGTGATTTCGAACCTGGAGGATGCCGCCGAACCTCGAGTCCGTGGGAACCCCAGCCTTGAGCAAGCTGCCATTTACCACAATGCTGCAGACAGTCGCCAGTCCTACCTTACCGTCGGGGACGGTTATCTCTCCCAGGCGCTCACCCTCTCCGGCCACTGCCACCAGGTCACTAACGCAAAGTCCTGCAGCGAAGGCTGGCTTCATCGCTTGGAGTGCCTGGGCAAACTTCTCTCTTGGGAAAAAGGAGACATTTACCGGAACCGAACCGGTACGTTTCTCCCAATTGAAGGTGGTATGGAAGGCAAGTAGCTCAATCCTGGAAATAGCGAAGCCAACCTTGTCCCTAACTAAGGCACTCTTTAGCTCGTCAATCCCGGACTCAGTGATTAGCCTGCCATCCCTGCCCGCAGTATGGGTTAACCCTCGTTCATCCATCAGTTGCAGGTGGTAGCGCACTGCCCGTTCACCCAGCTCAATCCCGTGCTCCTTCAGGAGACGGGCAATAACTCGGGCTCCTAATGGTTCCTGGGAGTCGTTCAAGACCTTCAGGATAGTGAGCTCCTTCCTCTCAACCTCTTGCGCTTCAAAGGCGGCCACAATGTCTCCCGTAGGCAATAGGCAACTGTTTGCCTATTGTACACGGGCCAAATGGCTTTGTCAACCGTTATCGGCTATCCCCGATCCCTGGATTGTAGGGTGCAAGAGGATTTGGATATGGCAGGCTGCCACCCGGAGAACTGGTCAAGTATAATGATGACAACCCGTCCAATATTGGCCTGACCATGGATGTGGCCTGGCGGGACTGGTGACCATCACCTTGCCCTGTGCCTTTGTATCTCCGCTGAAGTTCTATTATAATTGGTATCGTAGGGCGATGATGTGGCCAAGACGCTGGATGCCGTTACTAGGAGCGCAAGGATGGGGGAGAGGGAAAGATATTTGTTCTCCGATTGATAAGGCAGTGCGCGTCAGGACTGGCGGTGATGGTGAAAATGCTATTTAGAAAGGGAGGAAGGAATTGGAAAACAGAAGCAGCGAAGAAGGCAAAGAACACGTCATCAAGATGGCCAAGGAGCATGATGTCAAGTTCATCAGACTGTGGTTTACCGATATACTGGGGATCCTCAAGAGCTTTGCTATCACCGTGGAGGAACTGGAAGGTGCTCTGGAGGAAGGAATGGGGTTTGATGGCTCCTCAATTCAAGGCTTTGCCCGTATCGATGAGAGCGATATGGTGGCTTTGCCTGACCCCAATACCTTCCAGCTACTTCCGTGGAGACCCCGAGAGCACCATGCTGTATCCCGAATGTTCTGTGACATCTTGAGGCCTGGCGGCGAACCGTTTGAAGGCGACCCAAGGTACGTCTTGAAGAGAAACCTGAAGCGGGCGGCAGATATGGGCTACACCTTCTATGTCGGGCCGGAGCTGGAGTACTTCTACTTTCGAGATTCGAAGGGAACCGAACCCCTGGATGCGGGGGGCTACTTCGACATGACGCCTCTGGACGGAGCGAGTGACCTGAGGAAGGAAACGGTTCTTACCCTGGAGGAGATGGGCATTGGCGTTGAGTATTCCCACCACGAGGTAGCCTTCAGCCAGCACGAGATAGACATGAGGTACACTGATGCCCTGACCATGGCCGACAATGTGATGACCTACCGCTTGCTGGTCAAGGAAGTCGCCCTGAAGCACGGGGTCTATGCTACCTTTATGCCCAAGCCCGTTTTCGGCATCAATGGTAGCGGCATGCATGTCCACCAGTCGCTGTTTAAGGGTGACCGTAATGCCTTCTTTGATGAGAGCGATAAGTATCACCTTTCTGAAGTTGCCAAGTGTTATATCGCCGGGCTGCTGAAGCATGCCCCTGAAATCACGGCCGTCACCAGCCAGTGGGTCAACTCCTACAAGAGACTGGTTCCTGGCTACGAGGCGCCGGTATACCTTTCCTGGGCGCGGCGGAACCGCTCCGACCTGATCAGGGTTCCCGAGTACAGGCCGGGCAGGGAAAAGGCCACCAGGATAGAGTTCCGCTCCCCAGACCCGGCCTGCAACCCCTACCTTACCTTCAGCGTGATGCTGGCCGCCGGACTGGAGGGGATGGAGAAGGAATACGAAGTTCCCGACCCCGTGGAACAAAACGTGTACGAGATGACCGAGGAGGAGAGGCAGAGGAGGGGAATCGACACCCTGCCGGCCAGTCTTCTGGAGGCCATCCTGCTCACGGAAAAGAGTGAAGTGGTGCGAGAGGCCCTTGGCGACCATGTTTTTAATGCTTTCATCAAAAACAAGAAGATCGAGTGGGACCAGTACCGAACTCAGGTGACCGAATATGAGCTTAAGAGATACTTGCCGATACTGTGAATATTAATGCACTTACGGGTGCGGCGCCTGTGCCAGCCGTTCTACTATGTACACCACATGTGCCAATTGCTAATATCCAGTATCAGTTCAATTGTCGGACACCGCCATATTTAGACTTTAGTACTCGTTGCCCGTTAGTAATATTGACTTAGGTCTTGCTGCAGCTTATACTTTCTTTATCGCACTCTATCAACCTCTAGGTGGGGGTCATAAGTGATAGCAGCTTTTTCAGCTAGGCTGGTCCTAGTCTCGATTGTTCTGGGCATTGTTGCCCTTTCGGGTAGTGCCTGCGGCGGAGAACCTGTAAACCAGACGCCTATTATCTCTAGCGTCAGCGGGGAGCCGGTAAACGTTGCCCCTGGAGGTACCGCCACTATAACCTGTGTTGCCTCTGACCCAGATGGTGATAGGCTGAGTTATACTTGGTCAACCACGGGAGGCAGCCTGAGCGGCACGGGAAAGAGTGTTACTTTTACGGCACCTGATGCTGCCGGGACGTATCTGATTGGTGTCACCGTTGCTGACGGTAAGGGCGGAACTGCTGACAAGAGCCATACGGTTACCGTGGTTGCTGAGGCGGTTATTAATAGGCCGCCGGTGATAGCCAGCTTGAGCGCCAGCCTGGAAACTGTCGAGCCTCAAAAGCCGGCGACGGTGACTTGCGTGGCCACTGACCCGGATGGAGACCAGCTGACTTATAGCTGGTGGACCAATCTGGGGCGCATCGAGGGCGCAGGCAGCGTTGTCACCTGGACAGCACCACCTTACCTGGGGGAGTACATCATTGATGTCACTGTTAGGGACAACAAGGGCGGAGTTGCTGTGGAAACTTACAAAGTCACCGTAGCTCCGAATGAATCACCGGTTATCGAGAGCCTTGATGCCAAGCCGGGAATAATGGTCCTTGACCATAGTACGACGATAACCTGTGAGGCGGAGGACCCGGATGGAGACCAGATAACGTATAGCTGGTCGACCACGGAGGGCAGCCTTAGCGGTACCGGAAAGGCGGTTACCTGGACGGCACCGGGGCGAGCCGGCTATTTCACTATTGAAGTCACAGTGGATGACGGTCGAGGTGGAACAGATACTTCAAGCGTCACCGTCCAGGTAATAGGTACAAAGATCACAATGCCGCTGAACCCAGTATCCAGTGAGAGTGGCTCTATCCGGTCTGATGGACGTATAATTTCACTGTGGACAGTTGGAGATGACACGGTCAACAACGGGATACGCACCTATTTAAGCTTCGATATCTCGAAGATAGCCAGGGTCGAAGAATTCAGGAGTGCCGTACTGAGTATCAGCACGCTCGACCAGAATGGCACTCCCTGGGCAGACCTGGGCGGCCTCTCTATCGGTGAAATCGAATATGGTTCCCGCCGCCTGCAAGTCGCTGACTATAAGCTCTCTAGCAAACGATTGGAGCGCTTTGCTTCGGCACCAACCACCGGAGTTGATCTGACTCCCATAATAAGCCGGGCGGTACGTGATAAAGTCTCCCGCTTCCAAATAGTTTTATACTTTCAAACAGAGACTGATGAGGATAGTTCCGCCGACAATGTAAAAATCACCGTCGCCGAACTGACAGTCAGTTATGTCGGCGAGACTTACTGAACAGGCGCCCATCAGTTGCCATTCCCAGGGCACTGGAGAAATTCCCCACAACAACCCTTAGATTGCGATGGCGACTAAGAGTACACAGGGCTGGACATTAATTACAGCCCCTTCTCGCCGACATAAGCGGTGAGGTCGGCTAAACGGCAGCTATATCCCCACTCGTTGTCGTACCAGGCGAGCACCTTAACCATACTATCGGCAATCACCATCGTGCCCGGGGCATCAACAATCGAGCTGGCTGGATTACCCTTAAAATCCATACTGACTAGCTCTTCCTGACAGTACTCCAGTATTCCCTTTAGCGGGCCTTCAGCCGCTTCCTGGAAAGCCCGGTTGACCTGGTCGACAGTAACCTTCCTGTCCAGGTCAGCGACAAAGTCGACAATGGAGCTGGTAGGTGTCGGCACCCTGAGCGCTAAGCCGTGAATCTTACCTTTAAGTTCAGGGATAATCTCACCGACTAGCCTGGCGGCGCCGGTGGTCGTGGGGATAATATTCAGGGCAGCAGCTCGTGCCCGGCGCAGGTCACGGTGAAACATGTCGAGGAGCCTCTGGTCGTTAGTGTAGGCGTGAATGGTGGTCATCAGCCCCTTGCTGACTCCGAAGTTCTGATGCAACACCTTGACCACCGGGGCAATGCAGTTGGTGGTGCATGAGGCATTGGATATCAGGTTATGCTTCTTTGGGTCATAACTCTCTTCATTGACACCGAGGACAATAGTTATATCTTCATTGCGGGCCGGGGCGGAGATCACTACCTTCTTGACGCCACCTTGAAGATGGGCTGCAGCTTTGGTGGCGTCGGTAAATAGCCCGGTTGACTCAATCACTATCTCTACGCCGTAATCCTGCCACGGGATTTTGGCCGGGTCGCGTTCTGATAATACCTTTACTGATTTGCCATCAATGATAAGTGTATCCTCAGTCGCCTCTACCGTGCCCGGATAAGGACCATAGGTGCTGTCCCATTTCAGCAGGTGGGCGTTGGTCTTGGTATCAGTAAGGTCGTTAATCGCCGTCACCTCTAGCTTGCCGCTGTGGTACTTCTCAACTGCCCTAAGGGTTAACCTCCCGATCCGTCCGAAGCCGTTAATTCCCATTTTGGTCGCCACTTTTATACCTCCTCGACTATTTTTTGCCGACTGTGTTTTTGCCGTACCAGCATATCAAGGAAAGCCTCAATCCTTGTTCTGACATGGTGAGTCAATTGAAAGTCATCATTCCCCTCCAGGGTTAGAATCGGCACTTTCAAGGCATCTCGAAAGATGATGTCGCCAATGCCGCGGTGGCAGAAGGCCTGGACATAGTGGATCACCCCATCAACCCGACGCCGGTTGAGTTCGAGGGTAATGTCCTCTACTCGGTAATATATGGAGTAAGGGTAGGTATAATTGGAATACTGCTCGGCCATGGAATCTCCCGGCCTGGGCATAGCGAACTGGCGCTGAATTTCATTAAACACTACCCTGGCCCGGTTGCTCTCAAGGTAGTGGTATAGATCATGCCCGTAGACAGAGGGAACACCGATATAGGCCAGCCTGAGCCAGTCCGCAGGGTAAGGCCGACGCTGCCAGCAATCGGCAAGTAACCTTTGCAGCTCGTTGCGGTATCTACGGTAGTCTTGATTGAAATCGGAGGTTGATACCAGCCAGAGGTGGTTCTCCCAGCCGCTCGCCACCCCATCCTGCCAGGTAAGCCGGTCGAGTTCCAGAGCTAACCGGCGGCATTGCATTAGTTCATCCCTGGCTCTACTGGCGGCTTCCATGGTAGTACCTACGGTTTTGGCTAAGGTCTGGAGTGCAGACTGCATTCGCGGGACATCCGGCTGGTCAGGGTAGGCGAAGGGGATGACCTTAAGCCCTTTAAGTTTAAGGACTTCCATCAGCATCACAGTATTGGAGCAGTCGCCGCTGGTAACGCAAAGGACGGTATCAATTCCGCAGTCCATACATACGCCGTAGATTCCCTTAATCCAGCTACAGCAGCTTAAGGGGAAGCCAGCCTTTTCTGCAATGTTTACCAGGCGTTCGGGGTTGGGGTCGGTAATAAACACGTTATTTAAGTCAACCGGCTGGTAGCCGGCGGCCAGTAACACTTCTATCGGGACTGTGGTGGTTATACCGATTCTATTCATATTCCTGGTGGGTTCCTTGGTCATAAAGTAGTTCGCAGGGTAGGTATCTTGGCTTGCCCCAGGCATCCTTTAAGATTCTAGCCCCGCTGTCCCTGTCGCTGGCCCAGATGAGATGGTAGAAGGGCGACTTGGAGAAACCGGCGGGCTTAAAACCCTCGACATACTTATAGCCCAGACCTTTTAGTCCATCCTTGAATAGCTCTACCAGCCGCTGCCTGAGCTCATCTGGCCCTATTTTACCACCAAGCCGCTGCTGTCTAATCTCCACCCACCGCTGGTCTCCGTAGAGCCTGGTTATTGATGCCTGGCACTCAGGGCGCGTTAGATTCCGCACCAGCGCCATTTCCAGGGGGAAGACTACCAATAGGTCTATCTTTTTGCCTTTCCAATCTGCTCCGTGGGCGGCCAAACGCTTGATAGTTTTCCAGCGCAGCATCCGGTAGCCGGGTGGGTCAATAAGGGCGAAGCTTGACGCTGAACGCGGGATCAGGTCAAGCAACTGGCGGATAATCTTCACATTGTTACAGTTGCCCGTTATTATATCTATGTTATTCGTATTGTAGGCTTTAGTTAGTCGTTCCAGGCTTTCTGCATCCTGGCGGTTGCTGACTATGAATATATTATATTTGGCCAGTCTCTTTTTCAATGCCCGGAGCGACGAGTCGTCAATGCAGCAATCTGTTCCATAGCAGAGGCACTGACCACAGCCGGCATACAGCTCCAGGTAGTAACGCTGGTTGCTAGGTAGCCTCCTGGTGTAGGCATCTATGTAGTCGGCAAAGCACTCAAGCTTGTGGCAGGTCCACTTTCTAATCTGCCTTGGAGTTTCCCCGGGTGTATTCGGCTTATTCATTTCATCTGTGCCGGTAGTAGATAATGTCGTCCCTTGCAAATCGGTCTACCTTTTCCATAGCCCTCATTGCTTCCAGGTGGGACAGGGTCTCTAGTACTGCCATTCTCTTATCCCACGGGCCCAGGTCGTCCCAGCAAGCCCGGTTAATGTCTCGCCTCCAGGTTATTTTGCTGGCTATTTGGTAGGCTGTTTTTGGCCTATCCTCCAAAGCCTTCAGGATTTCTGAGTTCCTTTCTCCGTGGTGCTGTATAAGTTGCTCGACCCGCTGTTTGAGATTGGTAAACGGCTGTTCATGCCCGGGCAGAACTAGGCCGACCTCAAGCTGTTTTATGGCGTTCAGTGAATTAAGGTAATCATTCAACGGGTTAGGCGTTGTTTGAGGGTGTAGCCCAATATTGGGGGTAATATTAGGTAAGATATGGTCCCCTGATATCAGCACCCTTCGCTGCGGCTCATACAGGGATATGTGCCCCGGGGAATGCCCCGGCGTCCACAGCACGTTGAAGTGGAAATCGCCGTGGGTAATTGTTTCCCCACCGCGCAGGGTAACGTCAGGTGGGGTAGCTGTGACGAATCTGGCCATGCCTACCGAGGCCATCCGCAGTTCAGATAGCTCATCGGCCGGTGTACCATTGCTATGTAACCAGTGCGCCATCTGGTCGAGGAGTGCGTCCATATTTATGTACCTTGACTCGATATAATCCTTCCCCAGGTAGTGTAGAGCAATCTTAGCTGGGGAGACTCGCTTCAGTCTGCCGGCCAGACCATAGTGGTCGGGGTGGATGTGGGTAATTACTATCTGCGAGATATCTTCAAAGCCGACGCCAATCTCACCCAGCTGGTCTTTCAAGGAATCAAAACTCTCTGGGGTATCCCAGCCGGTATCAATCAGGAGACATTCGCTATCGGCTCGAACCAGATAGGTGTTAACGTGATTAAGGGCGGAGTTCGGCATTGGCAGTGACAGATGGAAAATACCGGGTATGACTTGGGTCATCTTCTCTCATTCCTTCAGGCTGTAGAATGCCCCCATTCCAGCAAAGCTGGCAGCTTGCCCCAACTCGTCCTCTATTCTGAGGAGGCGGTTATACTTGGCGGTGCGTTCTGAGCGGCACGGGGCGCCGGCTTTGATTAGACCGGCATTCAGACCGACGCTGATGTCGGCGATTGTGGTATCTTCCGTCTCGCCTGAGCGATGGCTTATCACCGCTGTCCACCCTGCCTGCTGTGCCATGTGAATTGCCGCCACTGTCTCGGTAAGCGTCCCAATCTGGTTGGGTTTGATTAGAATGGAATTAGACGCTCCTAATCTGATGCCCTGATTAAGCCGGTTTACATTGGTAGCGTAGAGGTCATCACCGACAAGCTGAACCTTGTTGCCCAGCTTTTCGGTGAGGAGCTGCCAGCCATCCCAGTCGTCCTCGGCCATCCCGTCCTCAATGCTGATGATGGGGTAGCTTGCTGCCCAGTTCATATAGTAATCGACCATTCTCTCGCTGCTCAAGGTAGCGCCTTCCCGGGCTAGGGCATACTGACCGTCGTGATAAAACTCGCTGGCCGCCGGGTCCAGGGCGATAAAGCAGTCCCTACCCGGCTGGTAGCCCGCCTTCTCAATTGCTGCAAGGATTGCCTCTATTGCCTGTTTATTTGATGATAAGGCAGGGGCAAAGCCCCCTTCGTCACCAACGTTAGTATTCAGTCCTTGGTCGCCAAGCACCTGTTTCAAGCCGTGGTAGACCTCGCTAGCTATTTGCAGGGCATGGTGGAAGCTGGTGGCCCCGGCGGGCACTACCATAAACTCCTGGAAGTCGGTGGAGCCTGAGGCATGTTTGCCACCGTTGAGAATATTCAGCATCGGCACCGGCAGGGTATGGGTGGCGGCACCACCCAGATAGCGGTACAGCGGCATGCCGAGAAGGTTAGCCGCAGCATGGGCCACCGCCAGTGACGAGCCCAGAATAGCATTAGCCCCGAGGTGGGACTTATTGGCAGTGCCATCAAGTTCTGTAAGCCTGCGGTCAATGGCTGCCTGGTCGGTGGCTGGCATGCCGATTATGGCCGCGGCGATGTGCTCGTTAACATTGGTTATTGCCTTAAGTACGCCCCGGCCACCGAAACGGGAACCATCTCCATCCCGTAATTCGACGGCTTCATGCCTGCCAGTGCTGGCTCCGGAGGGCACCGCAGCGCGACCTATGATGCCGCCAACCAGCTCTACCTCAACCTCGAGCGTTGGGTTACCCCTGGAATCGAGGATTTCTCTGGCTTTAGTACTTTCAATAGTTGACATATTATATTACTTTGTCACCAGACTGAGTGCTTTATTTACCGCTTCAGCCGGGTTTTGAGCCGGGATGATTGAGTTGTCCTGCTGACCATTCTTAGCTAGCGACCAGGTATTCAGGCCAATAACTGGAATGCCACTTTGCAAGGCGTGAGCTATTTCAGAGAGGGTGCCATAGCTGCCACCAATAGCGATAACCGCTTGGGCTGATTTGACGACGGCAACATTCCGAGCGTAACCCATTCCGGTAACTATCGGGATCTGGATATAAGGGTTGGCTGCCTGGCGGTTTTCCCCGGGCAGGATGCCCACAGTTATCCCTCCTTCAGCACTGGCTCCCCGACAGGCTGCCTCCATAACCCCGCCGAGACCGCCACAAACTAGAATCGCCCCACGCCTGGCTAGCTCGCGGCCAACCTCTTCGGCTGTCCGGCCTTCCTCCTTGGAGCACTGGCTACCCCCAATAACGGCGACGAGCTTCTTATTTACCATTCCTTTTATCACCATTGCCCTAATAGGTATAACGATTATATCACCTGGCCTATGCCATAGCAAAGATTAGAAAGTGTTTATCAACCTCACCCCCTGTGTCCCCCTCTCTTTGCCAAGGAGAGGGGGAATTTGTTACGTAGAGAGGCTTCGCCTCTCTTTAACTCTTCTTAGCTCTAGATTAGTAATCAGGGAGTTTTAGAGGAGCGAAGCCCCTTTAAGAAATTCCTTCCCTCTCCCCTTATGAAGGGGAGAGGGATAAAGGGTGAGGGGTTGGTAAACATTCTTGACATGGCTGAGTCAGGTTGTTAAACTGTCATTACCGTAGCCTTGATTGTAGCTATGGCGCAGGGGTTTATTGACAGAAGGGTCATCAATATCTAACCCGCCGGAACCATTGAGCCGGGGTCTGGTTCAGGTGTATACTGGTGATGGCAGGGGAAAGACCTCAGCCGCTTTGGGGGCAGTGCTCCGGGCATTGGGTCACGGCTTGAGAGTGTACATTGCCTTCTTTATGAAGGGTGACTATGCCTATGGTGAACGCAATATTCTATACAAAATGCCCAATGTTGATATGGCCAGCTTTGGCCGCCGGGAGTTCGTCGATGCGGCGGATGTTAAGCCAGAGGAAATGGAGCAGGCAAGGCAGGGTCTGGCGGAGGCCCGTGAGGCGATGCTCAGCGGTAGCTATGACCTGGTAGTGCTTGATGAGATTAATCTCGCCGCAAGCTGGAAGCTGGTGGAACTGGACGAAGTGATCAAACTCATTGGTGATAAGCCACAGAATGTGGAGCTTATTCTCACCGGTCGTAACGCTGATACCAGGTTAGTGCAACTGGCAGATTTGGTCACTGAAATGCTAAAAATTAAGCATCCATACGATCGGGGGATAGTGGTGCGGAGAGGGTTTGATTATTAAGGGCATAAAAGGAGGGAGTTGTGAATATCACATTGAGTGTAATCAAGGCTGACATTGGTGGCTGGGTGGGGCACTCTGCCTCCCACCCTGATGTTTTGGCCAAGGCCGAAGAATATATGGCCAAGGCTAAGAAGGGGGGGCTGCTGGTTGACTATCATGTCACCAATTGTGGGGATGATCTGCAGCTGATTATGACCCACCAGCATGGTGAGGAGAGTGAAAGAATCCATAAGCTAGCCTGGGATACCTTTATTGCCGGCACTGAGATAGCTAGAGCCCTAAAGCTCCATGGTGCTGGCCAGGACCTACTATCGGATTCTTTCTCTGGTAATGTCAAGGGTATGGGTCCCGGGGTGGCTGAAATGGAGATCGAGGAGCGTGCTGCCGAGACTATCATAATATTTATGGCCGACAAGACCTCTTCTGGGGCATGGAACATGCCGCTCTACAAGATGTTTGCCGACCCGTTTAATACCATCGGGCTGGTAATCGCCGCCAATATGCACACCGGTTTTGCCTTTGAGGTGCACGATGTCAAGGAGCATAAGAAGGTAACCTTTAACGCCCCGGAGGAGATTTATGACCTGCTCATTTTTATCGGGGCACCGTCACGCTATGCGGTAAAAGCGGTCTATCACCGGGAGACCAAGGAGATAGCCGCTGTATCCTCCACTCAGCGTCTCTCTCTCATTGCTGGTCGGTATGTAGGTAAGGATGACCCGGTTTGTGTCGTTCGGTCTCAAGGTCAATTCCCGGCGGTAGGGGAGGTTCTGGAACCGTTTACCCTGGCAGCGTCGGTGGAGGGGTGGATGCGGGGTTCCCATCACGGGCCGCTGATGCCGGTGTCTGTTGCTGATGCCACCCCAAGCCGCTTTGACGGACCTCCGCGGGTTATTTGTCTTGGCTTTCAGCTGTCTGGCGGCAAGCTCGTTGGGCCTCGTGACATGTTTGCTGATAAGTCGTTTGATAATGCTCGCCAGCAGGCCAACGATGTCGCTGACTATTTGCGCCGTCACGGTCCATTTGAGCCACACCGCCTGCCGCTGGAGGAGATGGAATACACGACTATGCCTCAGGTGATGAAGAAACTGGAAGGCAGGTTTGTTGACCAGGGTTAAGGGTATGGCCAAGCTTCTCCTGGCCACAAACAACAAGGCCAAGGTGCGTGAGTATAGGAGCCTGCTCCAGGGACTTCCCTGTAAGCTAGTTACCATGGCTGAGCAGGGAATCACTCCGGTTAGTGAGACTGGGGGAAGCCTGGAGGAAAATGCCAGATTAAAGGCTATTGCTGGCGCTGCCCAGAGCCAGCTCCTCGCTCTTGCTGATGATTCCGGGCTTGAGGTTGATGCCTTGGGTGGTGAACCGGGGCCGCTGTCGGCTCGGTATGCTGGTGAGGGGGCTTCAGATAGTGACCGGGTCGACTATTTGTTATCGCGGCTTGAACATATACCGTGGGCGGAGCGGTCAGCCCGTTTTCGGTGTATGATTGCGGTAGCCACGCCCGGGGGAGAGGTTGAGCTTTGTTCTGGGGAGTGTCGTGGCTTTATCACCCTTGAGCCGAGGGGTGAGCATGGTTTTGGCTATGACCCGGTCTTTTATCTGCCTGAGCTGGATAAGACAATGGCTGAGTTGCCGATGGAGATAAAGAATCAGGTGAGCCACCGCGGACAGGCATCCAGGAAGGCATATCAGGTGCTGGTGAGGTTGAAGGGCAGTAAATATGCAGTATGAATTGAACGAAACCACAAGGCGGGAACACTATCCATGACCGGACTTTCTGATTCCTTCCAGCGCCCGATAAACTATCTGCGCATCTCGGTAACCGACCGCTGTAATCTGCGCTGCATCTACTGCATGCCAACCGATGGTGTTAGGCTTTTCTCTCATGGCGACATTCTTACCTATGAGGAAATCCATGAGGTTGTGTTAGCGGCAGCCGAGCTTGGGATAAACAAGGTGAGGATTACCGGAGGTGAACCACTGGTGAGGTCGGGGTTGCCCTGGTTGATAGGGATGCTGGCGCAGATAGACGCTATAGATGACATTTCCCTGACCACAAATGGCACCCTGCTGGGCCGCTATGCGGCTGAGCTGAAATCAGCGGGACTCGGGCGGGTTAATGTCAGCCTGGATACACTTAAATCCGATAGATTTGAGTTTATTACGCACGGTAGAAGTCTCAATAGTGTGCTGGAAGGCATTGAGGCCGCCAGGTCGGTTGGGCTTAATCCGGTAAAGGTTAATGTGGTGGTGATGTCCGGTATCAATGATGATGAACTCCTCGATTTTGCGGCCAAGACCATTGGTGACGGGTGGCATGTGCGCTTTATTGAGCTTATGCCGGTTGTCGATGATGACCGTGCCGGCCAACAGCTGGTTCTGGTCAGCGATATGAGAAAGCGTCTTGAATCGTTAGGCGCACTGGAGCCTTGCCTGCCCAGTATCGGTAACGGACCAGCCAAATACTTCCGTTTCCCTCAGGCGCGAGGCACCATTGGTTTTATTACCCCGGTTAGCGAGCATTTCTGTTTCCATTGTAATCGGCTGCGGCTTACCGCCGATGGCAAGCTCCGTCCCTGTCTGTTGGCTGAAAACGAGATAGACCTTAAGCAGCCATTACGTAGTGGTGTATCGCTTGCCGGGCTGAAGCAACTGATTGAAGAGGCGATTGCCCGCAAGCCACTTCAGCATAATCTTGCTGAGGGCTATGTGCCCAAAGACCGTCCGTTTTCTCAGGTAGGGGGCTAGTTTTGGAGGAACTGACACACATTGACGCATCGGGTCGTCCGCGGATGGTGGATATAACTCAGAAGCAGGATACCCAGCGTGAGGCAGTGGCCAAAGGCATAGTTAGAATGAAACCAGCTACCTTTGACCGGTTAAAGGGGGGCTCGATGCCAAAAGGAGATGTTCTGGCTGTTGCTCAATTAGCCGGCATCATGGCTGCCAAACAAACGCCAAACTTGATCCCCCTGTGCCATCCGCTGCTCATCGGAGATATCAAGGTTGAGTTCACTTTGGATGCGGAGAATAGTGCTGTGGATATTACTACCACGGCAAAGAGTATCGGTAAGACCGGGGTGGAGATGGAGGCGCTAACCGCCACCGCGGTTGCCGCACTGACTATCTATGACATGTGCAAAGCGGTAGACCGGAGCATAAAAATCGAGAATATTCGCCTGGTTAGAAAAAGTGGCGGCAAGAGCGGGGTAGTCAGCCTTGAGTAAATTATTGCGCCTGTCCTTAAAATAAAAAAAATTCTTTTAAAAAACCTTGAGTAGAATTAATAATTGGTATATACTACACACCACTACCAGGACTATAATTTTGGGGGTGCGCCATGAGGTTATCATGTCTTCAGGAAAACCTCAACCGGGGGCTTAGTATTGTGGGAAGGGCAGTAGCTACCAGGACTACCTTGCCGATAACGAATAACGTCCTTTTAGCTACCGATCAATCCCGTCTTAAGCTTGTTGCCACCAATCTTGAGATAGCTATCAGCCATTGGATTGGTGCCAAGGTGGAGGAAGAGGGGGCAATTACTGTCCCCGCTAGGCTTCTGACTGAGTTTATTAGCTCCCTGCCCAGTGAGAAATATGACAAAAAGGGAGAGAAAATGCCAGAGACCATCAATATTAATCTTTCCCCTCGAACCAAGACACTGGAGATGAAGTGTGCCCGATTTGAGGCACGAATCAGTGGAATTGATGCTAAGGACTTCCCACCCATACCAAAGGTTGAGGATGGCCTTGCTACAAGGGTTGAGGTAGGAGCCCTGCGCCAGGGGATCAGCCGGGTTGTATTTGCGGCTGCCTCAGAGGAGTCTCGCCCGGTGCTCACTGGGGTCAATGCCGAGTTTGACGGTGATGTGCTGACCCTCGCTGCCGCCGATGGCTTTAGGTTAGCCGTCTATCGGCTGCCTCTGGCCACACCGGTGGGCCAGAGGACTGAGGTTATTATCCCGGCGCGAACCCTCACTGAGCTAAATCGGCTTATGGGCGACCAGGAGGAACCGGTTGAGATAACGGTAAAGCCTGATAAGAGCCAGATCCTATTCCGCCTGAAGAATACTGAACTGGTATCCCAGCTTATCCAGGGCGCCTTCCCCAATTACGCTCAGCTCATCCCCCAGAGCTACAATACCCGGGCAGTGGTCAGTGTTAGCGACTTCTTGGTGGCGACCAGGACCGCCTCCATCTTTGCCCGTGATGGCAGTGGCATTGTCCGTCTGGTAATATCGCCAGGTGGTGAACTAGCTGTGGGCAAGATGACAATCTCAGCTCGGTCGGAGGAAATTGGCGATGACGTTGGCGAGATTGATGCCATTGTTAATGGCGATGAGGCAAAGATCGCCTTCAATGGCAAATATCTGACTGAGGTGCTTGGTGTGCTCCATGAGGCGCAGGTAGCTCTGGAGGCGACCACTCCCTCAAGCCCGGGGGTTATCAAACCGGTAGGAGTGGATAATTACATCCATGTTATCATGCCCATGTTTGTCCAGTGGTAGGTTAGTCTGGTTTTTCAGGTATGATTGCCCCTAAGGGAGGTGGGAAATGAATGTTCGTGATATCATGACAACGAATGTGGTTACTATTCCGAGCAGTACCAGCATCGCCGATGCCAAGAGGATAATGGAGGCGCACCGCATCCGGCGGTTACCAGTGGTGGACAAGGGGAAACTGGTCGGTATCGTCACCGAGCGCCGGCTGGAGAGCGTCTCGCCATCCAAGGCCATATCGCTTACTGTCTGGGAGCTGAGTTACCTTTTGGATAAGACTCCAGTAAGGGAAGTTATGGAACGGAATGTGATCACTGTGTCACCGGATATGACCGCTGAGGAGTCACTGGCAGTTGCCCAGTCCCATAAGGTGGGCTCTCTGGTGGTGGTTGAGGATAACCGGGTGGTGGGTGTATCAACTACCAACGACTTCTTCTATAAGATAGTCAACCCGGTTCTTGGCCTGGGTCAGCCGGGCAGCCGTATCGAGGTTACTGGCGGCGGCGAGGGTAAGGCGTTAGAAGAAATAATCTCGACCATAAATAGGCTGGGACTAGAGATTACTACGCTCCATATTGAAGCGTTGCCTGAGGCGGACACAAGGGATATTTGTGTTCACGTTAGTACTGAAGATGTGAGCCAGCTCATGGCTGAGTTGGGGAGTAAGGGATACCCAGTGAGCGTGAGACAGCGCTAGGCTGTAGCTGGTGGTTGAGCTCATTCATGATGGCTTAGTAAAGGGATGAAAGGGGCGGAGCACCTTTAAGAAATTCCCCTGCCCTCTCCCCTTATGAAGGGGAGAGGGCAGGGTGAGGGGTTGGTAAACAATTTTCATTTATGACCAGGCAACGGATTGATAGCTTGCTGGTGGAGAGGGGGTTAGTGGAGAGCCGGGCCAAGGCTCAAGCGTTGATTATGGCAGGGAAGGTAGTGGTGGCTGGGAAAGCGGCTATCAAGCCAGGAATGCTGATAGATGAGGGGGTGGTAATCACTGTAGCTGAGCCACCTCCTTTTGTCGGCCGTGGTGGGATTAAGCTTGATTATGCCCTTGACCAGTTCCGTCTTGAAGTCTCCGATAAAGCAGTGGCTGATGTGGGGGCGTCAACCGGTGGCTTTACTGATTGCCTCCTGAAGTGGGGGGCAAGCTTGGTTTATGCTATAGATGTCGGCTACGGGCAGCTTGATTACCGCTTGCGGCAGGACCCACGGGTAGTAGTTGTGGAAAGAGTGAATGCCCGATATCCTATCCCGGTGCCAGGGAAGGTTGACCTGGCCACTGTGGACCTGTCATTTATCTCAGTAGAAAAGGTGTTGCCCTCTGTGGCCAGCCTGCTGAAGGATGGCGGTCATCTAGTGGTGCTCATCAAACCGCAGTTTGAAGCAAGGCGGGGGGAGGTGGGTAAGGGAGGGGTTGTCAAGGAACCGCTGGCGCACGCCAGGGTTCTGGGGCGGTTTATTGCCTGGGCGGTGGAGCACAGCTTCAGATTAGGGGGATTGGTGGCATCACCCATACTCGGCGCCTCTGGGAATAGGGAGTTTTTTGTGCTACTGAGATTGGCTTAATGATCATACGAAATGTTTCTCTGGAAGTAGACGGGATAAACATTGCTGGTCAGCTTTACCTCCCCGATGGCGAGATTCCACATCCGGCCGTTGGTATCTGCCATGGTATCCCGGCTCGTATCCCTGACCCCAGCGACCATGGCTATCCATTGCTGGCAGAGCGGATTTGCCAGGAAGGCCTGGCGGTATTTATCTTCAACTTCAGGGGGACCGGGGCCAGCGGCGGGAATTTCGACATTCTGGGCTGGACCAGGGACTTGGCAGCCGTCATTGATTATCTATCCACTGTGCCTGAGCTAGACCATCTGCAACTACTCGGCTTCAGCGCAGGGGCCGCGGTGTCGGTACATGTGGCATCACAGGACAATCGGGTATCGTCTGTCGTCGCCTGTGCTTGCCCGGCTGATTTTACCTTGTCTACCAGGGTTGATAATACTCAGCCGGTCATAGACAACTTTCGCAGCATCGGTATAATTAGGGATGAGGACTTTCCGCATTCGGTTGAAGAGTGGCTTAGTGGCTTCAGGCTGATTAGGCCAGTTGGCCATGTAGCTGGTATTGCTCCCAGACCGTTACTCGTGGTGCATGGTAGCCAGGATGAGTTGGTGGATGTAAATCACGCTCACAGGTTATACGATAGGGCGGGTGAGCCCAAGCAGATAGCTGTCATTGAGGGAGCCGGGCACCGGCTGCGGCAGGATGAACGGGCGATGGCTATCGTTATTAAGTGGCTGAAATCTCAGTGCCGGCGTTAACGGGTCGGTCAGTGAGGGTGTTTTCGAAGGGTTTGCTGCTTTACGTGTTGGAAAGGTTCTCGTAGGCTACCTCAGTCAATTGACTGACAGGTGGGAAATCATCTATAATCTAGGTGGGAATTGAGAGGCAGAGAAGTCTTGCACGAGTGTTGCGGCGTTCTTGGTATTTATGCCCCTGATGAGGATGTAGCTCGGCTTACCTTCTTTGGTCTGTTCGCCCTTCAACACCGCGGTCAAGAAAGCGCTGGTATTGCTACCACTGATGGTCGGCGGCTGCGCGTGCATGCCAGGATGGGTTTGGTGTCCCAAGTATTTGATGAGGATGGTTTACGCCAGCTCACCGGCCATATTGCCATCGGCCATAACCGCTATTCTACGATGGGTTCTAGCCGGGTAGCCAATTGCCAGCCTATCATTGCTGGCAAGGGTTCACATACCATCGCTATAGCCCACAATGGGAATATCGTTAACGCTGAGTACCTGCGTACGGAACTCGCTGATCAGGGCCACACCTTCCATACGTCCACGGATACCGAGGTTATCGTCAATCTTATCCTCTCCTCCCCTGATAAAGACTGGGTCGGCAAGATAAGGTTTGCTATGCGCCGACTTCAGGGGGCGTACTCCCTAGCCGTAATGACCCAAGATAGACTATTTGGAGTTCGTGACCCGTTTGGTGTGCGCCCTCTATGTCTGGGGGCGATTAATGGTGGCTGGGTCTTGGCCTCAGAGACCTGTGCCCTGGACCATATTGGCGCCAGCTTTATCAGGGAGGTTGAGCCGGGCGAGATTGTTGCTATTTCTGATAATGGTGTTGAAAGTTACCGCGAACCGGGAACAAGAAGGGCGCTATGTATCTTTGAGTATATCTACTTTGCCCGCCCGGATAGTGTGATTAGCGGTCGACTGCTTTACCCGGCCCGGCAGGCTATGGGTGGGGGGTTGGCTGAGGAGCACCCGGTGGCTGCTGACTTGGTTATGGGTGTGCCTGATTCAGCAACCGCTGCCAGTATCGGTTATTCCCACAGGTCAGGGATACCTCTGTGCGAAGGGCTGCTTAAGAACCGCTACGTGGGGCGTACCTTTATTGAGCCTGACCAGCGAATCCGGGACCTCGGCGTGCAACTGAAGTTTAATCCCTTACCCCAGATGTTGGATGGCAAGCGCCTAGTAGTGGTTGATGATAGCATTGTCCGTGGTACTACTACACCTCAAGTAGTAAGATTACTTAGACGGGCGGGGGCTAGAGAGATCCATATGCGCATCTGTGCCCCGCCCATCCGCCATCCCTGTTTCTTCGGAGTTGATATGGCTTCCCGCTGGGAGTTAATCGCAGCGCAAAAGACTATACCCGAAATCAGGGATTTTATCGGTGCTGACTCATTGGGATACTTGAGTATCGATGGGCTGATTAAAGCGGTGGCTTTACCTAAGGATAATTTTTGTCTGGCTTGTTTTACCGGTGACTACCCAATAGCGGTACAGCTCGTGATGGACAAACTGGCACTGGAAGCTATGCCGGCTACCAGAGCCCCTTTGGTGTAAAATGCGGCAAACCAAGGCACCTGGTCATTTTGGCCTTCGCAGTTGTGGTCAATCTTCCCCTCAGCACTCATAACCTTAACTCCCGCAAATGTAAAGAATGGCCGAAGAGAGTTTATGTCTTATCTTACGTGGCTAATTGTTTCCCCCTTCTTCTTCGAGAAGGCTCTGCTAAAGAGCGCTTCTAAGCGCTCTTTACAAAGTAGCAATAGGTGATACAATAGGGGTGAAGTACTTTGTAGAAGTGGAGGTACCACCGATGAGCATTGATTGGTTCCGGGACCTGGTTATCAGTATCTTTGGCTTGGTGGCAACAGGTACGGTCATTTTCCTCGCCGTGATATCATATAAAATCTACCGCCGGGCAGTATCTATACTGGATTCAGTGGAAACTACTTCAGCGACGATAAAGCGGATTTCTACATATGCCGGAGAGGAGGTGGCTAAACCTCTGATTCAAGTAGCGGCTCTTATTCAGGGTATACGTCAGGGAATTGACGCAGTCACTAAACTTTTTAAGAAAAAAGGAGGGAAAAGCGATGTCTGACAAGGATACCGGTACTGGTTTTGGCATCGGGTTCATCGTGGGGGCAGTTATTGGGCTGGCTATTGGTTTTCTCTATGCCCCGCGCCCAGGAGAAGAAGCGAGGGAGCTGTTAAGGGAGAAAACAGAAGAGGTGAGGGAGAAGGCGGCTGGGGTTATTGAGAAGGTGAGGGAGACTGCTACGGAGGCGAAAAGGAAAGCACAGGAAAAAATGGGGGAAGCAAAGGAGTAGTATCCCTTGAACTGTTAAGTAGAGAGCTGGACGGGCAGTTCATGCCTTGAACGCTGGGTTATGTCCTAGAACATAGTGCTCTCCCAAGAAGGCCGATAGACCGAGGAGGTAAGCGAGGCAGGGCTTGTTATTGCGAGGGACGCGTGTTTAGAAAGCACTGGCGCGTAATATCTTTCACATTAGGCATAGTGGTGGTATTTTGGCTTCTCTATGCGTTGAGAACTGCCATAGTCGCCTTTGTTTTCGGCCTGGTACTTGCCTACATTTTGCTGCCATTTATTTCTTGGGCTGAGAAAAAGCTGCCTGGCCAGGGCAGGTGGCTACAAACCAAACGAGTGTCCTTAATAATATCGATCTTTGTAGTACTTGTGGGGCTGGTTGGCTTTTTGTCTTTCTACGTCATTACGGCAGTCGTTGATGCCTCTTTAGTCCTTCTAGAGAATGCCCCCCAGTTCATTGCTGCAGGTCTAAACACATTGCAGAAGTGGGCAGAAGTTTTCCGGGAACAGTTACCCACAGCAATGCGACAGCAGGTAGACCAATTTGTTGTGGATGCTGGCGTAGCTCTCGGTAATTTTATACGGGACACCTTTTTGAGAGGTATCTCACTTATACCGGCCACTTTTAGCCTAGTCTTTGGTTTTGTTGCCTTACCCATTTTCCTTTTCTATATCTTGAAGGATTCAGAAAAACTGAGGAAGGATTTTTATTCGGCTCTCCCCCCATGGGTGGCGGAACACACTAAAAATATTATCTCGATTATTGAAGGAGTACTTGGACGGTACATTCGCGCCCAGTTAATGCTCGGGTTTATCGTAGCCTACTTTTCTTTTGTGGGCTTGTTATTCTTGCGAATACCATTTGCCCCAGCACTGGCTGCCTTTGCTGGACTGACTGAACTCATACCGACAATTGGGCCCTGGATTGGCGGTGCTGCCGCAGTGATTGTCACCTTAGCCGTAGTACCGGAAAGGGCTATTTGGGTGGCTGTTCTTTTCCTGGTGATCCAGCTGCTGGAGAACACTCTGCTAGTCCCCAGAATCCAAGGGGGCTACCTGCGGATACATCCGGCTATGGTGATTTTTTTGCTTGTAGTGGGAGCCTATATTGCCGGCTTTTGGGGATTACTGTTGGCTGTTCCTTTGACAGCTACCATCGTGGAAATCTACAAATACGTGCGTCGCAGTACAGAGGCAGAGGAAGCTCAGTAGCTCCCGCAGCTATTAATTGGTCGCTCCCCTTTACCGAGGGGGGAGCGCGGACTTTCCTAAAGCCAGCGCTTACTTAGCGCAGCGGTCTGCATCGTTCTACTTTGAAGGTAAGAAGGTGTGGAGCTTGATGAAAAGCCTGATTATGATTTGCAGGTGAAGTCGGTTTTTGATAGTCTTAAAGAGAGATTTCACGAGGAGGTAGAGCGATTCAGGAAAGCTATGCCGCAGCCGGTGTTAATATTGACATTGCCGCTAAAGCCAAAGAGCTGATTGGAAAACATGCCCGCTCAACCCTTCGCCCTGAGGTCTTGAGTGGCGTTGGGGCCTTCGGCGGGTTTTTTGAGTTTAAGGGCTATCAGCGGCCGGTTCTGGTATCCAGCGTTGACGGGGTAGGCACCAAACTGAAGGTTGCCTCAACTTTGGGGAGGCACGATACCATTGGTATTGACCTGGTTAACCATTGTGTTAATGACATACTTACCTGCGGTGCTGAGCCGCTCTTCTTTCTGGATTACATCGCTATGGGCAGGCTTGTGGCAGAGCAGGTGGAATCTATTGCCAGAGGGCTAGCACAAGCCTGCCGTGGGGTTGGTTGCGCGCTCATTGGTGGGGAAACGGCCGAGATGCCCGGAATATACACCGGGGAGGATTACGATCTGGTAGGTTTTATCGTTGGTGTGGTGGAGAAGGAGAAGCTTATTATGGGAAGGACAATTGCCGTTGGTGACCCCATTATTGGCTTATCCTCCAGCGGGTTGCATACCAATGGTTATTCCCTGGTGCGTAAGAGTTTTGGCAATACGTCATCGGCACTGAATAGCTACTACCCCGAACTAGGGCGAACCCTGGGCGAGGAGCTATTAGAGCCTCACCGCGGCTACTATCATCAGTTGAAACCACTACTGCCATTTATTAAGGGTATGGCGCATATTACCGGCGGGGGTTTAATTGACAATGTGCCCCGTGTTTTACCCGAAGGTATGGCAGCGAAATTCGATAGACAGTCGTGGACAGTGCCCCCTATTTTCCAGCTCGTCCAGCAGCGGGGCAATGTGGCCCGAAATGAGATGTTCCATGTATTTAATATGGGTATCGGCATGGCGGTTATTTGCTCCCCTAGCGATGTTGAGCAGCTAATCCAAGCCTTACCTGAGGCAAAGGTTGTTGGTGAGGTGGTGAAACAGGTGGAAGAGACAAGGGTAATTATCAGGTAGCTATCATTTATCGAATATCAGGGGGTGAGGTTAGAAAGTGATGGGCACTCCACCTAAAAAAGTGTAAGCTGAGTTTAGTAACGGAGGTAGTTTATGCGAGCTATTATTAGCGTGTCGGACAAAGCCGGTGTAACTGACTTCGCCAGAGGGCTGAATCAGCTGGGGTTTGAAGTGTTCAGCACTGGCGGCACTAAAAAGGCACTGGTTGAAGCTCAGGTGCCGGTAAAAAGTGTCTCTGAGTTTACCGGGTTTCCTGAGATTCTTGATGGGCGGGTGAAGACTCTGCATCCGGCAGTTCATGGCGGCATTCTGGCAAGGCGTGACCTGCCGGCTCATATGGCGCAGCTGGCTGAGAGCAACATTGAAACTATTGACCTGGTCGCGGTTAATCTTTACCCCTTTGTCCAGACAGTATCCAGGGAAGGTGTCACCCTTGATGAGGCGCTGGAAAACATTGACATCGGCGGGCCAACCATGATCCGGGCGGCGGCCAAGAATTTCCCTCATGTCATCGTGGTGGTTGACCCCGCTGACTACCGGACAGTGCTCGAAAAACTAAGGGAGGGAGACCTGGAGCTGGCCGAGCGTAAACGTCTGGCTTACAAGGCTTTTCAGCACGTAGCCGTTTATGATACGGCTATTTCACAATATCTGAGACGGGACATGGATGGTTTTCCCGAGGAGATGACCGTAGCCCTGAAGCAGCGCTATGGACTCCGTTATGGTGAGAACCCGCATCAGCCGGCCGCCTTTTATGCTGAGCAAGTGGTTGGGGTTAAGCTAGCGACTGGTATCACCTGGGCGAAACAGCTAGGGGGAAAGGAGCTTTCATTTAACAATATCCTGGATGCTGATGCTGCCTGGGGTGTGGTAACCGACTTTTCGGCGCTGACAGTAGCTATCATCAAGCATACCAATCCCTGTGGCCTTGCCAGCCATGAGGAGATTGCTGAGGCCTACCGGCGGGCTTTGTCTGGTGACCCGGTGGCGGCCTTCGGCGGCATTGTCGCTGTCAACAGAGCCATCACCCTGGCTGCCGCTGAAGAAATCAGCAAAACGTTTTACGAGATAGTTATCGCTCCTGAGTACGAAGCAAACGCACTTGAGTTACTCAAGCGCAAGAAGGATTTGCGTATCCTCGTTGCTGAACTGCCGCCAACTTATGGCATCTCTCACGAGGGCTATCTTGATTTCCGCCGGGTTAAGGGTGGATTTCTCGTCCAGAGTTCGGATTCTCTGGCGGAGGATAGTGTTAGCCTGCGTACTGTAACCAAACGTGAGCCAACCGAGGCTGAAGTAGCCGACCTGTTTTTTGCCTGGCGTGCGGTCAAGCATGTGAAGTCAAATGCCATTGTGCTGGCTAAAGATAAGATACTTCTGGGAATGGGGGCGGGACAGCCCAGCCGGATTATCAGTGCTCAGATAGCTAAGGAAAAGGCTGGAGAGAAGGCTGTGGGTAGTGTTCTAGCTTCGGATGCTATGTTCCCATTTTCTGATGTGGTGGAGGCAGCAGCTGCCGCTGGGGTAACGGCCATTATCCAGCCCGGTGGCTCAATAAGGGACGAAGACTCAATCAAGGCAGCCAATAAGCACAATATAGCTATGGTCTTTACCGGTGAAAGGCATTTTAGACACTAACTATGACCAGTTTGAGCATTTCCAATATTGAGGATATTGTCGGTTCACTGCCAGCAGTGGAGAAGGCGCTGTTTCAGCGGATATACGCTGCTACCAGCGCTGTGGGTGAGTTGCGCACTCCACAGGGCATGGAGACCTGGGTTCAGCAGCAGTTTGGCTCGGTGGCAAACGTCACCAGGCAAAAGATTGTAAGAGTAACCAATATGGTAACCGGTGAGGAGACACTGTTTAATAAGTTGCGAGCCTCGCGTCCTATAGATGTCGATAGAAAACGCAGCATCGATGTTCAGCTGGCCGATGCCAGTGCCGATGATTTATTCGGTAACCCGCAGGATAGCACTCCTAGCGACCTCTTCGGGCGGGTATTCGGCAAGCACTGTGTTACGGCCAGCAATGTTGCCAAGTTTGACGGGCTCCATAGCATAGTAATTTTTAACGACTTTAATCCCCTGCATTTTTCGCGGGAGAAGGTTATCGATTATATTGATGTCGGCCGGGAGTGGGCGAAGATAGCACACACTGAGCAACCTCAGGCTAAGTATTTTTTCTTCTTCTGGAATTGCCTGTGGCGGGCTGGTGCCTCCATATATCATGGGCATGCACAGGTGATGCTGGCCAGGGATAGGCATTATGCTAGGATTGAGAGGCTGCGGCGGGCGGCTCTGGACTACAGGCAGGAGCATGGCTCCAGCTATTTTGGCGACCTGTTTCAGGCTCACCGTTCTGTCGGCTGCGCTGTGGAGAAGGGGGGAGTCAGCATCCTTGCTCATCTCGCTCCATTCAAGGATAATGAGGTTATCCTTATGGCTGAGGAGCTAAATCTTTCCCTTAAAGAGAGAATCTATGAGGTGCTTGCCTGTTTCCGGGACAGGCTGGGTATAACCTCATTCAATCTGGGCTTGGTAACACCACCGCTGGCTGTAACGAGCGAGGACTGGCAGGGCTTCCCGGTAATGGTTCGAGTGATAGACCGGGGTAACCCTGGTAGCCGGGCCTCAGATGTCGGCAGTATGGAGATTTATGCCGCTAGTGTGGTTTCCAGTGACCCGTTCCAGTTAGCCCGTGAACTATGGCAATATCTAGAGGTGGAAGACCATGGCTAACGCAGTTTATAGTCTGCTTGAGCTGGCCCGTAAACTGTGGGGGTATCCAAAGATGGGGGAGGACAATGGCTAACGTGGTTTTGGTT
>SDBU01002001.1_pt1 | contig 27840 bp, 59 predicted proteins | sample 2277071 | NCBI WGS metagenome assembly SDBU01 (sample SAMN10397929, study PRJNA504765) | marine sediment metagenome | isolation source: marine sediment core GS08_GC12, 126 cmbsf | place: Arctic Ocean: Gakkel Ridge, Loki's castle | collected 2008 | reverse complement strand
TTCGAGTAAGTAATAATGTCCATATTTACCTTAATAATGGATTTGAAGACCTAGTGTTTTCTGTTTAACAAAGTAAGTACAACAACCCATACAATGAGATTTTATAAATTTCCATATACCCGCATGGTCTAAATAAGTGATAATATCCTTTTTACAGTTAATATCTTTTTCTGGATTTTCAACATGTTCCAAAGCTATATCCCACTCTAGAAAATCAGAATACGCTTTTTTACCTTCATTTATTAGTTTTAACAAGTCTTTTGTTTTCATATGTCCTCCTTGTTTACTTATCATTATAGTTTGAATGTTTTGTATAATATAGAATTATGAATAAGAGTACTAGTATAGCAAGAAAGGTTAAGAATATTTTATACATTATTTAAAGTTTTGCGAAAGGGTCTGGATACTCCATGCCCGCAGCAAGCACTAGAAACATTGGGTAAAGTGCCGAGACAGGCATCTTTTCCATTGAGAGGGAGTTTGTGGCATCTAGTACAAGGTCTTTCTATTTTTATACTTCCATAATTATCAGCGTATACCCACGTAAAAGTACTAGGTAAGTATATAATTGGGTGGCCTCGTTTGAATGAAGTAACCATTAGTAAAAATATAGGTTTAAATAATTAACTAAGATTATGGCGTGAGAGAGAGGTTCTGGTTTGTCAAAACTGGTATTATAATCAAAGTCATATAAATAATAAATAGAAGGACTTTGAACTTTTTCACGTAAGTAACCATATATATCTTTGAAGTGCTTAGTAAGAACTTTGTTCACAAAGTGAATATAAGCTGGAACGTAGACGAGTCTTCTTCCTAGTCCTATATCTGTGGTAGATCGGTGGTTGCCAGTGTAGATACCAAATTGGGGGATTACGCCCTTTGTCCAGCGTTTAGTATTATTTAATATGTCGTAGTCAGGTTCGCCAAGTTTAAAGCAACACTTAGAACCTTGCCAAAGGCGTTCTACTGAATCGCAGATTATAAGGCTTTCTTGGGGATGAGGGATCAAAAATTCTGTGGAGAAGGGTGAGAATAGCTTCCAGGGGTATTTCCCGTGTGAACTGACATTGAAGCTACAGCTTCGAGGGGGTTCACCTTTTTTAGCGTATTTTAACATTAGCTATATCTTACAATTACGTGCGTAGGCTGTTTCAATTCTCGAAGTGTAGGGTTATGCCCGAATACTTTTACAGTCCTTTTACCTTTTGTTAGTATAGCAAAAAAGTTTCCTCCACCATGTAACGTATAACCTTGTTTTTGTAGTCCTTTAACCATATCATCGTATAGTTTTTTCATAGTGTTCTCCTTTTTAATTATTTATAATCTACTTTTATAGCATCTAAGACCTGTTTACAATTTAATTTATTAATACAGTAATTCCATAATTTAGGATGGGTTTTTTTCATACGCTGAAATCTATTTAATCCTTTCTCTAAATGAACACCGAACATACAAAATACACAGCCAGTTCTTTTATATCCCATGTTATATATTCTAGAATAAGGAACATTATACAGTTTTAAATAATCCCAAATATCTTTCTCTAACCAAAACCCTAAAGGAATTGATTTGGGTCTTTTAGCTTTAAAGGAATTGCAACCTGCTTTTAAATACAATACAGTTCTATGAGAGGATTCATAAGCCAGAGTTCCTATAAATGGATGAAATCCCGTTGCTTTTTCATATTTGTTTATTGGATTCTTTTTCATAATGTTACAACATCTATCGGAAATATTAAACTTTGCTGATACTAAATACTTCCATTTTTCTGATATTTTGCCCCTTCCCCACCTATTACCATTCCAGCGAGTATCTTTAGTTTTTTTTGATTTAGCTCTCTTATACTGGTCTATATATTGTGCCTGTTCTTTACTTATTACAGGATAACCATATTTCTCTAAAACCTCTTTAAAATTCATTTTTGGTCTTAACCAAATTACATTGTCTATAGTTTTAACAAATTGAAGTATTTCAGGATATTCTAATCCAGTATTAACAAATACAGCAGGGATTTTGGGATACATTTTTCTTATCATATCTAAAAGAACAGTAGAATCTTTTCCACCTGAAAAACTAACATAAACATTCCCATGCCAATGTTCATACCAATTTTGAATTCTTCTTTCAGACATTCTTATTTTTAATTCTATAGGTAAAGACTGTCTCTGTTTTAATTGCCACATTTCTACTTTTGGCATTTTGATTCCTTTTCTAAATAATCTACAATTACATCACCATGACAAGCTAGTGGCTTACAGTAACAGCCCAAAGTTAGACTTTTTAGCACTATAACATTACGTCTAAACTGCCAATTATTTTTTAATTTATTGTAAAACCATTTTTTATACAAAGCAATAACCTCAGCCCTATTTCCATCTTTCCCTATTACAAAAGGATTACCGAAAGGACTACCCCTTCCAATATATACATCATGTCCTTCTTTGCGGATATTAACTACTCTAGTTTTCATCTTTTAATGTTTGTTCAAATGCTATAGCAAGTAAAGAACAATCACTGTCTAAAAATTTTACTAATTTTCCTTTAACAGCGTCTATAGCCATCTCTTTAGCTTTAATTCCATTATAGGCGAAAGTATCTATTTCAGCTTTAGCTACTATTTTGTAAACGTGAACATGATATTTTTTAATTCCCATTATTTGCCCTCCAAATGAAAAGTAATTAAGCCTTCTGAAAAAGATATATCAGAATTTGTTTTATATGTCCAAAGATTATATTCCCAATTTCTAACAAAACTTTTAATTTCGTAATTAGAATTGTCCCATTTAAAAGTAGTACCTATTAAATACTTTGGTTTAGATATTATAAACCTAAGTCTATCTACGATATTCAAAATAGCCCTTTTAAAATCTTTAAATTCCCATACTTCAATTCTTATTATTTTCATCTATTCTTTCTCCTAAGCTTTTTAATTTCTGCAATATTAGATTCATTTATAATTTTACATTCATTAGATCTTACAACTATACTCGGTAATGTATTCTGTCTATTTGATTCCATATCTGCAACCCGTATTAATCTAATCTTTTGTATACCATCATAATCTGTAAAGTTGGCTGTAGTTACATAATAAAATTTACCCTTATAAACAACCTCATCACCAGAGTATAGTCTTTCTTGTTTCATTTTAAATCTATAACTATTGCTCGATAAGATAAATACTTGTCTAAAATAGGTTCTACATCTCCCCAAGATAAACCTCCAGCACCACAACCAACTTTAGGCATAACAACATTAGCAAAACCTCTAGGAAGTTTACTATAAAAATCTATTAATTCCTGTAATTGTTTAGCAGACCTTTCTATTAATTTTAAATCTGCTTTGTCTTTCCAATTATGTTTTACTGGAAAAGTAATAATACCTGCTACTGCAAAGTAATAAACATTGTTTCCATTTCTTTTAACTTCTGAACCCACCATATATTCAATACAATGTATACGATTTTTAGCTTGTAAAGCCAATCCTTTACCCATAACTAGACTACTATTTTCCTTGATAACGCCATTTGTAGGAATAACAATAACAGAATCGTTATCCCAAAGTTTCCAAATATCTCCTTTAAGTACTCTCATTATTTTCCCTTATTCAAATTGGTAATTATTTCTTCAATGTCTTTCATCATAGCCTTAATTCTATTTAAAGGTAATGGAGCATCCGCTACCAAGTTATCTAAAAGCCAAATCCCACTATATTTTTGAAAAGTCGCTTTCCAATAAGTTGAAGTACAGTAAGTCCTTTTTGTTTCAAATACTTTATCGTTCATGATTTCTCCTTTATAATTTTAGTATAATCTATAGGCCGTCTAACAGCAGAAGGATGTATTCCTTCTTTCATAGCCATAAGGATTCCTATGGCTTCCCAATAATTCTCTACATAAATAACATCGTTCCGTTTAGGCATAAAATCTACTTCTGTTGTTTTATTTTCTTTTACTATGATAATAGGAATACCTGCCTTTAAACATGCTTTATGAGGTCTACCAAAACAACCGTAAGGACTAATCATAACATCTACATCTTTTACTGATAAACCCTTTCCTATTCTTGGGGCTTTATGAAGTCCTTTTAAAATACAATGAAGATAAGAAACTGAAACAATCTCCGCTGATAATCTAGGATCTACTATTTCATTAAAGGTATATAATTCTTTATCTTCGTAAGGTATATCGTCTACGGGAGAATGGGCTACTGGTTTATTTAAAGCTTCTGAAATAAGTCTAGAAGCCATAGCTTCAACTCCTCCCCAGGGATTTATTCCTCCATTTCTAAAATATTGTAATGCAATTTCACGACTTACTTCAATATGTGTAGTAATAGCCAAAGCATCAAAATTATTATGATATATATTTACTTGTCTAACCAATTCTTCCCAACCAATTACTTTTCCACCAGCCCTATTATTTTCAATTTTTCCAATTAATCTAAGAGGAGTATTTAGAACTAAGACAGAAGCATCTAATCCTAATGTTACTCTTCCAGCCGAAACAGAATTTACTACTTTATTATTTAATGGAGGATTAGTAACTACTAGAATTTTATTACTTTTAACGGGTTTCAATTCTATCTTACCTTCAAGAAATCTATCAAGCATACTACCTTCAACATACCAAGTGTTTGTAGTCATTTCATTAATATCAGAAGCATTAACCACATTAGGATGTGTAATCATAATATCAGAAGTAGAGGCAATTAGCCTTGCCACTGCATTTCCATCACCCGAATGTCCTCCTATTTCTGCTCCTATGCCTGTTGGTATAATTAATACTGTATTCATACTATGTCCTTTCTATAACGTATTGAGAAATTAGTTTACCTTTAAAAAAATCTATACAATACTTAGTGGCTATATCCGGCTTAAAGTCCTTACAAGTGAAAATGTTAAGATACACCCTTTTCATAATATCTAAAGTATGTATTGTAATATTACTTGTAGTGATAAATTGAATAGCACTTGTACCTACTAAGTGAGGTTCGGTTTGTTTTTGTGCTTCTGGAACATGTAAATCATCCCAAAAAATTAATTTTTCTCTATTCATATCAATTAGTCTGCAAAGTTCTTTAAAAAACCGTTTAAGGTCTTTTCTATTAAACTTAGAAGTGTCGCAGTCATGTAAATCCAGAATTAATTCTTTTCCATAAGACTTCATATTATACAACTCCTTTCCTGTCTAACATAGCTAAGATTTTCTTTGCATTTTGTTTGGCATACTCTTCTGAGCCTGGATAATACGTTCTTAAAATACCTACCAAATTTTTCTTTAATGTTTTTTTCTTTGCTCGTTCACCTTGCATAAAAGTTTTATAAGACATCATAACTTATACCCTGTTTCTGCATCCTTTATCTTAGAATTTCGTAGGATTCTTGATCTTTCTCTAAGTAATAAAACAATTATTATAATTACAACTATCATACTTATAATTTTAAGCATTATTTCCTCCATTCCTCTTTATCAACTCTTATAATACCCTGCTTATCTAAAGCGTCTATTAATACAAAGCCTTCATCATGCCAATCTTGATGGGGATTTTCACAACCGCCATTTAAATGAGAAATTTTATAAATATCACTAATTATTTTTTTAGCCTGTTTAAGGGTTTTCGGCCCGTTTTCAAATAGTAAACATAGACCTTCTACAATTTGTGTTTGTTGGTGTATATGTAATCTTTTTTTACGCATGATAAACCTCCCTATATTAAAATTCTTATTTCTTTTTATAGGTTTTTAATAAGTTTATTTTTATCTCTTTATCTGTTTTATAATATAGATCACCATGTTCAAAGCAATTTCCTATTAATTGACATAACCGTAATTTAGAATTATTTCTCCAAATTACTCTTATTATATTTAATAATTCTCCTATGTGTTTGGGTGGAGTTTGTCTAGACCCCTTTAGCTTACTATTTAAAGCCCTCTCTATAAATCTACAATTTTTGTAAGTATAATTTTTATTTCCATTTTTTCTATCTAAAGTAGGGTATTTCATTAAGTATGCTTTATTTTTAAACCAAAGCTCTTTAATTTGTTTATCTGAAAGTAGATATTTTATACCTCTAGCACCATAATAAATATAACTATTAGTATTTATATTATTACATCTGGCTTTTGCTGCCTTAGCACTATTTCTCCAGGGATAATCTCTTTTTATTTTTAATGTATATAATTTTTTCATTTTAGAAATTTGTTTTTTATTCTTCTTTCTGTAATTCAAATGATATAGAAGAACGCAGTCTCGACATTTAGACTGTTTACCATCTTTATTGCGGTTATCAATGGCGAAGTCTTTTATATCTTTTATTTTCAAACAAGAGGTACACTTTTTAGTTTTCATATTAGCTCTCCATTATTTATTTATTGGAAGGGAGTAAGACAAACCTTCCGTTATCTCAAGTTTTCAATAGTTTTTCCCTCATCATTAAGCAAATAGACTACCATATTTGTACATATAGTAACCATTACTCCCCGATTTTTTCCTTTTTCTTCTTTCAATTCAGCGAAAATATACTTATAATTATTAAAGTCTTCAACAACGTTTTTATTATCATCCAAAATTTGAATGTAATAATCTGGTGTAAAGCGTTTATCTTGTCTTGTTTCTTTCTCAATGTCTCTAATATTTATTCTTTCGATACCATCAATATATTCCCAAGATACCCCGAACTCTTTACTATTGTTTCTAAATTTTAAAATCATATCTTTCTACCTCCTTTTGTTTCTGTCTGTCTATCTGTCTTACTCCCTAAAAATTTCATTTTATTCTTGTTTTTCTGGTACTAATGCAACCAATTTATTGTTACTAAAGTTTATCTGTTCTACAAAAGTATTTACTCTAGTAGCTGCCTTTTTTATATACTTTTTGTAGTCCTTTAGAATTGCGGAATAATCTAAATCTTTAACTAGGCTGTTTGCAACTACTGTACCTACATGCTCAGTATCTTCTAAAATTAGATCTAATTGCCCAAGTAATTTAGTTTGTCCTATTTCCAATTCTTTTTTAGTAAACGGTCTAATTAGTTCTTTTAATATGAGTTCTTTGGCTTTTTCAATTTTATCTGCATTTAATCCTGCATAAACAAACCATTGATTTGTTCCACACCGAAACAATTCATTACTAAAGTATACGGTATATACTAAATTATTTTTTTCTCTTATAGTATCAAAAAGTCTTCCACAAAAAGCATTGTGCATTACTCTAAGAAGTTTAAATGTAAAGTAATCTAAAAGCCTATTTTCTGAAACTATAAGACCGGACATTAACATGTTTGCTTGAGAAATTCCCTTTTTCGTAATTAACACTGAAGAGTTATCAAACTCTGGTATTGTTATAGGAGAAATTGTAGATTTATAAGAAGGTAATACCCTACTTATACCTAAATCTCCTACGGTAATTAATGTAGACTTTTTATATCCTTTTTTATAATAATCATATAACTTTTCTCTAGTTATTGATTTTAGAGATTTCATAGTACCAATAATTGGTAAATGTAAACCTGAAGATTTATTGAATACGTGGCTATTTACTAGTTCCCAAATATATAGGTTTGGGCTATCTCTATAACTTTTAAATTCTTGATAAATAACCTCCCGCTCCTTATCTACTTCATTTTCTGGAATGACAGAATTAGAAACCATATCAGTAAGAATATCTATAGCTTCCGTATAATGTTCTTTATTAATATACGCCCAATAACAAGTATGTTCATAGTCTGTATAAGCATTAAGTGTTGCCCCATATTTATCCAATGCTAATTTAAGAATATCTTTAGTTCTATTAAATGTTCCTTTAAAAAGCATATGTTCCAAAAAGTGTGAAATACCTTTATCATCTTCTAATTCATATCTTGAACCTCTAGGTATTACTATGCCTACCCACACGCCTTTACCTTCTTTTTGTATTCTAATAGTATCCATAAGTTTCCTCCTTTAAAATAAAGATTGTCCGTTTTTAAGTAATTGCATCTCATCTGCAGAACATTCTATTAGTTTATTATTTTGTCTATCCAGTTTATAGAATAAGGAACCATGCCAGCCATGTCCGGTTTGATTTTTTGAAATATACAATTCAAAGATCGGATTAAACTCCCCGTTATTTTCCCAAATTAAATGTGTTTGTTTTCTTTGATTAATATCGTTATACAGTCCTCCAACAAATCTTGCTGCATACCAAAACTCTATAGAGTCTTTAATATCTTCACCAGAAGGTCTTCCCCTAGTACCTTTAGGAACTTCTGCTGTAGCAATTATTGGACAGAAGTATTTTTGTGGTAATCGTTTTAAAAAATTGATAACCTTCTTACTGTCCTCTGTAGTACCTAACTTTGCGGAAGCTGTTAGGGTATGTAAATTATCAATCAGTATTATAAACTTCTTATTATTCTCATTAGCGATATTCATATGGATATTTACAAAATTACCAAGATCCCAAACAGTTCGTATATCACCACCGTCTTTCATTGTAAGCCGATCCTTTAAAGAACTGAGTTGTTTTAAACCCTTCATCCATCTGTCTTTAGTTGCTTCTGTTGGGTTTTTAATTTGATTAGAAGTAAGTCCAGTAAGTAAGCTTACAAATCTAGGTATAATTGCTCGTTTTAAACCGTCATCTAAAGAGTACAGGGCTACAAAATTATTCTTATCTTTAAGTAGATTATAGGTAAGATTTAACAACCAACTTGTTTTAGCCATTTCTGGATGTCCTATAAGTAAATACAGTGTATCCTCAAAACCACCAAGATTTTTATCAAAGAGTTCAAAACCAGAAGATAGTGATACATACTTTTTATTCCAAGCAGCCTTAGCAAAGTCTTCAATGAGTTCACTTAAAAAATCCTTTTCCTTAACGTACTGTACTAAATTAAGAGAGGAGTTTTCATTTAACTCTTCTAGTTTTTTAGTTAGATTTCTCTTACCTATTTTTAAAGACTCTGCAACCTTAGTAATATATCTTTCTTTTAAAACTAAATTTGGACAGGTAGCAATAAAATCATAAATCTTATCATTCCCAATTATTTTAGTTTTAACTTTACTTAATAAATAATCAATACCTTCCATGTTAGGCAGATTTTTAAACTCTTCAAGAGTATGTTTTTTTAAATAATCATCAGGATCTAAATTTTCTGGAATTTTTATAACATTTATAACAGTATCTAAATTTTTCAATCTTAAAATGGTCTTTAATATTCCGTCTGTAGCCTCACCCTTTGTAAAGTTGTCTGGATCTAAAACAAGATTTACTTTTTTAAATTCCATATCTGCTAAGTATTCTATTCCTTTTTCTGTGATTATGTTTGTTAAACAAGCAATGACATTTGTTTCAGGAAACATAGCGATAGTATCAAAACAACCCTCAGTTATATATACTTCTTCAGAGGACTTTACATTATTAGTATTAAAAATGTTTCCTTTACCACCAGAAGATAAAAATAGATGTAAGTACTTATCTTCTTTGGGGCAATCGAATTGTCTTAAACTCAATCCCCAATACTGATTGTACTGCGTATATATAGGAATAACTAAAGCTGGATGATTAAATACCCTATTCAATTGATAATCAAAGTACTTATTAAATTCTGTGTATAAACTTTCCGGAATATTTTTTGGTTCCAAATAGCCTATTTTAAAATGTTGTATTTTAGCTTTACTTAGGTTTCGTAGTTTATAGTATTTTAAACCATTACCCGCCTTGACGTTATTGAAACTTAAAATGTGTAGTTTCGTAAGAATCTCTCGCTTTTTCCGGATCTCTATCTCTTTGGGAGAATTTCCAGACTCCGTTTCGTAGTATATATTATATTTTTTACAGAGATCTTCAATTGCTAGATAAAAGAATTCTCCATTAATAGCCTTCTTATGTACAAGAGCGTATACATCTAAAATATCAAAAGGTCTTTTTTCTACAAAACAATAGATTAATGTTCTATTAGAATTTGGTACAAAACTAGCAGAAGGATGTTCATCATTATTTTTATGTGCAGCGTAATTCGGACAACGTATTTTGTTATTCTCTAAAAGAAGTTTAGTTTCTTTTAGGTACTCTGGTAATTTCGTTTTTAATTTTGGAAGAATTAATTTTATATTTTTAATTTTCATTATTATTCTTCCATCTATGGTACTGTTTCATGATTTCATCAAAAGTAACTGGCATAAAGTTATGTTGGTCTACACCCACATTAATTAAATCTACAAACGTATTCATAGAGAAAACTTTTTGAAACTTCCATTTTTCATGAACGTGTCCAACAAAATGAAGGTTATATTTATAATCAAAATGGGCGGGGTTATGAACTAAACGTATTTGTCTTCCTCCATATTTAATAACTAAACTTTGCACAAGAGTCCTAACTCCATTATTTCTACAATGGTTTCCCATAATCTGTATTATTTTTCCATTTAATTTTTTCTCCCATGCAGAGGCACTAACTCTAATTCCTTCGCCCTTATTTGAAGTATTCTTAAAACAAAAATCTCCAATATGAAAAACAATATCTTCAGATTTTACTCTTGCATTATGATTTCTAATAATAGTCTCATTCATTTGTTCAAGAGATTTAAAGGGGCGGTTGCAATAGTTTATTATATTCTCATGGCCCAGGTGATAATCGCTTGTGAAAAAGTATTTCATTTTATTAAACTAAAATCTCTTCGTTTTAATTTATCTAAAAGTATACATCTTGCTCGTCTATAGTTTGGTCTTTTCCAGCCCTTATGAGATTTAACATCTTCACAAAATAGTTTGTATAATTTAGTATACCCCCTATTCTTTGCTTTTTTTATTGCCCATAATTGTGCATTAACTTCATTCCTAATACTTAAATGTTCTGGATGTTTATCTTTACTTGTAAAAAAATGACCTACTTCATGCCATATTAAAATACGTAACTCTTTAGGATCTTTAAGTATCGCTTTTAAAAGTTCAATTGAAGATTCTTCTGTTAAAGCCCAAGCTGAAAAGCCTCCCCAAAAATGATGCTTACTTACAACTTTTAAAACTAGACCAAAAAGGTGTTCAATATACTTTTCAACTTTCTTTTCTGTATTTAGTTTTTTCATTTTATAAATCTATACTAGTTCTAATTATATAGGCACAATCCTCTGGAAAGCTATATACCTTCTCTAGTTGAACACTTGATACCTTTAATCCGGTTTCTTTAGTAAACATATTAAGTAATTCCTGGATATTAGCGTCTAACAAAGTTTTTTTATTTTTCAATTCCTGCATCGTCATTGGGTTCCTCCTGTTTAATTACATAGAACTTCATTTTTCTTTTACCAAAAGCAGGGTTAGCATCACTATCAACAAATTCTTTTTTAGAGTCTACTTTACCCATACTAACTAAGCGTCCAATAGCCCCGACATATTGATTACCTAGTTTACCTTTTATTACATCAACAGTTACCCTTTCTTCTGAAGTAGTAATGAGATCTAGCAATTCCTGTTCCTTTTTAGATAGTTTGTTTTCCATCCCTATTCTCCTTTTCGTAATCTGAATTTGTTTTTAATACCTTTCCACAATCAGAACATACCTTTTCTATAATTACGGCAGGGGTATACTTTACCCTCCGCTGTCTGTGTCTACAGAACAGTCTTTTTAAAAATTTAACTACGTTATTAAAATAGACCATCGGTAATAATTGATTGTTATATTGTGATCTAACTTTTCTGTTTTCCAAAACATAGAAGTATGCTTATTCCCATTTACCGGATTATTCCTTAAATCTAAGGGGTATTTCTTATCTCCAGAATCTCGTATATCCCCTAGTAATGCAGGAATAATTCCAGCAAAGATTTTTATAAACTCCTCTTTACCAAAAACATCTTTATGAATTTTAGGAATAATAAATTTACTAGCCAAAGCTGTTTTATTATCAACCAAAGTTACATGATAATTTCCTAGTTTATCATTTATTGGAAGAAGTAAATTTAATTCCCTATCATAAAACCCTCGATAAGTAACAATCTTTTCTTGAAATGCTGCAATTATAACTCCGTATACTTTTTCTATATTAAATTGGAAATCCATAGAAACCTCCCTAGTCTTCTAAACCAGTTCTATTATTATCTTGTTCTAAACCCTTAATATGTGATTGACTCCAAGATAAAGAGGTACTTATACCTGCTACAATACCATTAAGCATATAGTATACATCCCTTTCTTGGGCAACAAACAAGTCAGCTTCGCTATCCACTCTTTTATCTGTACCTTTTATAGGATTATTCTCTTTGTCCAATACCTCGTGATTATCATACTCTCTAGCTCTAAGATACCTAAAAGCAACCCGTTTATTATGTCTAAGTGCATGGATCTTATCTGCTAAAGTTTTAACAAAATGATTATATCCAGCGAGTTGTTTAGCGATCTTCTTTATACCCAAGATGTCAGTTTCCTTAACAGAAATTAATGCCTTTTGAAGAGCATCTACATCTTTTTTTGTTTTACCTATAGTTGTAACAATTTTTGTAAGTTCTGCAGAATTGTCTTGCATATACTTCTTAGCCAGTACCTCTAAAATATTTATCATAACAACCCCTTTCTTTTAAATTATCTGTTATTCTTTTTTAGGTTCTGTTTCTGCTGCTGGTAATTGCGTTTTATCTATTTCTTTCATCCCAAAGAAAATGTCTCTTGCTTCATTTGGTGTAAAAATTGAAACGCCTTCACCAACCAACAACCGAGCAGTTCTTGCTTTGTCATATGTTAATCTTGTTGCTAGTAGTGGAGATGTAATTTTAGACTTAGTATTTTTAAAGCCTTTTCTTACAAGAGTCATAGTATACAGGTATGCCTCGTATTCTAAAATAGGTAATACTGCATTTTCAATAAATCTAGATTTTTGTTCTCTAGCATTTAATGAACCCGTATCCTCTACAAGGTTTAACATAAAAGGAGGAACCTTATAGACGTTAGCAATTATTAAACCTAAAGTTTTCATGGTGTCTGTAATTTCTTTAGCTGACCAAAAAGGAATTTCTTTTAATTCTGCTTTTTTGTTTATTCCGCAGACCTTCATTCCTTCACCGATCATATTGTTTAACCACTCAACAAAATCCTCTACATCTGTTTTTCCACCAGAGGCTAATGAAATAAAAGAGGGTTTATAAAAACCTCTACTCGTAAATTTAGCAAGTTCCATTCCGATATTCTTATCAGACAGAATAAGATTATACGCCTTTTGTAGAGGGCTTCTTGCTAAAGTTCTATCACTATCCTTTTCTATAGCAAAGTGCATAAACTCTTTAAGAGTTAATTCTATAAGTTTTACCTTACCCTTATCATCTGTTACAGGTTTACCATCCGCACCTTTTAAAGTCTTAAACTGATTTAGCCGATCTATGTCTAAAAATAAATATGTAGGTGGCTCTTTATCAGTTACTCTTATTGAATATCCAGGTGGAGTTGTAAATCTACTGGGTTTTCCATTCTTATATTCAATTGCACAACCGCCATTACCGTATCGTAGCATATCTTTAATGTACTTTTTTCTAATTAGGAATAGCGGTTCGGTTTCTGAAGGCAGTTCTAAAAAGGCATCAATCTTTTTATCTTCAGGAGTTGTTTTAAGCCTATTTTTAACTACCTCATCTGCTATAATATTAGCACAAACATCAATCCAAACCGACTTAATCATTAAATCTCTTATCTGGGATATGGATAAAGTATCATACTCTTCATAAAAGCCTTTTCCTCCCCCAAAAGCGGTAGTCTTATGTCTAGATATTACTTGTTCTGTTGGTGCCAATCTCTTTTTTATACCCTTATTTCTCGAACCTTTAGGTCTAGCCATTATTTTCCTCCTTATTTAACTTTGATTTTTAAATTTTCTATTCCGTCAAAACTATCTTCAAGACTGTCTCTAATAGCTCCCTTTATTTCAGTTTTAGTTAAATAGTTTTCTACATCACCCTTAATATTTGGATTATCCATAAAAGTTATCGCTACTTTAACATTCTTTTTCTTTTTCATCTTTATTTCTCCATTTTGTTTATTTGCCCGCAAAAGCTAATGGTTCCTCTTCCTCATCTTCAATCGCAGTAAATGCTATTCCTGCTAGACAATCACTAATATCTTTAGAACCCCTGTTAATACCCTCATCTTTTAATCTCCACTTACTTTTAATTGGATGATCTACTTTTTTCTTAGTTGTAAGCATTAATTCAGTAAGTTCTCGTATAATTACAGGATAGTAATAGTAATCTATATCAATCCTATATATGAAATCTTTTAGTGTATCGTAAGGAGCATTGGTTTTCTCTAGCGATAATAGTTTAGCAGGTATCTTATTATTGGTACAGATATTTAAAAATAACGCAGAATTCCATCCATCTGAAGTTAGCTGTGTTATAGGAAATTTCTTTTGCACTTTAAGATACTTAACTATAAAATCTAGTATTGTACTTAAATCAATTTCTTCTCCTCGTTCTTTTGCTCGAATTTGTAACATTAGATCTATATAAATTTTAGTTTTATCTAGAATCCTATATCTATGTCCTAGTGCTATACCCGCAGTATCAACAATACCTCTAGATAAATCTATGTGTATAAAATATTCTGCATTTTGATGTTTTTGTTTTTCAAACGTAATAAGCTTTGCAAGTTCTTCTGAAGGATAACTTTCATACTGCTTTTCTAACGTCCAAATTTTTTCAGTATAATGCGGTCTAAACCAGGGTTCAAATTCTTCAGATAAAATTTCAGTTGTCCAAAGATTTTCGTTATCTATTCTAGGTGAGTGTCTATAATCATCCTTCTCATTAGATAAAGAACCTATACAATCTAAAATTCTTCCTGGTCTTTTAAAATAGGAATTAGCAGAATACTTAGGTATTTTACACTCATACATTAGCATAGCAGATATGGGGTCTTCATCGTACTCATCTTGAAAAGTGGCTTTATGAATAATAAATTCTTTTAAATTTTCTGGACAATTTTTGTTACTACGTACATCCCAAGTTGCTGCCCTATCTACGTAGATATGAGAACCTTTTTGAGTTTCTTTTTTATCCACAGTATCTTTAAGTAAATACGCCATGTAATCATTTCCTGAAGTAAGATAAGAAATATAAAATAACTTATAGTATTTTGAAGATGTCGCTTTCGCTGTAGTTTTAATATGTTTTCTAATTTCTTGTGCCTTATCAAATCTAAAAGTACCAATCTCATCAAATACTGCAAAGACGATGTTCTTTCCTTCTCCCTTATATTCTCTGGAATTCAATGACCAGGCTCTAATGTTTTTAGGAAATAGTATAGAATCTTTTAAAATAGCCTTATCTAAATCCATTTTAAAGACCTCTTTATAAAAGTTTTTTTTAGTAGTAGGATTTATAGTATCCTTTATTGCTCGTACAAACTTCTCAAAAAATACAGACTTTGCTTGTTCTTTATCAAAAGAAACATTTACTATATCTATAGGTTCTCCTGATTTTATTTTTAAATACTCCTGTGGGTTATTTAAACAACATAACCAATAAACAATATAAACTAATAGGTTAGCAATAGTCAAATCTTTACCTGCTCTTTTTCCCCATGCCAATATAATTTCATTTATATTATCACTGAGATCCTGGTAATTATTTTTAAATGCTTTTTCAACTGCCTTATACTGTCTTGGAAATAAGGGAGTTTTAATCCAATCATCAAAGAATACTCTAGGCGTAACAGGATCTATAGCAAATTTAGAACCCTTGTTTTTTGCCTCAGCTTTGGCATTATCCCAAAAACTATCCCAGGTATTTTTTAATTTATCCATGTTTCACCATTCCAAGTCTTATTATACTTTTCTTTCATCACGAAAACGAGCCAGAGTTGTTCCATTGACATTTTATAGATTTGTTGTGGGCTATACTCTGCATTTTTACTAAATCTTGAATAGAATACACAGACTAATCCCCAATTACTTGAAGGATAAGAGATATAATTTTTAATATTAATCATCTCCTGTAACTGGTCTTGACGGGGGAGCCAGATCAACCGTTTGCTATCTCCTTGGTCATTCTCACCTAACCTAAGAAGCCAAGTGTTATCATCATAATATTCCTGTAGTTCAGTAACTATATACGGATATTGATGATTCAGTATCACGCAATCTCCAATAATAGGATTTTGTGGAAACATCTTTTGTATCTCAATCGCCCTCTCACACTGTAAAATAAATTCTTTAGTTCTATCCATTTTGTTTTTTAACTATACCAATTACTGTTTGTAAATCACTCATTTTCCAAACCTTCTCCGTAAGTGAAATGCTAGCATCTTTAGAAATACCCATAAGAATTTTACAAAGAGTATCAAAAGTTATTTTAAGGTCTTGGTTTGTAATCATTCTACTATCTCTCCTTCCAATATTTCTTTACCATTTCGAGTTTCAATATCAATACCTTTTAAACGCTCAATGGCATAATTCTGTTTTTCTTTAGGTACGAAGTCTAAAACCACCTGTTTAACTATTATAAGCATAGCATTTAGATTCTCCGCAGTAATAAATTTATCTTTAGCAAAGTCTTTAGGATTAAATAAACTTAGTATTTTAGACTCATGTTCCATACGTTGAAGAATGGCCTTTAAAGTATCTAGTTTAGTATTATACTTTCTCTTTGGTAGCATCTTGAGTTTTGTTTGTACCTCTTCCAGTTTACCTATAATATCAAGTGGAACTTTGTCTCTTATAGCCTCGATAACTTTCTCTAATGTAGTTATTTCCCTTTTTAGAGTTAGATTGGTTGCTTCCTCTTTCTTTATTTGAGCAAAAATTTCCCAAAATTCTGCTTTAACAATATCAACTTCATCCATTAATTTTTGAATTCGTTTAAATTGTTTTTCTGCAATATAGGGATTACTAACTGCCAATTTTGTATAATAGGTTTGTATCCATTTAAGATCGGATAAGACTGTTTCATAACAGGCACCTACAATTTTGGATATTGCATGAGCATTTCTTCCTTTTAGAAATAACTCTTTAACCCTATCCCTTCTTACTTTAGTATTACTTTTTGATTCCTGCATCTTTTAACTCCTGTATTAGTAATTTTTCATAATCTTTAAAACCTTCTAAATATTGTTTACTTGTTTTTTTAGGAATAATTTTACAAAATAACCACTCATATATTGCTAATCGTTTACCTATGAAAATGAAGTCTAAAAAAAGTGCCTGTTTCTTTACTTTTACTTTTTTACAAATCTCTGTAACTGTATAATTCTCTAGAAAAAGTCTAAAAATTTTAAACTGTTTCCTAGTCAAGAGAGATTTCAAAAATCTGATGTTCTGTATCGTTTTTAATTTTTTTGGAAACTTTAAGGTTTTTGGCATATTCTCCTAAAATTTGAATTTCCCGTTTTGACCTTCTATATTTATCTATTAAATAGTTTTTAAAAAATACATACCATTGATTTTTAGTTATATCTTTTTTATAATTTTCTATGTAATACACAACAAGATCATTAAATAAATCTTTCTCTGTATGTATAGATGAGTGCATGGTTCTACCAAATACATAAGATAAATAAGACGCTATTTCAGAAATTTCTTTAGGTATTTTTTTCATTTTTTACTTTCTTTAAATAGTCTTCGTAATCTTTAGCTCGATCTTTAAAAATCTTTACTTGTGCTTCTGTAACTTTGCCCTCTCCATTACAAGTAAAACAGGGATGATCTCTCCCGTTAGCACTTGCAAAATATTTACCTCTACACTCAGGACAAACTACAGGTTTACTTATTTTCATTGGAGTCTACCTTTTTCTTTTCTGGTTTTACCCACGCAGTTATAATCTTTCTTCGTAATGGATGCCCGAAACAACCACCGTATTTTGTATGCTTTTTACGTTTAAGTTTAGCAATCTCCATCTGTCCTAATAACATATCTGTAACCTTCTGTCTAAAAGTTTTTTCTTTTTTCTTTTCTTCTGAATTTTTTATGGGTTCATTACTTGCTTTATCCATTATGTATCTCCATCATCCCCGATATACACGGTAAAAGTAAATCCGCAAATACAAAATATAAGTTCTAGTTGCCACTTTCTTATAAATAAAATAAAAGCTATAATGACGAGTTCACCTTCACTAGATTTCCAAAAGTTTTCAAATTTAACGTTTAGTAGTTTCATCTTATCCTCATTTGTTTTATTACTTGTATTTTTAAGTTCCCAACTCCTTCATCTTTTATTGCCTTTTTTATAAGACTTTTCAAAAGGGTAGCTGAAAAATAATCTTCACATGTCTTATTAGGCTCATCAATAAAAGTAACAATAACTTTAACTTTTCTAGGTTTTAATATTTTCATTTGTCTCCTCTATAATTGCAGATGTTCCTATTCGGGATACCCCCATTTTTAAGAGTATATCTACCTCTTCTCTTGTCTTAATTCCTCCCGAAGCTTTAATTTTTAGTTTTGTTACTTGTTTTATTTCATTAACATAGTGTGCCAAATTAACAAAGGGTTGTTTAATAAGTCCTGAATTAGTTTTAAAAAAATCTACTCCGCTATCCTCTAGCATCTTACTTATTTCCCATAAAAACTTTTGTTCAGTAAAAACTGTACCTAACTCAGTAATTACTTTTAAAGGTTTCTTAAACCGCTTTTTTATTCCAGTCAAAAACTTATTTATCCTAATTAGCTTTTGCGAGTAATACCAGAATATAGGAAAGATCATATCTAACTCATCAGCTAATCCATCATCAATAATTCTGTGTATTCTTTCAATCTCGAACCCAGGATATAGACCAAGTGTTAACATATTCGCATAGCTTTTAGAAACATGTGGATATAGCTGTACCGGAGGAAATCCTGCTACAGTTATTAGTTTTAGATCGGGGTGTTTATACTTATGTGCTATGGTAAGCGTTCCTTCTAGTAAACATACTCCATAGTATCCTTGTACGTTGGCAAATTCTACAAACTTCCGGACTTCTTTTGAGGTCATGTTTTTAAGATTGGTATATTCTATATGTTTTTTGTAATTCATTTTAGACTTTTATTATTAACTTTTTCTCTTTTTTTCCGAGGTCAATTGGATAAATGAAGGTAACTGGTCTATTCTCATTACAGCCCCAAACTACTTGGATAGGTTCAGCGTCTTCAGCTAAAGACTCTGCAAATTCATCCCCTGCTGTTAAAGCTCCCCCTCGAATAACAGTGATCTTACTTCTATCCCAAACTCCCCAATGATGATAGTGTCCATAAACTAGTACATCAAAAGCATGTTTTCTTGCCCAACCTAAGAACTTACCTTTTCCTGCTGCGGTTTCTGATTGTTGCGGAGCAATATGTCTAGCATGATATTTCCAACCCCTAATATCAAAATTCATATAGTCTGCTTTTGAATATTGTATATCTACATACTTACTTTTTAATATTGTTTTTGCCCAAAGTTCTAATATAAGATATAGCATTAAATCCCAATTAGCATTAGGATCTCTAGCTTTTCCCCCACCGACTCGAATTTCACCGTGATTACCTCTTACGCCCTTAAATTGTACAGTTAATTTTCTGTCTAAAAAAGCAAGTATTAACTTTTGAATAACTTCTGCCCCTATCATTACTTGAAATGGGGGGGATAATTCCGAAACAACTTCTTGAGAAGCGAATATACCTTGACCGTCAAGAATATCTCCAGTAGAAATTATAACTACATCTGTTATTTTTGTTCCTTTACTTATGTATTTATCTACTAATTTTAAAAGTTCAGAACAAAATTTATCAATCTTCTCTCTAAATATTTTCTCATTATAAATAACAGTTCCGATCTCATCCTCAATTATTCTTCCAATATGCCAATCTGATAGTTGAATAACTAATGTATCTCCAACCTTTTTAGAGGATGGCTTTACAGTATAAGCTACAACGCCCTCCAATTCAGTTCTTAAATTAGTAAGCATTTCACTATATACTGTTTGATATTCTTTTTTAAATGTGGTTAAACTTTTACCCTGTAATTCTACTCTTGGTTTTATTTTATTTTTAAATCTAAGACGTTGTTCATAGCGTTCTAAACTTCTTTCATTAACACTAAATATAGAGGATAGGTCTGCTATAACTTTGCCTTCATTGTATAGTTTAATATAGGCAATCTCATTAATCAAGTTATCTAAATTTTTACCCATTTTCATCCTCCTTAATATAGTATAACATATCTATATATGGTCTGTCAAGTCTGTTCCTCTAAAGTAAAATACTGTATAAAATCCCTAACAACCATTACCTTTTTATCTTTAAATAGCATTTGTGTTTCTATATATATTCTTTCCATAGATTCTGGTGGGAAATCTTTAGGCACTTTGATTATTAGGATATTATCAATACTATCAGTTTCAAAAACATCATTACCAACCGTGATACTTTTGCGATCCAATGGCTTTAGTGCGTACTTCTTCATAATTTCTCCTATTCTCTCCAGCTATTATAAATTTCTATAACACCAGCAGGTAATATAATTATTTCACCATATTTTTTAGAAAACTTTAACAATTCTTTTAAATTATTAAACTCAATTGTGGGTTTAAAATCTTGTACCCTCCAGTAATCCCCGATTTTAATAAGTTTAAAACCTAACAACGAGTATTTTTGTTTTCGTTTTTGGGTACGGATATACTCTGCACTCATTTTTAATTTAAATTTCATAGTATATCCTCTTTTAAAAAATCTTCAATAAGTCTATTTCTATCATCTAAATAAATATCTGCATAAATCTTTTGACTTATATCAACAAAGTCTTCTTTAACTTCCTCTACATTATCATTTACTGCATCGAAATATAAACCAAATCTACCTGCCCATTCTACCGCTGCTGTTAAATATCCCTTATCTCTACAAGTCCAAAGAATAACCTTGTGTCCGAGTATTCTAGCTCTTTTTAATTTATGAATTAACTCCATATTCGGTTTTCCTATTGATGGAAAGCTGTGTTCGCACAATGTACCGTCAAAATCACAACAAATAATCATAACTCACCTAACCCTTCTAGTATATGAAATACTTTTGTTAAATGTAAAAAGGCTTTCGTATATGGTTCTTCTTCTTTTTCCGGCATTAACCAAAATTTATTTTTACCTCCTAAAGGCAATACACCAACTCTTAATTTCTTTTTAAGAGCGTATTTATACCCAACAATTTGTAATTTATGTGATAAGTAAACACCAAATGATTTTTTTAAATCTACTAACAAAGGTTCACCATACGCCTCACCGATTAAGTCTAAAGTACCTGCAAACCCATATTCAGTATTATAAACAAACATTTCCATTTTTCTAACTTTAAATCCTGACGCAGTTTCCCAATCAATAAAGTTATTAAGGTATTTATTTTTAACTACTTTTCTAGTTCTTAAATACTCTTCAACTACATTATGGGCATTTATACCAACTTCCGCATGTTTAAGTAGATTATGCTCTGCATAAGTATACGCTGTAGATAGGGTTTCAGGTGTTAATTTACCCACTTCCTTAAGATAGTCTAAGGTTACTTTAATATTATATTTATCTATCTTCTTACCCTTAGTTAATACTTTGCCTATTATGGACGTAACAGAGGCCAATTCCTGCCCATCTATAGGATAGTATCTACAATTATTTTTGTATATTGGTTTTGGATTCATTATTTTATACTCCGATTTTCCATCTTTCCTCTGCCTCGCTATAGACATTCCCTATTCCATTTTTGGGTATTAATCGTACTTCTGCTGTAACTCGATAACCAATAATATAACTTACCTCGTCTTTTCTTACATTTATTATTTCAACGTCATATATAAAAGTATCTATTTCTTCTTCTATTAATTCATTTATTTTTTCTCTAAGCTTAATTTCTAGTTCAAACTTTGTTGAACAACCACTAGCACTAATTAGAAAAATAAAAGTATGTTCTAATTTCATTTTAAAAACTCCATTAATTTATAGTAGATAGCTCTTGTGGCTTTAATATCATTGAGGGCATCATGGGCATCAAGTTTAATTCCGAAGTGTTGTCCACATTCTTGACAAATATGGTTATCTCTTTTAAAAACTTCTGTACGCCATTCTCTATATTTTTTAGAATTATATATATCACGAATTAATGGGGTTCTACCATCAATATATCTTGGATTATCTCTACCCCATCTATGATATTGTTTTCCATGAAATGTACCACCGAAATTTGGATTATTTTTACCACGTCTTAATTCACTTAATATTGCTCTAGTTTTTACTGTATGTTTATGTCCAGGTATTCCTGTTTTCACTTCAGATAAGCTTCTTATTTTTATGTGATACTTTTTTAAGTATCTCCAAATAGTAGCAATACTAGAACTTAATTTTATAGCAATACTTTTTGGGAATTTCTTTTTCTTCAAATACTCCTTAATAAGAAATTCTTTAGTCAAAATTTTGCTATACTTATGTACCATCACCCACTCCTGTTATTCCAAACAATATAAGCAGTTATCTCTTGCTTGTAAAAATCTGTTTGTATACCACAACTACACTTCACAGCATATGCTTTGACAGTATGCTCTTTACACCCACAATATTTGTGCATAATAAACGGGTTAGTCGCTCCACAACACGGACAAGGCTTTAGTTTTTCCATATCAAAATCTCCCTTGTATTTGTTCTACTTTATCCTTCTGATAAATTTCTTCCTGAACAATTTGTTCTTGTTTGTTATCATTTACGTAACTAAAATATCCACCTATCATAAGTATTACAACCATAAATAAAATTAGAATACCTAAAGTTCCCTCTAATAAAGGAGTACTCCCAACTTCTTTTCCTTTATCTGGTTTAGGTCTAGGTGGTAATGTATATCCCATTTTATACTCTTATATAGTTTACGTTTGGTAAATCTAATAATTCTTTTTTATGTGAGATAATCGTAAGCTGTTTGATGTATCCAAGTTTAATAAACTTACGAAATAGATCTAAAATTTGTAAGCTTACTTCAGAATCAAACTTCTCTATACCCTCATCGCATAACATAAAATCTATAATAGTTTTTTTAAATTGTTTAAAGACTATAAGAACTCCAAAACGTAAACACAAATTAATCAATACATTTTCACTACCACAACAGTCATCTAATTTCATTTCATTACCGTCTTTTTTAATGAGAACGGTTAAATCGGGTAAGTTGCTCGTTGGTCTTACTGTTCTAATTTCTACAGATAGATCACCAAAAACATTTTTAAGAAGATTATTTACAGTCTCTTGAACTGAAGGAATATATTTTTGAATAAGGTACGCCGGAAAACCCTTGTTAGAAAATACATCTATAATACTTTCTATTTCTTTAAGTCGTTGAGTATCAACCTTTTGCGACTCTTCTTGATTCAGTTTACAACTAATTCTATATAATAGATTATGAATTTTATTGCTTCGAGCAGAATAGTACTCTAATTTATTTTCAATTTTATTTTGTATAAGTGCAGCATTTTTTAAATGTTTAACAATAAGCACATTAAAACCTTCTAACTTCTTTCTTATCAATACCAATCTTTCCTTCTCGGTTAACTTATATCTTTCGATTATATCCTGTTTACAGGTTGGACATTTATCATTCTTTAAAAAGGTTTCTTTACGCTGTACTTGACTTAGTTTTGTAGCTACTGTACCAGATTTATACTCCAAGTCTCGAATTTTCTCTTGAATTCCTTTATACTGTTTTTTAAGCGGAGCATACTTAGTTTCTAATTGCTGTTGATATTTTACTACTCTAGCATATCTAGCTTTATAGAGTGGTTTATTTACTTTTATAATGGGTCTATTAATTAATTCTAACAAAGTATCGTGTTCTGTTTTTAATCTACTGTAAACTTCCCCATATTTATTCAAATCAAAAAGTCCTATAAGAAAATTTCTAAAGTAGGAAGGTTCAAATAGCTTCTGTGCTTCCTTAGTGGAAATATAGAAGATCCTTAAAAACTCTTCATAAGAAATGTTTAAAAGCTTATCTAGTTTATCCTTCTCTATCTTCTCTAAAACACTTGTATTATTTTTACGTATTCGTTTTATAAGTTTAGATTCTACACTCGCTTGCTTTGTACCAAAAGACTTTATCTTATCTAATGTAGAATTCTTAGTCCTTCCCCATAGTAAAAAACTTATGCCCTCAAAAAGCGTGGTCTTACCTTTTCTATTCTTGCCTATAATAGCATTAATTCCAGGCTTAAACTGTACCACCTTGTCTTTGTGAATCCCAAAATTATTATACGTTAATTTACCTATCACTTTAATAGCCTCGCAATCTTATCTTCTAATTGCTTAATGGTATAGTTGTTATACGATTTGCCTGTTAAAACCCGCTGTATAACAACACCTACAAAATTCTTTGGTAATTTATTAACTCTTTTAAATAAAATTCTATTTCTAAGTTTTTTTATATTTTTATCGTGTTGTTTTTTAGATTTAAATACTTTTTTAAATATTGTAAATGTTATTTCATTTTTTTTCTTAGAAATATCTGTACATGCTGTATAAGTATAACTATTTTTATTAAATTTTAAATCTTTACAAGCATCATCTATTACACGAATACAAAAAAGTTTTAATGACGCATCATAATCAAACATATAAGTAAGAGCATAAGGAATTAATCTAGGTTGTCCTTTTAAAATACACCATAAACAATCCCATAAAGAATTAATAATTTTATCTAGTAATCTACAATGAAGTAAATATCTGTAAGGTATTGATAAAAACCAATGTACCTGTTCATGAAATAACGTAGAGGAGTGACAATGCCTCTCATTAATACTAATAATATTTCTTTCTGGATTATAATTGGAATATCCAGTTTTAGTAACGATAATTTTTGGTAAGAATGTCTTTTTCATTTTAAGTATCCTTTTTAGGTACTATAACCTCTACACCTAACGCTTTAGATAAATCTGCTGCTAACTCTTCCCTATCTTTATCTGTTAGGGCGTTTAATTCTGCTCCGAAGTCAGTGAGCGTTTGTCCTGCCCTTTTACCAAAAACTTTTAATATTGCTCCTATTAACGTCATTTTTTATGTATATTTTAAACTTATAAATAAATAATACTCTTTTAATTCCTGTTTTGTTAATCCTGTATCCGATTTGAAAATATCAGGAATCTTTCTTTGACTTTGTTGACTTTCTTCTCTTTTTTGGTTTGACAATTTCATTAACAAACTCCGTTTTTAGTAAGCCATTAACAGCTAAAACTATAGCGTCAGCTTTATCATCATTCTTTAACTCAAGTGTAAAGAGAGTATTAACAAAAGCTAGTACTTGCTTTTTAATTTTTACTCCTTTTATTTTACTTTTCTTAAAACCTACTAAGGCTCTTGCTCGTATAGGTTGAACGTAATATATGTACTTAGCTATCTTTCTAAAAACTACGTAGACTAACGCCCCAAATCTTGTAAGCATTTTATACGTCCAGGGATTATAACTCATCTTCCCAAACTTATTTTTAAATATTTGTAGAAAAGAGTCCTCAATAACTATTACTGAAAAGTGATTATTTAAATCTACAGCATCTCGTATCGTTACTAGAACTTTTAAAAAGTATTCCATCTTATCAATAATACTCTTATCAACCTTTTTAGTGTTTATAACATCTAGTTTTTCTATATATAAATGTACACCTGATGTTCTTAAAACGGCTATACCTGTACAAATCTCTGCGACATCAAATCCTATGGCTAAAGTATTTTTTCTTAGGGTTTTCCCTAATTTTGTTTCGATGTCTTTAATTAAGTACTTCATATGTATTTTTTTAATTCCTTATCATATACCCTTAAATGTAATGTTCCTGTAGAATCCTCTAACTCAACCTTAAACAAACCAGAATCTAATAGCGCAATTATAATTTCCTCTGCTTCCTCTATACCAAAACCCATTTGATATAATTTAGAGTATAGTCCAGAATTTTTAAGTATTCTTCTAAGCAAGTTTAAAATAATTATCCTAGACTCTAATGCTAGATTTTTAAATTTAGTTTTAGGTTTTCTTATTTCCATTTTTTCTAGCTTTCTCAGTTATATCTAAAACCTTTAATCCAGATTCTCTTAAATCTCCTGTTAAAGTAGAGGTATCTTGTTCTGTAATAGCTAATAGCTTTATTTTATCATCTCGTACTTTTAAAACCTTTTCAAAAGCCTCTTGTAAAGTAATCTTCTCTTTCTTTGCTAATTCATATACCTCTATAGTAGTATCAATATCTGTTAACCAAAACGCTATTTTATTCCTATCACTCATTGTTATCCAAAGTAGCACTTTGTGCGTCTTTAAATTCTTTTGCTGTAGCTGAAGCCTCTTTTATGTAACTTGCAAAAGCTAGGTCTAAACCTTTTAAAATATTATAAAATTCTGTATTTGTTAAACTGGCAAAGTCCTTATATTTAGATAGTGCCATTACAGTACATATTAATTCTGTAAAGGAAAGGTAGTGTAGTCTTTTCCAAACACAGTATAATCTCCAGAGTAATTTAATTTTCATCTTTAACCAACCCTTCTAATTCAGCGTTTATCCCACTTAAATTTTTAAATTTCCAGATTTCTTTATTTCCTTTACTTATAGAACAGGGAAAAGCAATACCAAATTCCAACTGGCTAAGAGCCATACCTACAGTATCTTTAAGTGTATTAATATTAAAAACCACGTCTATACCATAGCGTTTCATTATTAATTTATACATTATTTCTTTATTTCCTTTTCTACAAGAGCATAATTAATCTTTTTCTCTTTACAGTACTCTTTAAGTAGTTCCTCATGGTTAAGATTTTTAGGCATGTTTACTTCAACCTCTTCTATGTCTATATCTTCTTGGTAGTATTCAATGTTTAATTTAGTTTTTAAAAGATTAATCGCTCTATCTACTTCAAGTTTAGTTCTACTATCAGTTTTACCTACAAGTTTTAAATCTATTTCTTTTTCTTTTATTTGTTTTAAGTTTTTAATTGTAACCTTACCTTCTTTACCAGTGATTTCAAGCTGATACATTGGTCTAGATTTTAGTTCTTCAAAAAGAGTAACTGCGTGTTTATCTGTGATCTCAATAATAGCAAATCTTTTTTGTTCCGCTCTTTCAGCAAAAGAAGTTTTATAAAAAGAACCTAAGTAAGTTACACTATCAACATCTTGCGGTAAATGAATATGCCCAAGCATATATTTTTTAGTTTTATCCACTTGTCTTTGAGACTCTGACTTATATCCATTAGAATATACTGCCCCCTTAACCTCGAAGTGTCCAAATACATACTCATTAATTTCAAAAATATCGTGGGCCTTTATGTTCGTTAATTTAATTATGTCTTCAAGATGATAGATACCATTAGAAAACGCATGGGTGTTAGTACCTTTAATTAGTATTATTTTTTTAGTATGCTTTTTAATTTTCTGAATAAATTCTGCAAACATTACACGCTCTTCCATTGAGGGAAACTTATTAAATATATCCCCTAAAGCAATAACATACTCAAATTTCTTTCCCTTAATCTTAGCAAATAGGCTCTCTTCAGCTACGCTAATAGCCATTTTTCTGGTTTGGGTGTAATGAAGATCGGGAAGTACTAGAATTTTCATTTTAAAAGTCCTTTTTCTTTAAGTATTTGAAGTAGGTTTGCTACAGCACATTCTTTTCTAAGTTTTTTTAAATTACACAGTTCTAAAGGACTATTAGGAAGCTTAGTACATCCACAACACCACTCAGCAACCAATACTTGAACAGCCTCTTTAATCTTTTTCATTTTTTCACCACATTACATATTACATAATAGCGTGGCAGGTCTAAAAGTAATATTGAATTTTCTTTTCCCATAGCGAAAGTATCTTTAGAAAGCTTATCTAATATTTTTTCAGTAACACTTATAGATTTCTTTACTGTAGATTTATGTTC
>SDBU01002000.1_pt1 | contig 27842 bp, 28 predicted proteins | sample 2277071 | NCBI WGS metagenome assembly SDBU01 (sample SAMN10397929, study PRJNA504765) | marine sediment metagenome | isolation source: marine sediment core GS08_GC12, 126 cmbsf | place: Arctic Ocean: Gakkel Ridge, Loki's castle | collected 2008 | reverse complement strand
GTTAGATGAAATGAAAAGCGAATTTGTCTCAAATGTCTCATTAATAAACGAAAATGAAATACTTGACAAGTCATTCTGGGACTCATTATTACGTGACCACACTGCTTAATAATTTAAGTTCAGAACTAGAAAACTATGGAACTGAATTTATAGATAAGAATTATGGTTTATAAGAAACTTTTATTTCTTAATACCAAGATATTTTTTTATATGATTTGCAAGAGAATTATCAATTTCAGAATGTCTGGGAATAGGTTGTTTCTGACCTGTTTTAGGATTTATATAAATATCATGTCTGGATCCATGACGATGTAGAATACACCCTGTTTTCTTTAATTGCTTCAGGAGTTCACTACGCTTCATACTGATATTTCTTTTAGTTTATAATCTGAAGGTACATCATCCATCAGCATTGATCTAAAAGCATCTTTTAAATTTTCCTCAAGTTCTTCGATACTTTCCCCTTGAGTCATGATCTCAGGATGTTCCAGTATTTTCCCTAACCAGAATTTTCCGCCCTTCCAGTAGATCATTGTTATTTTTGAATCCATATTACTTTTTTACTCCTGTATTAATTATAGAAATCGTAGAAGTAATTATATCTAATATCACATTAATTCTAAATAGATTATTTGGTGTCTAATAACAGTATGAATTTAGAGCAATTGCATTATGATCAAGACCCTCCTAATCATAATAATTTCTCCCCTCTAATCCCCTTATATCTAAGCCCATGCTGGATTAATTATTAATTATTGTGGTTCATAACGAAACTTATATGCTCACTAAAAATACTATTTTAAGCTTATATGCTTTTAGATAAATAAAGAAATTTACTAAAAAGCGAGACACTCTTTTTTATAGTGTTTCATTTGTCTCATTTTTCCGTTACCAGACTGCTCAGCCACCCTGCGCACCATGCAAAGTGACCAACTTCCTTCATCATACAAGAAGAGTTAAAATTTGCTATGCTAATATATAAAGAAAGTATTATCTCTTTAAAAAAGGGACCATAAATAATTAGGGCTGTTGCCTAAGACGTCTGAAAAACTAATTCTTTTATCAAATCTCTGGATATATTCTTTCCAGTATGTGTGATACCTGAAATTATCCTAGAAAGTTCCGATATCAGTTTATCTTTATCCAATTTCTTTATCATTTTCTTTAAATTTAATGCGGTAGCAGTCATAAGAAACTGTATTTCCACTTTTATAAGACCCCTGAATTTGGATCTTGCCATACCGTGATATACTTTCGCCTGACCAAACACTCCTTCAATAACTGTACTCCTTAATTTCTGTATAGACTTACCATAGCTTGAATGGTACCACTCTTTTGCTTTATGGTAGCACTGGTTGTCCTAATGAGTTACTGTCCTGCAAGTAGGCTAAGCATTCCTCTGATCCATATGTAGTATTAGCAGCAATCCATGAGGGAGTTCCCATGGCCTTCTCGTGAGATTCAATAAGTACTGGTACAGCTCCGGTATCATGAAGTGAACTGGGAGAGGCAGTTACCACAGTAATAATTCCATTAGTGTCTGTGGCAAAATGGGCTTTCTATGAAAGATGGCTTCCAGCTCCGGGCCTGTAGAACAGTGTTGCGTCAGGGTCTGTGGTTGATCTTTTCTTAAGATAGCTAGAATTAGTTCTCCTTCTCCTTTTTCCCATCTTGTCCTAGTCCGCCTTACCATTAAAATGAGAGCCTGTATTTACAGGAATACCAGATTTTGGTTTTTTACCACTGGGCCTTTAATCTTTTCTGATTCATCTAATTCTCTCCAGTACTCTTCAGGAGAAAGATTTATTTCTACAATGGAGCTGGTGGATGTATCGGCTTTTATAATGCTACTGTCAATAAGAATACCTTCTTTTGAAACTATTCCATAATTTATTGCAGTTTTTAGGGTCTTGGTAAATATTTCTGTAAAAATCTTCTTTCCAAATCTTACTCTGGCTTTGGAAAAAATACTGTGATTTGGAACAACCTCGTCAAGGTCGTATCCAATATACCACCGGTAAGCTAGTTATGGTCCCGGATGAGTTTGATGAATATATAAGAGATGATTATATAGACTGTGATCACGTGTGTTAGGATGATTATCGGATTGCAGGACATTCGCCTGTCATGGAACCTACCTCTATAGAGTCCTTTTTTTATCTATTTATCTATTCTGAGTATTTTTACCTCAGTACCATTATCCAGAATATTAATTGAATCCGATAATCCTTGGTCACGTATACCTTTAGGTTATTACAGGTTTGTGATCCAGCAGCAAATTCCTATAAATTTAATAAGTCTATAAAAAATGCAATATTTGATTTAAAATTATCAATAGATTCTTTTGTAAATATTTAATAATTGGGATGGGTAGATGACTTTAAAACAAAATATTTCAATTGACCCCTTATCGATAGAGGAGATTATAAAAATTATCTCTGTGGATCAGTGGTCAAACTTTGAGTCAATTTCAAAAAAAAGGACAATAATTGAAGCTCAATCACATAACCATACGATCAAACTACTCGGGATTGATTCAAAAAGATTTGCTCTGCTTTTAGTAATTATGCCCCTAAATAATAAATTAATGTAGGAGTTAGTATGAGTGAGATAAGGTTTGGTTGCCAATTTTATACGTGGCAGATGTCTGGTAAGAAATATGTAGGGAAATTGCCACATATATCAAAAATAGTGAAAGAAGCAGGTTTTTCTGGTATAGAACCAGAGACTTGTATGTTAGGATCATATTATGACGATCCTTTAAAATTAAAATATACTCTTGAACAAAATAATCTTAAGCTTGGAGCCATAGCAGGTGTTTTTGACTGGACTGGATCAAAGGAGTCAGAAATTGAAAGAGATGAGATTAACCGTATTTTCAAATATTTAAAATACTTTCCTGGTACTCATTTTGTACTTGGCCAAATGCCAGGTAAAGATCGTTCGGATTTATACCAACGTCAAAAAAATGCCATAAAGTGTATTAACAGTGCGGCCATTCGAGCTGAAGATAGAGGTATTTCTTGTTCATTTCATCCAAATTCACCTTCCGGATCTGTATTTCGAACTCATGATGATTATCGATTATTGGTGGAAGGTATAGATACTGATTTTATAGGTCTTGCGCCTGATACAGGACATATAGCAAGAGGTGGCATGGATGTTGTTGAGACCTTTAAAATGTATGAGTCTATAATTAAACATGTCCATTTTAAGGATATGGCATCTTCTGGAGAATGGACTGCAATGGGAGATGGGATTATTGGTTTTCCTGGAATCGTAAAAATATTAAAAAGTATTGGTTTTAATGGATGGATAATGGTTGAAGAAGAATCTCTGGAGGCTAGCAAGGATCCTGATACTGTTATGTTTGAGAATGGAAAATATCTAAAAAAAGAACTATTTCCCCTTGTTTAGGAACATTACGTGATGATCAAAGTCCTTGCTATAATATAAATAATTAAAGTAAAATATAATTAGTTATAATTAAATTGCTATTATAAATATATTATTGAAGGACCACCAATAAAATTGCCAGGAGATTAATGGATAAAAAAACAAAAATTTCTTTATTAAATACAATGTTAAAAATAAGGAAATTCGAAGAAAAAACTATCCAATTGTATCAAAACAATAAGATTTGGGGACATCTTCATCCATGTATAGGACAGGAAGCAATTGCGTCAGGTGCCTGTCTGGCATTAAACAAAGATGACTATATTCTTTCAACTCACAGGGGCCATGGTCATTGCATTGCAAAAGGTGGAGATATCAGAAAAATGATAAATGAGCTTCTGGGAAAAGAAGCAGGTTGTTGCAAAGGTAGAGGTGGATCTATGCATATTGCAGATATTGAACATGGTATACTCGGAGCTAATGGTATAGTTGGAGGTGGTCTGCCCATTTCTGTAGGTGTAGGAATCGGATGTAAACAGGATGATTCTAAAAGAGTAGTCATTTGTTTTTTTGGAGAAGGGGCTGTAAATAATGGTGTATTTCATGAGGCTTTAAATATGGCTTCAATATTTATATTACCGATAGTATTTATTTGTGAGAACAATCTTTATGCAGTATCTGCAAATATTAAAAATGTAATGTCCGAAAACAATATTTCAAAAAAATCAATTTCTTATGATATGCCAGGAATTACTGTAGATGGAATGGATGTAGAAAAAGTCCACCTGCAGGTCATGAATGCAGTTAAAAGAGCAAGATCCGGAAAGGGCCCTACCCTTATTGAGGCCCAGACATACAGGTTCTACGGTCATCATCTCCAGGATGCCCAGATCTATAGGGATAAGAAAGAACTGGAATACTATAAAAAAAACAAAGACCCCATATCTAATTATATAAGCAGGCTTATAGAAGAAAAAGTTATAAATAGGTTAAAAATAAGCGAAATAGAAGAGATCATTGAAGAAGAAATAGATTTGGCAATCACCGAAGCCGAAAAACTTCCCGAGCCGTCATTAGCCTTATATTTAGAAGAGATACGGGATTATTAGGTAGCTTCTTTTATGAGTTTAAGTAATTTAAATAAGATCCTCTACAAAGCACAAAAAGAAAAATACGGAATCCTTGCAACCGTATTATTCAATTTTGACTTCACACAGGCTGTATTAAGTGCTGCTGAAGAGAAACGATCACCGGTAGTATTAATGATCTCAGAACCATTACAGGAAAAAAATAATTATTTTAATTTTAAAAGGTTGTTTGAGCCAGTCAGGAAAATGGCGGAAGACTCGGCAGTTCCTGTCTGTCTTCATCTAGATCACGGAAGCAGTTACGAGAGTATAAGGGATTATATTAATGCAGGATTGACTTCAGTAATGATATCAGGAGTAAGTGATCTTAATAAAAATATAGCAGAAGCAAAAAAAATATGTGATTTTGCACAAAGGCATGATGTTACTGTAGAGGGAGAAGTAGGCATGATCGAAGGTGAAGGTGGGGTAGAGGGTAATGAGGACTTCAGAACCAGTGTTGATAAGATTGAAAAAAGTTATACCAGAGTAGAGGAAGCAAATAGATTTGTAAATAGTACAGGTGTGGATTGTATTGCCGTATCCATAGGTACATCACATGGATATTTTGCTGAAAAACCACCCTTAAATCTTGAATTAATATCACAGCTTTCAGAAAAGATTAAAGAACCCCTGGTCATCCATGGGGCAACAGGTCTATCAGAAGCTGAATATAGAGAAATAATAAAAAGGGGAATAGTTAAGCTTAATTATTATACTGGACTCATTAATGCTGCTACTGTTAAGACAAAAATATCTATCAGCAAAAATAATAATATCAGTTACACTGAAGTAAACCACAGGGCAATGGCGGCTGTAAAAGATAAAGTAAAGAACCTTTTGGATATATTCGGTAGCAGTGGGAAGGCCTGACCTACAGGTCTGTATATTATTAATACTCACACATACTTCTTTTTATAATATTTATTATCCTTTCAGGTTATGGTGTGTAGAGCTTCTTCATAACAGAGAGAATGGGGTAGAGGTATTGGGAGTAGCAATAAGGATTATGGGAGAAAATATATAATCCGGGATCATCTCAGGGACCTCTCAGCGCTACAACACTTTTTCCATACAGTTCTCTTGCAGAAATAGGATTGTAAATATTTTTTTTCATATTTTAATTGAAAGAAAATATTGCTTTCATTATAGGTATATCGATTAATCATATAAATACATATTTACAAATTAATTTATTTGTTTCATAATAATATTAAAAGTGATTTCATTTTTTATGATATTAGTTTTAGATATATTTTACACTCAAACTATTAATGATAGGATTGTAAAAAAATGTCTTTATTTTCTTTTCAAGAATTAATTCAAGATGCTGAAAAGCGTAATTATGCTGTTGGTTATTTTGAGAGTTGGAATATTGAATCACTTCTAGCAGTTTGTGATGCTGCTGAATCTCAGAGATCCCCCGTAATTTTAGGATTCAATGGTATCTTTTTGCCTAATGAAAGAAGAGTTGTTAGGGATCCATCAATATTATATGCGGATATGGTCAGAGATGCGTGTAGCAGTATAAATGTACCTGCATGTTCTATTTTTAATGAATCACCCTATTTTAATGCAGTGCTGGAAGCAATAGATAATGGGTATAGTATAGTAATGTTCAGCGATGAGAATTTGGATTTCAATAATCAGGTAAGAAAAGTAAGCGAAATAGTAAAAGCAGCACACAAGAAGAAAGTTGCTGTGGAAGGTGAATTAAGTGCTATGCCTGGAGTCTTAAAAGGTTTGGGTAAAGGTGATGAGGTAACCCTGACTAATCCAGAACTTGCTTTTGAATTTGTAAGCGAAACCGGGATAGATGCTTTAGCAGTTAATATTGGTCAAGCACATTACCATGGCAAAAAGGAAATAAAATTTGATTTTGTCTTATTAGAAAAAATAAAAGAAAAAATTTCAATCCCTCTGGTTATGCATGGAGGGAGTTATGTAAAACACTCTGAAATAAGCAAAGTTATCGAACTTGGTGTGAGAAAGATAAATGTAGGCAGCATATTAAAAAAGGTGTTTATTGAATCTTTAAAAAAATCATGTTTAGGTATTTTTGATGATTATAATCCATATATGACAGTTGGTTCTGGTTTGGAGCCAGACATATTAGTAAAAGCCAGATTATCAGTATCAAAAGTAGTTGAAAAATTTATGCAGGAATACAATAGCACAGGAAAAGCTTAAAAATAAACAGATAATTTCATATTTTTTTATAAAATTTGAAGGAATCTTATAATAATGAAAACAGAGTGGAATAAGGCCAAAATACTATCTAAGTTACAGGATAAAATTAAAAAGAGAAAACCGTTATTATTTGCAAGTGTCGATACTGGTCTTACAGCAAAGCTCCTTGAAAAGGCTGGTTTTGATTGTGTCAATACTTTTTCAGGAGGAATACTTAGGAGAAATGGTTTTGGTACCATGGCAATGCTTTGGCCGATTTTAGATTCAAATAAAGCGGTACTCGATTTTACAGAGCACGATATAATGAATTGCATAGATGGAAGTACTTTTGTCTGTGCCTTTATTAATGCAAATGATCCATTAAGAGATATGTATAATGTGCTGGAGCATTTAAAATCTATCGGCGTATATTGTGTCAGCCATGTACCATCAATAAGTGATCATGATAAAAACAGCCATATTTTTCAGGTCCTTATGCAGAGTGGTATAACTTTCGAAAATGAAATTGAGTTTCTAAGAGCAGCAAAAGAACAGGATCTTGTCACGGTCGCTACCGGTTATAATATTGAAGACGGTCTTAAAATGGTCAATGAATCAGATCCTGATATTTACTGTTGCCATGTTGGTACAACAGGTCTCGATACTTTTAAAGATAGCCTGGAAATGGCAGCAGAAGATATACAGGGGCAGATTAAAAGATTAAAAAAAGCAAAGCCGAACCTTATAATAATCGTTCACAGCGCTTCTGTCCTGACCTCTGGAGATGGACAGTATCTTCTTGATAATACAGATGCACATGGCCTATGGACCGGTTCAGTTACTGAAAGGATCCCGATTGAAAGAGCAGTCATTGAAACTGCCGGGAAATTTGCTGATCTCAAAATTACAAAATAAATTAAATAACTATAATATGTGAGGGAATCATGAATAAGACTGTTGCTTTATTAGGTGCAATGGATACAAAAGGAGCAGAATATGGATATATAAAGGATCTGATCGAGGGAGAAGGATTTAAAACAATAGTAATAGATACCGGGATCATCGATCCCCCGGTATTGAAACCTGATGTTTCCAGGCATGATCTGGTAAAAGCACTTGGCAAAGATTTTGATGAACTGATGAAAAAGGATTCTTCCAGGGAAGCGATGACACCTATACTTGCCGAGGGTGCAAGGACAGCTGTCAAAGATCTCATTGAAAAGGATAAGATACACGGGATCATTGCTCTTGGAGGTACTCAAGGGACAACATCAGCAACATTTGTCATGAGAGATCTTCCCTTAGGATTTCCAAAGGTAATGGTCTCAACCATTGCATCCGGTAACACTCTGAAGTTTGTAGATATAAAAGACATAACAATGATAAATTCTGTTGCAGACATTCTCGGTCTTAATTTGGTTACAAAACAAGTCCTTCGTGAGGCAGCAGGGGCTATCTGTGGAATGGTAAGGATCGGGAGAGAAAAGATAGATACTGGTAAAAAGCTTATTGCAATAACCAATGTCGGGATAACTACACCGGGAGCGATGAGAGCAAAAGAAGTCCTGGAAGATGCAGGTCTTGAAACGATAGTATTTCATGCTGTCGGCACCGGAGGAAGGGCAATGGAATCATTAATAAAAGAAGGTAAGATAAATGGAGTGTTTGACTACTCGACGATCGAAGTTATGCAGCAACTGACTGGCGGTATTCTGGCCTCTGATGATGAAAGGATGACAGTTGCAGGAAAATATGGAATACCCCAGGTTATAGCTCCAGGAGGTATTCCATGCACTACGTTTAGTCCGCATGAATCTATTCCCCAGCATCTGAAAGATAGAAAATATGTCAGGCATAATCCGATGTTTACAAATATACTAAATAACAGGGATGAATTTGTTGCATTTGCAAAGGAGCAGGCAAAAAGGGTCAATCCTTCCAAAGGACCTGTAGAATGGTTTATTCCAATGAAAGGTTTCTGTTCATATTCAAAAGTGGGAGAGATCTTCTACGACAAGGATTCAAATCAGGCATATGTAGATACACTGAAAAAAGAATTGAGAGAAGGGATCCCAATTCATATTATCGATACCGACGTAAATGATCATGAATTTGCGGAGAAAATGGCTAAAAGACTGATCGAGATAATGAATGAAATATAGTAGGTTTTTAAGATTGTAGAAGATTATTTTATAGGTAATATTAGCAAATTCACTATTACTTTTAACGACCAGGATATAGTTTTTAGATAATAAAATCAGGAGAGGGCTTTTGGGTAAGAAAAAAATTATCTTTTTCGGAACCAGGATATGGGAGTTGACCAGTAAGCACTTAAAAATGTTTCTGGAAAGGGATGCAAATATAGTTGCTTTTGCAGAAGCTGATATAAGTAATATTTCAACAACTGTTACCAAAAAGGACCCATATGAAAATATTGCCAGTGTGGCAAAAAGGTTGAAGATTCCAATTTATTGCGCTGGCGTGATGGATGACAAAAAGTTCCTTGATTACCTGAAGAGCTTTAATGCAGATATATTTATTGTATGCGGATTTCAGTTTTACCTTACAAATGAGATTCTGAGTATCCCCCAGCTAGGAGTATTAAATTTTCATAGTTCTTTGTTACCGAGACATGCTGGAATGCATCCAGGTTTTTTTACAATATATTACGGAGATAAAGAATCAGGGATGACCTTACATTACATGGATTGTGGACTGGATACTGGCGATATCGTATATCTGTCAAAAGTACCAGTATATCTTGGAGACGATATTGCCTCACTATACGATAGGATCTGGGATTCAAGCGAGGCTCTAATAGACCGCCTTTTAAAAGATCTGGAAAAGAAATCTCTTCCAAGAATACCTCAGAATATGTCCAAGTACTTATATAACTACGAATTAAGTGATAAAGATTTTGAACTTGATTTTAGGATAGAAGCAGAGATTCTTTTTGGCAGGGTAGTAATGATGCCAGAAAAATTCTATTTTTCCTTTAATAATAAAAAATATTATGTAAAGGAATGTTCAGTAGTCAAGGAACCTGAAATAGGAAGATTTTATAATCTCCGGAAACCTTTTTTGTACAATAATAAGATAACTTTTATCACACCAAAGTATTACTTGCAGATAGAGCGTTTGATAAGAAATGGCAAAGAAATAGATCCCATTTCCCTATTAAAGTAATTTATTTAATTTTTTTAAAGTTCAGAAGGTAAAGGAAAAATATATATAAGGGGGATGTCATGATTGCAAAAAGATGGTCAAAAGAAGAAATACTTGAAAAACTTTGGGATAAAATCGAAAAGAAAAAATCACTATTTTTTGCAAGCTGCGGAAACGGGCTAGTTGCAAAACTTCTCGAAAAAGCAGGAGTAGATTCGATCACTACCTTTCCAGGAGGAAGGCTCAGAAGCAATGGGTGGGGATCGATGTCTATGCTTTGGCCGGTGCAGGATTCTAATGGGCAGCTCCTAAACTATACAGCTCATGACGTCATACCAGCACTAAAGGGTGATGCATTTATTACTGCCTGTATGAATTTTAATGATCCCTTCCGTGATATGAGAGTTTTTTTTGAACAATTAAAAAATATTGGTGTATTAAGCGTTACCAATAGCGGACCTTCAATCAGTGATTATGACAAAGATAGTCACATATATGAGGTACTAACACAAAGTGGTATTACTTTTGAAAATGAAATCGAGGCCCTTAAACTTGCAAAAGAGATGGGAATGATATCTATAGCAATGCCATTTAATTTGGAAGACAGTATAAAAATGGTTGAAGAGGTAAAACCTGATATCTATTGCTTTCATGCAGGAACTACAAAAGGAGGGTTAATCGGCTTTGATACCCCATATTCTCTGGAAGATACTGCTGAAAGAACAGAAGAGGTCTATAAAGCCGTGAGGAAGATAAAATCAGATATTATATTACTTACCCACGGAGCTTCACTGGAGACACCAAAAGATGGACAATACATTTTAGATAACACTTCCGGCCATGGAATATGGACGGGCTCAGCTACAGAGAGGATTCCGATAGAAAGGGCTGTACTGGAAACTGCAGGAGAGTTTGCAGATTTGAAGGTGAAGTAATTTATAAAAGTTATATCAAAATATTCAATTATCTTAAATAGAAAGAGATATTATGAATAAGAGTATAATTTTAATTGCTACGCTCGACACAAAGGGTGAGGAGGCAGATTTTCTTAAAACCCGGATTGAAGAATTTGGGGACAGGGTTATTCTAATAGATTCAGGTGTAGTAGGGAAACCTACTATTGAAGCAGACATAACTCGTGAAGAAGTCGCAGACAGAGGAGGAACTCCACTTCCGGATCTATTGAAGGAGGCCACCAGAGAAAAAGCTGCTCCGGTGATGGCAGAAGGTGCCACAAAAATCGCAAATGAACTGATAAAAGACAAAAAAGCTCATGGCATAATATCTATGGGTGGAACCCAGGGTACATCCCTAGCTACAAGCGTTATGAGGACTTTACCTTATGGTTTTCCAAAAGTAATGGTGTCTACTATGGCTTCCTCAGATGTTTCAGTATTCATTGATATAAAAGATATAATCATGTTTCCTTCAGTATCAGATATTTTAGGCCTTAATCCAGTTCTAAGAAAGATACTGACAAATGCTGCCGCAGCCATAAGCGGTATGGCAAATACAACGGTTGAGATAGATATTGGTGAAAAACCATTGATTGGTATTTGTAATGTTGGAATAACCACACCTGGAGCCATAATAGCTATTGAGTTATTAAAAGAGAGTGGATATGACACTATCGTTTTTCATGGAGTTGGAAGTGGCGGTAGAGCAATGGAACAAATGATACGTGACGGGATCATTAGAGCTGTTTTTGATTATGCTACAGTCGAGGTCTCAAATAATCTCTATAAAGGCCTGAATGACGGAGGCCCTGACAGGCTGACCACTGCAGGCAAGATTGGTATCCCCCAGGTAATCTGTCCGGGAGCAATAGAGGTAATAGGATTATGGGTGAAGGAAGGAGATCCATTACCTGAAAGGTTTAAGGGGAAAAAAGAGATCAGACATAGTCCTCTCATTACGACTATTGGTTTAAACAGCAAGGAAATGCTTGAGGTTGCCAAAGAAGTGGTAAAAAGGTTAAAACATACAAAGGAAAAAGCAGTTTATGTTATTCCAAAAAGGTCTTTTAGTCTGTATTCAAAGAAAGGCATGGCTTTTTATGATCCGGAAGCTTTTAATGTTTTTTCTGACTACATAAAAGAAAATCTCCCGAAGAATTTTGAAATAGCAGAGGTTGATGCAGACCTTACAGATGAAAGATTTGTAAAAGAATCAATAAGCAAACTTTTAGAATTAATTAAAAATAATAAAAAATAATCTCTATCTTTAATTAACATATTTTAAAGTTAGTCTGAATTAAATAGATATTAATGTTATTAAAGGAGGTGGGCATTTGGAAATTAATTAAAAACAATAGTACAAAAGGAAGGTGATTTTATGGGAAAAAAATGAGATTTATTAAGAAAACGTACTGTCGGGAACATTAACTTAAATAAATCTCCAAGATATTCTACAAGTTTTTTTCGATGATTACTAGGAAATTATTAAAAAAATGGAGGGTAAAATGAAAAAAATATTAATTTTTATCTTTACAGGTATCATTATTGCTTCAATGGTGTTTGTAGGTATTGGCTGTAATGCAGGCGGAGCCCCAGCTGAAGAAGCAGCACCAGCAGAAGAAGCAATTGCTGAGGGTGGTTCCTTGACAGCTTTCTGGTTTGAATGGGATCCTGCAAATTATCTAAGACAGGTATCCCAGGAGTTTACCGCTGAAACCGGGATCGATTTCGTCCTGGAAACAACTACACCGCCAAACTGGGTCGCAAAAATTAATACAGAGATGATTGCCGGTGGTGATGCATGGGATCTGATCGTTACTGACAGCCAGGATGTTGCAGTCAATGCTGTTAATGAACACTTTGTTAATATGACTGACTGGATAATAGAAAATGAGGTTGACAAGAATTTTACAGAAGCTTCTATGACATATTATTCAGAGTATCCAAAAGGTTCCGGCGAATACTGGGGTGTTCCATGTGAAGGTGACTCACTAGGTTTTGCATATCGTAAGGACCTTTTCGAAGATCCTGACAATATGGCTGCCTTTGAAGCTGAGTACGGATACCCGCTGGATGTTCCACAGTCCTATGATATGATACTTGATATAGCAAAATTCTTCCACGATCCTGATAATGGTTTCTATGGAATAGCAGTTTATGGCGATAATGGTTATGACTCATCTGCTATGTTTGCTGAAGGACTTATCTGGGCATATGGTGGTGACCTCGGTGATTATGAAACTTATGAAGTTGATGGTATTTTAAATTCTGAGGGTTCTATCAAGGGTCTGGAGGTATATCGTGAACTGTACAAACTGACTCCTCCTGGGTTTGGAAATGCATTCTTTATTGAGTCCAATGATGCATTTGTTGGTGGCCTTGTACCAATGGCCATTAACTTCTATGCATTCTTCCCGGCACTGGCAAACCCGGAGACAAACCCATATGCTGATGATACCGGATACTTTACATGTCCTGAACAGGAAGGTGTTGATGGAGTTACTAGGCAGATTTCCCCGCTTGGAGGTATGTGTATCTCCATTAATTCCTATTCAAGCAAACAGGATCTGGCCTGGAAGTGGATGGAATGGTGGATAAGACCTGAAACACAGCAGAAGTGGGCAGCAGCAGGTGGATTTACCACACATATTGAGACTCTTAACTCTCAGGCGTTCCTTGATGCTACACCGTTTAATCCGTCATTCAAGAAGTCAATGGAAACATTAAAAGATTTCTGGTCAGAACCGGATTATTCAGCTCTCTTAAGGACTTTCTCAGAAAATATAGGTCCATATATCACAGCGGGTGAAGGTACTGCTAAAGAAGCATTAGACGCATCTGTCGCAGATTGGGAAGAGATCTTCGGAGAAGCAGGCTATTACGATTGATTAATGATAAATAGCAGCTTGGAAAGAAATTATACCTCCCTTATTCAATTAAGGGAGGTATAATAAAAAGATTGAAGGAGAAAAATGCTTGATAAAAAAGAAAAGCTAAATGTAGCAGAAAAACAGACGAGGTATTACCGGTCCCTTAGCGATAAAGGGATTTTAAGACTTTTCGTGCTGCCATCTTTATTATTGTTGTTAGTTTTTAATATTTTCCCGTTGTTCTACTCCCTGTTTCTAAGCTTTACCAGATATCGTGTTATAAAAGCCACAGACTGGGGGACAAATCCAAAAATGCTTGGTGCATTGAATTATGTCAAAATCCTTGCAGACCCTGAATTCTGGGAAAAGTTTACAACAACAGGGTATTTTGTAATCTTATCTGTGACAGCTACAATGATTCTCGGATTTGGAATAGCCTTACTTTTACAGGCTAAGTTCAGGGGGCGTGAATTCTTTGTCTCAATGCTTATTCTTCCTATGACAATGGCTCCAGTATTGGTCGGAGTCATCTGGAAGTTATTTTTACATCCCTTTTTCGGTACTTTTAATGTATTGCTTGGTCTAGGAAATTTTGATTGGTTATCGAATCCAAGGGTAAATATTTACGCCATATTATTTTCTGATGTTTGGATGTGGACACCTTTTGTAATGCTGCTGTCATTAGCTGGTTTGGGAGCTGTCCCAAACTATCTTTATGAGGCTGCGGAGATTGATAGAGCTTCATGGTGGTTCAAATTTAGAAGGATCACTCTTCCAATAATAGGTCCGATTTTGCTAATAGCCATGATCTTCAGGATTATTGAATCCTTTAAGCTCTTTGATATCGCGATGGGGGTAACAGGAAGAGGTGCTACTGCCCCTCAGTTCCTTGCTGTCTCCATTTATAAGATAACATATGAAAGCTGGTATACAAGTGAAGGTTCGGCTTTAGGATATATTATGCTGGTTTTTATTGTTGCAATAACAATGATTTTTGTCAGATATTTATATAGGGCTCAAAGAAGCTAGCATATTGTTAATAGGAAGGATTTTAGGTTATGGAAAAACCATTAAGAAGAAGAAAAAGTGTAAATAAGTATATTATTATTGCCCTCATCATAATAATTACTCTGGTATATATGGTACCCATAATGTTTATGATAAAGACGTCAATCACTCCCTGGGCAGAGATAAAAAATCCTACAAATTTTAATTTTACTCCAACTATTAATGCTTATATCAGAGTATTTTCTGCCAGAGCTCCCATGCCCGCTAATAAAGACTTAAGTCAAGAGGAGTACAATAATCTGAAATGGTATGAAAAATTGTTGTATGATGAGACTGACGAAATTGTTACAGGGCCCGGAGCAATGCGAACTCGCTTTATAAATAGTTTTATAATATCTATAGCAAGTACTGTATTGACTATAGTAATGGCAACCATGTCGGCTTATGCCTTTTCAAGATTTAAATTACGTGGAAAAGATGACCTGATGTTTTTTATACTGAGCACCAGAATGCTCCCGCCTGTAGTTGTTATTATTCCAATATTTTTGATGTTTAACTTCATGGGTTTACGGGACACACATATAGGCATAATACTCCTTTATACAATGTTTAATGTCTCCTTTGCTATCTGGGTTTTAAAGGGATTTATTGATGAAATACCAAGAGAATATGAAGAAGCAGCAATGATTGACGGGTATTCCAGGTTTCAGACTTTTTTAAAAGTAATAATTCCCCAGTCAATTACAGGTATTGCTGCTACCGCCGTATTTGTATACATTTTCTGCTGGAATGAGTATGCATTTGTCCTTATATTGACGAACAGGGTGGCGCAGACCGTCCCGGCATATCTGCCCTTCCAGTGGGGTACGCTGGGAATGGATTGGGGCGCAGTGTCTGCAGGCGGATTATTGTTTATAATCCCGGTCATGATCTTAACCATTCTTTTACGAAAGCACCTTGTCAGGGGCATTACTTTTGGAGCAATAAGGAAATAGGGGGGATATATGTTTAAGGTATTAGCAGCTTTAGGGTTTTATGTAATAGTCGGTCTTGCATTTTGGGGAATGAAAAAATTCAGTAAAAAATATTTGGATCCATTTTTCATTATAATCATGCTACTTGGTATTGCAAGCATGATCCAGCCTTTCTTTATGATGGGTTATACATTTGGTTTCTCGATACTTTTAACAGGACTTGCAGGTTATTTTATATCATCGCATCTTCCAAAATAAATAATATTCTAATTTAGAAAGGATAATGGTATGAAGATCGGCATACAGGCTGGAGTAGCATTTCCGGAAAATAATTGGGAGTATGCTTGCAAGACATCCAGGGAACTTGGACTTGATGCAATCGAGGCATCTGCTGGAGGTTTCGGATTAAAAAGGCATTGTAATCCCGGTGAGTTTGTAAAAGACAAGGATAAGAGGGAAGAATTTGTTAAGACTGCTGAAAAATATGATCTTGAGATAAGCTCCTTGTCTTGCTGGGGTAATCCATTGCACCCTGATAAAAAAATTGCAGATGAGCACTCTCAAGATATAGATGAGGCACTTGAACTTGCACATGCCTTAGACATAAAGGTAGTAAATCTATTCGCAGGTTGCCCGGGTGCAGGAGAAGATGCTAAATATCCAAACTGGATCATCTGTCCATGGCCTGCCTACTTTAATGATGGGATCAAGTGGCAGTGGGATAAAAAGATAATCCCTTTCTGGGAAGAGAAGGTTAAAGCTGCAAAAAAATTGGGAGTAAAATTTGGTTTTGAAATGCATCCAGGGGATGCTATTTATAATCCCGAAGCCCTACTTATGTTAAGGGAAAAACTTGATTCAGAGGAAGTCTCGTGTAATTTTGATCCCAGTCACTTATTCTGGCAGGGTATTGATCCTATTATTGCTGTTAAAAGACTGGGCAGTGCAATCGTACATTCACATGCTAAGGACAGCCAGGTTGATAAAGCATTAGCTGATTTCAGAGGAGTCAATGATTGGAAGCCATATACTGAAGTAAAAGATAGAGCATGGAGTTTCAGGACAGTCGGGTATGGGCATGATTACCAATTCTGGAATGATTATGTCTCAGCCCTCAGCACCGTAGGTTTTAATGGAGTGATCAGCATAGAACACGAGGATCCACTAATTGAAGTCGGTGAAGGATTAGTAAAGTCTGTGGATTTTTTGAGATCAGTATTGCTTTACAAAAAACCCGGGAAATTATGGTTTGATACTTAAATAAAAAGATATACTTATTAATGATTAATAATAGTTGAACGGAGAATAGGGATTATGGCTGAAATTGTTTTAAAAGATATGATAAAGCGGTTTGGAAATCTTGTTGCAGTTAATAATCTTAATCTTACGATTAAGGATAAGGAATTTCTTGTGCTGTTGGGCCCTTCAGGTTGTGGTAAGACTACAACACTCAGATGTATATCAGGACTAGAAGTACCTGATGGAGGTAGAATATATCTGAATGGGGAAGATGTTACTATAAAGAGAGCTTCGGAAAGAGACATAGCTTTTGTATTTCAATTGTATGCACTTTATCCCCATATGACTGTTTATGATAATATTGCTTTTCCTCTGCTCACACAGCGGATCAATAAGAAAACAATCAAGGAGGAAGTTGAGAAAGTTGTGAAGATCTTACAGATCGGCAATATTCTGAAAAGGAAACCCAGGGAATTATCAGGTGGTGATATGCAGAGAGTTGCTTTGGGGAGAGCCATTATCAGGAGACCAAAGGCATTTTTACTTGATGAACCGATAGGTACGCTGGATGCCAAGTTCAGGGAAGAGATGAGGGTTGAGCTAAAAAGGCTTCATGTCGATATAGAAGCGACAACAGTTTATGTGACCCACGATCAGGTAGAAGCGATGTCGATGGGAGACCGGATTGCTGTTATGAAGCTTGGTATTATGCAGCAGGTCGGAACACCGAATGAAATATATAATACTCCTAAAAACTTATTTGTAGCAAATTTTTTTGGTAGTCCAGGCATGAATCTTATAAATTGTAAGGCAATTAAAAAGAATGGGGAAGTATCTCTTTTTATAGATTCAGTAAAGCAGAACATACAGGTAAACAGGAAGCTAGAAGATAAAATCTTAGACAAGGATTATTTGGATAAGGATCTGGTATTAGGTGTAAGACCTGAAGATATATTTCTCAGCCTTGAATCCAAATCCTCTTTTATAAAAACTGAAGTTTTTATTAGTGAGTATACAGGTTCATATAATATCATTGATATATATCTGGGAGACTCAGAACCTTTGAGAGTAAGAACCCTGCCATCTGTAGAACCAAATATTGGAGATACAGTTTATATAGGTTTCGATATGGATAGAATCTCACTTTTTGATAAGACCACTGAAGATTCAATATTGTAATATATGAGTTTAGGAGAATAAATGGCTAGTATAAAATTAAGTTCAATAACCAAAAAATTCGGTGGCATTACCGCAATAAATAATATAAACCTGGAAATAAAAGACAAGGAATTTTTTATTCTTTTAGGACCTACCGGTGCAGGGAAAACAACTACTTTGAGATTGGTTGCCGGTCTGGAAAAGCAAGACAACGGAGATATATTTTTTGAGGACAATAATATAAACTTACTTGAACCTGCTGTAAGGGATGTTGCATTTGTTTTTCAATATTATACTTTATATCCCAATTACACAGTAAAGCAAAATCTTGAGTTTCCCCTGAAATCAAGAGTCAGGAGGGTACCCAAGAAAGAAAGAGAAAAAAAGATCAATGAAGTTGCAGAAGTCTTACATATCCAGCATCTTCTTGACAGGTCAACAGTAAACCTCAGTGGCGGTGAGATGCAGCGTGTTTCAATAGGGAGGGCAATAGTAAGAAACCCTAATGTGTTTTTAATGGATGAACCCCTGTCAAATCTTGATTCAAAACTGAGAGAAGAGATGAGAGTCGAGCTTGCAAGGATACATTTGGAACTGGGTCAGACGTTTCTTTATGTTACTCATGACCAGATAGAGGCTATGACAATGGCTGACAGGGTAGGAGTCTTAAATGAAGGTAAAATTCTGCAGGTAGGTGTGCCTAAAGAAATATATAATAAACCTGCAGATGTTTTTGTGGCTAAATTTGTAGGAAGTCCGTTGATAAACATATTTAACGGAATAATCGAGGGTGAGAAGCTAAAAATTGGTGCAAGCAAGCTAATATGTAATCTTTCCAAAGAGCAGTGTAAAAAAACAGCAAAGTACTCAGGGGAAAAGGTCCTATTAGGAATACGGCCAGAAGATGTGACAATCTCTGGTGAAAAACAGAAAGTAAATTCATTTAAAGCGGAAGTCCATTTCAGCCAGAGCATGGGGGCTGAGAATATACTGAATCTTGATGTAGTTGATTCGCAGGGAGTATTTTTAAGAGCGATAACTTCAACAAAGACTATATACAGGACCGGAGATATTGTTTATGTGAATCTTGATTTTAGCAGAGCGCATTTATTCGATAGAGATTCAGAAAAGACCATAGTATAGAATTTGAATATATTCTTTTTTATAATTTTTTTACAGATTGCAAAAAAGGAAAAGCTACTGAAAAAAGCGATTGATACTGCTTCATAAGGATTTAAGATTATCAAGAGAATGTTTGAGAAATAGGCAATTTATAATTATTAATTATAAATTAGAAAGAAGTTTATTATGAAAATTGGAGTATTTTCAGCACTGTATGGAGACAGATCCATAGAAGATGCATGTAAGTCTATAAAAGAAGCTGGTGTTAGCGCTATAGAAATAGGTGCAGGAGGATTTGTCGGAAAAAATCACTTGAATCCCCAGGAATTATTAAAAGATAAATCAAAGGTAAAGAAATTAAAAGATATCGTTGAAAAGTATAACCTGGAAATAAGTGCTCTTTCTGTTCATGGTAATCCCATTCATCCTGATCCATCTGTTTCCGCAGAACATAGTGGAGATATCGAAGCTGCTGCTGAACTGGCTCCCCAGTTGGGAGTAAAAGTAGTAAACGGTTTTGCAGGCTGCCCCGGTGCAGGTGAGGATGCCAGGTATCCTAATTGGGTGACTTGTCCATGGCCTGCTTATTTCAGCGATGCTGTCAAATGGCAGTGGGAAGAAAAACTCATACCCTTCTGGAAAAACATGGCTTCAAAATTAAAAAAAGTAGGCGTTAAATTCGGCTTTGAAATGCACCCTGGTGACATGATATATAATCCGGAACTTCTTCTTAAACTCCGTAAGGAAGCTGGTGAAGAGATATCCTGTAACTTTGATCCCAGCCACCTTTTCTGGCAGGGGATAGATCCAGTACTGGCAATAAAATCCCTTAAAGATGCTATTGTACATGTTCATGCAAAAGACAGTGCAGTTGATGAACACGTAGTCAAGTTCAGAGGAGTAAATGATTGGAAACACTACTCCGATGTACCCAGGAGAGCGTGGACATTTAGAACTGTAGGATATGGCCACAGCTCAGATTTCTGGAATGATTTTGTATCTGCTCTACAGATGATAGGTTATGATGGTGTAATAAGTATTGAACATGAAGATCCCCTGATGTCTGCCGAGGAAGGATTTAAAAAAGCTGTGGAATTCTTAAAAGGTGTATTACTTTATGAAAAGCCTGGTGAGATGTGGTGGGCCTAATATAATTAAATTGAAAAATAACTTGAATATTTATTAAATAGAAGAGCTTAAAAATGTTTTAGATATGCTTATTATGATCCAAAAATAATGGGGAGATCATAGAACAAATATTTTCCAGGTCTTTTTGAATATGATAAAGAAAAATGTGAAAATATCTGATTTAGAGCGGAAAGCTATTCGTGCAAGGCAGAAAATACTAAAAATGACGACCGATTGCCAGGGAGGGCATCTAGCAGGATCGCTTTCTTGTATAGATATACTCATAGCCCTTTATTTTAATGTCCTGGAATATGATTCAAAACAACCTTCATGGAGTGGAAGGGACCGTTTTATATTGTCCAAAGGTCATGGTGCTCCAGCATTCTATGTCACTCTCGCAATGAGCGGATATTTTCCCGAGAAAGAACTTTCTACCCTACGGAAAATAGATTCCAGACTACAAGGGCACCCGGATAGTAAAAAGTTACCTGGTATAGAAATATCAACTGGGTCCCTTGGACAGGGACTGTCAGCCTCAGCAGGGATGGCTCTTGGATATAAATATGATGGCCATAAGGGACAAATATTCTGTTTGATGGGAGATGGAGAATGTGATGAAGGACAGGTATGGGAGGCTGCAATGTTTGCTTCTCATTATGAGCTTAATAATATCACGGTAATTATAGACAGGAACGGTTATCAGATAGACGGTAAAACCGAAGATGTATTAAAACTTGAACCTTTTAGGGAAAAATGGCAGAGCTTTGGCTGGACGACTATGGAAATAGATGGGCACAATATGGAAAAAATAGCAAATAGCTTACAAAATAGCAGGGGAAAAAGAATTGTAATAATAGCAAACACTATTAAAGGCAAAGGGATATCATTTCTTGAAAATAATAATAAATATCACTCAAAACCTTGCGGTAAAAAAGATTGCATCCTCGCTATAAAGGAATTGGAAAAACACTATCTTAGATAAAAATATAGTTTGGAAATATTAAGAATGATTAGAGCAGATAAGAAAATATCTACGAGAGATGCTTATGGTAAAACACTTGTAGAAATGGGTAGAGAAAATAAGAATCTTTTTGTGATGGATGCTGATCTTTCAATGTCGACAAAGACATGTGATTTTGCCGGTAATTTTCCAGAAAGATTCTTTAATGCTGGCATTGCGGAACAAAACATGGTGGGAGTTGCATCAGGGCTTTCGAAGACTGGCAAGACAGTGATCATTTCAACACTGGCAGTTTTCGCACTGGGAAGGGCATATGACCAGATAAGGAATACATTAGTACATTCAGAGTGCAATGTTAAGATAGTCGCTACCCATAGCGGAATATCAATTGGCAAAGATGGGTCTTCTCACCAGTCTATTGAAGACATCGCTCTAGCAAGAGTTATTCCAGGGATGAAAGTCATAGTCCCCAGCGATGCAGTAGAGACCAGGGAGGTAATAAAAAAATGTATAAATTTTTTCGGACCTTTCTATATAAGACTTGGTAGGGAAGAAGTACCTGTGATCAGCAAGGAAGGATCTTTTAAAATCGGAAAAGGTAAAACTCTAAAAGATGGAAAAGATATTACCTTGATAGGGTGTGGAATGATGGTCTTCGAGATGTTGAAAGCCCGAGAGATCTTAAAAGAAATAGGTATAGAATCAAGAGTAATCAATATGGCATCGATAAAACCTATTGATGATAAATTGATAATAAAATGTGCAGAAGAGACTAAAAAAATATTTACCTGTGAGGAACACAGTATCATAGGTGGTCTGGGTAGTGCAGTATTGGAAGTCTTGGAAGGAACAACAGATGTTTTTGTAAAGAGGATCGGAATCAAAGATTGTTTTTGTGAATCAGGATTACCTGAAGAACTTTTTGAGAAATACGGTCTTTCTGGGAAAAAAATCGCAAAAACTGTGGAACAAAATCTCTAATATAGACACGAGTGAGAAATAAAATTATCAATAATCGAAAAATCAATGTATCGGTAGCTGGAAGCCTGGAAACAGATACTGGCCAAAAGACCTCAACATTATTAGAACAGTTGAACAGGATCCCTTCTATAAATATAGATCGATTTTTTAACCCAAGCACGACTGAAGCAGAGAAAGTATTTAAAAAAGCAAAACTTAAAAGACTATTTAAATATTCTGAAAAATCTATCCCCCAGAAAATTCCTTCTGATATAAAATATTTTACGGATAGCCTCGATATTTTTCTTAAAGATAATCTTTCTGATGTCATAATAGTGTCTGAGATAAATACAGGACTTGCCACCAGAATAATTTATGAATGCCTTTTACGGAAAAAAAGTGTAATAAACCTTAATGCAGCTTCTGAAGTCACCCTTGGAATAATATTTAAAGAATCAGCATATAAGTCAGGAGTGATCTATAGTGTAGGGGCTGGAGACGAACCAGCTGCTACCTTGGAACTCGTAGAATACTGTGAAAGATTGGGGCTGGATATAATTTCTGCAGGGAAAGGTAAAAACAATCCGATGAGTATTTTCAGCAATCCTGATAATTTTATTGATATTGAAAATAAAACTGGAGTTAGTGCTCGAAGTATTGCTTCATTTGTAGATGGCACAAAAACAATGCTGGAAATGGCAATTCTTTCCAATGCTACAGGATTTGCAATAGATAAACCAGGCATGCATGGACCTCAGATAGGTTTGAAGGACCTTACCCGGAAACTTTGCCCCATCAAGGATGGAGGATTATTAAATAATACACCTGCTATTGACTTTGCAATAGGAGATGTGGCTCCAGGAGTATTTGTTATCTTCACTTCCTCCCAAGAATCGATACTTGAGGAACTAAACTATTTAAAGATGGGAAGTGGACCATATTATGTCTTATATAAGCCCTATCATCTTGGAAATATTGAATCTCCTCTTTCGATCTACAATATAGTACTGGATAAAAAACCTTCTCTGGTGGTCAAAGATTCCTTTGTGACCACTGTTATCGGTAAGGCAAAAAAAATGCTTAAACCAGGAGAGGTCCTTGATGGTCTTGGGGGATATACCTATTTTGGAATGGCTATGGATTTTAAACAACTATTGGAATACGATTATGTCCCCATAGGTCTTCTAGAAGGAAGCAAGATAATATCACAGATCAATAAGGATGAAATAGTTAGTTTTAGACATCTGGAATTTGACGAAAAAGAACTACTACATAAGTTATGGAATGAACAATTATCATTTATAAGGGTAGCCGGTGAAAAAAGAAAAAAATATTGATGTTATATGTGTCGGAGAATTGTTGATAGATTTTTTACCCATACAATCAGGTGTTAGGTTTGAAGATGTAGAAGAGTTTAGAAGGGTACCTGGAGGAGCACCGGCAAATGTTGCAGTGGCTATCTCAAAATTGGGTCTAAACTCAGCTTTTCTGGGTAGAGTGGGAAATGATAGGTTTGGAAGATATCTGGCTTCTGTGATGGAAAATAATAAGGTAGATATATCACAGATACAGTATGACAGTAAAGCAAGGACTACTCTTGCTTTTATGTCTCTACCTACACCTAATACAAGAGAATTTCAGTTCTACAGAAATCCCGGAGCAGATATGAATCTGGATTTTAAAACTATGAATAAAGATTTTCTGAATAGTGCTAGAATATTCCATTTTGGTTCAATTACCTTGATAAGCGAACCAAGTAAAACTTCTACATATATAGCAGTGAAAACAGCGAAAAAAGCTGGGGCTATCATATCTTATGATCCAAACTACAGGCCGATATTATGGTCGTCTGAAGATGAAGCAAAAAAAGTTATTAGTAAAGCCATCCCACTGGCTGATATTATAAAAGTAAGCAATGAGGAATTGGAATTAATATCTGATACCTCTGACCTTAAAAAGGGATCAGAAATGATTATAGGTATGGGGCCCAAAATTTGTTTTGTCACTATGGGGGAAAATGGATGTTTTTATAATACAGGTAGATTTTCAGGAAGGATTAATGCCTATAAGGTAAAGACTGTGGACGCTACTGGGTGTGGAGATAGTTTTGTTTCCGGAATACTTTTTAAGATTGCTACTATCGGGATCGATGAGTTATTACAAAAAGAAGAAAATATCATTGATTCAATTGAATTTGCAAGCGTAGCTGCGGCAATAACATCTACAAAAAAAGGAGTCATACCTGTGCTACCTCATTGTAAAGAGATAGAGGTTTTTATAAAAGCAAAAGGTAAATTAACGAAAAGCAAAATTAATTGAAAATAATGTTTTTAAGAGCATTAATCTTAAGTATTTATTTGATATATTTTTTAATTATCTTTTAAGGAAGGAATTATGGAAATAAAAGTATCAGTTGGCGTATGGTATATGGGCAGTGTGGCGGACCGTTTTGTCAGAGAAGGTTACAGGGAACAAACAGATATGATCGAGCGGATAAAAAATATATCAGAAATTGAAGGTGTTGAAGGAATTGAGATCCATTATCCTACTGAGATAAATGAAAGTAATATTGATGATATACGAAAAACACTTGCCGAAACAGGTCTGAAGATAGTCCAGTTTTGCCCACATTTATGGGTTAATCCTGAATGGAAATATGGGGCCTTTTCAAATCCTGACCCAAAGATCAGAAAATCTTCTATGGATCTGGCAAAAAGAACCGTAGATATTTCCAGAGAGTTTGAGCCTGAAGTAATGGTTTATTGGCCCGCACAGGATGGCTATGACTACTTCTTCCAGGTTGATTACAATAGAAGGTTAGATTGGATGGTAGAATCACTAATAGAGCTTTGTGATTACTGCCCGGATCAGAAATTTGCAATAGAATATAAGCAATTCGAACCCAGGACACATATTTTTCTAGGTAGAGTTGGAGAAGTAATGACTATTGTAAACGAAATAAACCGTGAAAATTTTGGGGTTAATATTGATATTGGCCATGCTCTAATAATGAAAGAAAATATTTCAGAGTCACTTGCATTGATCCAGAGGTATGGAAAACTTTTTCACACTCACTGGAACGACAATCATTCACTTTTTGATGACGATATTATTGTGGGAAGTGTAAATTTCTGGCAGACTCTGGAATTTACCTACTGGCTTTATAAAAATAATTACAGTAAGTGGCATGGTCTTGATCTTTTCCCATATAGGGAAGATCCTTCAAAGATCGTAAGAGAAAGTATTGATAATATCAGGTTTTTCTACAAAATGTCTGAAAAGATCGATAAATTTGATATGGAAGAGATCTTTTATAACTCTGATCCGGTAAAGATGAATAAGTTTCTCAGAGAAATGCTGGAAGAGGGAATTGACAGTTAAATAAGAAAAAGACAAATCGATAATAAATTACTATATATTTAAAGACTTGTCTGTTTTATTAGAGCTACAAGTAAAAGAAAGGTGCAAATATGAAAGGAAAAATATCAATTGGTACTTCAGCATTTGCAATTGGAGTATATAAGAGTAATCCTATCCCTCTGAAAAAAGTATTATCTAAACTTCAAGAACTTAATTTTCAAGGAATTGAATTATTTGGGGCAAAGCCGTATTGTCATCCAGATGACTATCCAACCAAAGCAGATAGGAAAAAACTACTGAAGGATATTAGCCAGATGGACCTTGAAATATCAAATTATGGAGGAGAATTTGAAAACCACTCTATATTATATAATGATAGATCCGAAATAGAATTATATAAAAAAATATTTGAAAGAAATCTATATTTTTGTGTTGATTGTGAAATACAGAGCATGAGGGTAGATACAGTTGATGAACCTCCATTGCCTGAAGGTGTCAAGTATGAAGATGCGTGGAACCGTATTGTTGAAACATGGCAGGAATGCTCTGAAAATGCAAAAAAAGAAGATGTTTTACTAGTCTGGGAATTTGAGCCTGGGTTTATGTTTAATAAACCACATGAAGTAGTAAAGCTGGTTAAAGAGATCAATAATGAAAATTTTAAAGTAATGTTTGATACTTGCCATGCGCACATGAGCTCTGTAGTTGGTGCAAGGCAAGAAGAGCCATTAGATATACTTAGTGAAGGTGTTGTTGAGCTTGCACAATTATTAAAAGAAAAGATAGGGTATGTTCATTTAATCGATTCAGATAATACATTACATGATAACTGTACCAGCACTCATGCTCCATTTGGTTCTGGAGTAATAGATTTTCATAAGACTATTGAGGCAATAACGGATTCAGGTTATGAAGGTCCATGGTGGACAATCGACCTTTGTTTTTGGCCAAAAGCCTGGGAGATAGTAGAAGAGTCTAAAAATTTTGTGAAGAAATTATTAAAAGAACATGGGATATTATAAATAAGGAGGTTTTAAATGAAATTTGGAGTGAATACATTAGTATGGTGCCTACCGTTTTCGGCTAGTGAAATGTATTTAATAAAAAAAGTGGCAAATTTTGGATTTGAAGTTATTGAATTGACACCAGTAGATCAATATAAAAAAATCAGACCAGATGTACTAAGAAAGGAGATTGAACAATATAATTTGAAAGTCACAATAAGCGCTGCTTTTTCTGCAGAAACCGATATTTCTCATCCTGATAGCAAAATAAGAGAAGATGGTATTCAATTTATGAAAGAATATATCGATTGGTCAAAAGAGCTAGGGGCTGAAATAATCTGTGGTCCTCTTTACTCTGAGTTAGGGAAAAGGAGACATCTGAAACCAGAGGATAGGGAAGCTGAGAGAAAAAGGTCAGTAGAATCTTTAAAAAGTATTGGAGAAATAGCTTCAAAAAAGGAAATGTATCTTGCCATTGAACCATTGAACAGATTTGAAACAGATATGGTCAATATTGCAGAACAAGCTTTTAGGATCTGTGAAGAAGTAGATAATCCATATATCAAAATGATGTTAGATACGTTTCACATGAATATTGAAGAGAAAACTATTGGGGAAGCCATTAAATTATCCGGTAAACATCTAATCCATTTTCATACGTGCTGTAATGACAGAGGTATTCCGGGAAGCGGACATATACCATGGGAAGAAGTGGTTAAAGCTATGGAACAAATCGAGTATAAAGGATATGGTGTTATAGAAAGTTTTGATATGGGTGAAGTTGGAGCTCAAACAATGATATGGCGACCACTAGCTCCATCATTAGATGCTATTGCAATCGAAGGACTCAAGTTCTTAAAAACTAAGTTTTAATGGGAAAAAAATAACTATAAGTTTATTTAAAGATTGTTGTGCCTGAAAATAAACAGACAAATAATGTATTCAAGAAATTAAATATGAAAGTATAGCTGGATTCTTGTTCTGGAAAGGGTTGACCTTCCCCCCAAAAACTGGTCCAGAGAAAATGAAAAGCGGCAAATTTATTTAAAGAGCAGATTGCCTTTACATTAAAACAGCCAGAAACAGGGACACCGGTAAAGGAAGTTATAAGAAAGATGGACCGGGATCAATGAGTGCCGGAAACCAGAAATTCCAATTATAGACTCTTTTCTCCTAAAAATAACTATCTTGATCTTGATTTTAAGAATTTTATGAATCCAGGAGGAGATGAGATCTATTCAGCAA
>SDBU01001999.1_pt1 | contig 27847 bp, 26 predicted proteins | sample 2277071 | NCBI WGS metagenome assembly SDBU01 (sample SAMN10397929, study PRJNA504765) | marine sediment metagenome | isolation source: marine sediment core GS08_GC12, 126 cmbsf | place: Arctic Ocean: Gakkel Ridge, Loki's castle | collected 2008 | reverse complement strand
GAAGTACAAACCCAGCGGAGACTATGTGGTAGTTAAATTTGCCCGTTGGGCCTTTGAGAAGTTTCCTAAAGCTAAAGATGTTATAGGAACCCAGATGAAAGCAGTGGGTGAAGTTATGAGCATAGGAAAAACGTTTAAGGAAGCATTGCAAAAGGCTATCCGTTCTCTTGAGATAAAAAGGTATGGTCTGGGCGTTGAAAGGTTTAAGATCCTTTCATTAGAAAAGTTAAAAGAAAAACTGGCTATACCTTCGAGTGAGCGTATATTCTTAATATATGAGGCTCTACGTAAAGGTATGTCTGTTGAGGAACTTTACCAAATGACCCACATTGGCAGATGGTTCATCAATGAGATGAAAGAGCTGGTGGAGTTCGAGGAAGAGCTGTCTAAATATAAATGGAATGATTTACCTACCCAAAAGTTAGCCAAGGCAAAAGAGTGGGGTTTTTCAGATAAGTATTTGGCCGGATTTTTTAATATAAAGGAAATAGAGGTCAGGCAAAAGAGAATTGCCGTGGGAAAATATGGACGATTCGATGCAGTTCCTGTTAGTGGGGTAGAGAATGCGGCGTACTACTACTCGACCTACATCGGCGAAGATAAAGTGCCGGTTTCCTCAAAGAAGAAAGTAATGATATTAGGTGGCGGACCCAACAGAATTGGTCAGGGAATAGAATTTGACTATGCATGTGTGCATGCAGCCTTTGCCCTGCGTGATGAGGGTTATGAGTCGATCATGGTTAACTGCAATCCTGAGACAGTTTCAACAGACTATGATACCTCCAATAAACTTTATTTTGAGCCATTGACAGTTGAGGATGTTCTAACAATCTATGAGAAAGAAAAACCAGAAGGTGTTATTGTTCAATTTGGTGGCCAAACTCCATTGAATATTGCTCAGGAGTTGAAAGATAGCGGGATGAATATTCTAGGGACGAGTCCTGAGAGCATTCGTTTTGCCGAAGATAGAGAACGTTTTAGAGAAAAAATAATTTCTCTGGGCATCCTGCAGCCAGAAAGCAGCACAGTGCGTTCTCTAGAGGAAGCTGTCCAGGTCGCCAGCAGAATTGATTACCCTCTTATGGTCAGGCCTTCTTTTGTGCTTGGCGGCCGTGGTATGGAAATTGTATACGATGAGGGGATGCTCAGAAGATATGCCGAGGAAGCTATTCAGGTCAGTCCAGAATATCCAATGCTTATGGATAGGTTCCTTGAAAATGCTATTGAGAGCGAGGTTGATGCCCTTTGTGATGGGGACAAGGTTTTTGTTGCTGCTATTATGGAGCATATAGAGTTAGCGGGTGTTCATTCGGGAGATTCTGCCTGCGTTATCCCTACCAGGAATATAAAAGAAGAACACCTAAGAACTATAGAGGAATATACTTATCAAATCGCAAAGGAGCTAGAGGTTATCGGCCTTATAAACATTCAATACGCTATATGTGATGGCAGGGTATACATTTTGGAGGCTAATCCCAGAGCTTCACGTACGGTTCCTCTGGTTTCTAAAGTCACAGGCATTCCAATAGCTCGTATTGCTACTCATCTAATATTGGGTAAGAAACTGAAGGATTTTCCTGAACTCAAGCGGCAAAAACTTCCTTACGTTGGAGTTAAGGAGGCGGTTTTCCCTTTTAATATGTTTCCTGGGATAGACCCCCTATTAGGTCCTGAAATGAAAGCCACGGGGGAGGTTATGGGGATTGCGGACACATTTGGGCTTTCTTTCTACAAAGCGCAGGAAGCCGCTGGTTCAAAGCTTCCTGCACAAGGAAATGTTTTGTTGACCGTTGCAGATAAAGATAAGCCAGATCTACTTTCCATAGCCAAGGCCATTCATAAACTAGGGTTTAACATTTACGCTACGGGAGGCACTAGCCGTTTCCTAAAAGAGCACGGCATACCTAATACAGAAATAAAAAAACTATACGAAGGAAGACCTAATATTGTTGATGCCATCAAAAATAAGGATATCCACCTTATTATCAACACACCGATTGGTCGCAGCAGCAAATATGATGATAGTTATATTCGTGTAATGGCGATACAGCATAAGGTTCCTTATATCACTTCAATGGCAGCCGCCCAAGCTAGTGTTGAGGGTGCTGAAGCTATAAAGAAACATAAGACTCTGCCAAAGTCTCTTCAAGAATATCATGGGGAAAGGGGGTAATTTGACTCAGAAAGAATACCAGATTGCGGTTATACCTGGAGACGGAATTGGACCGGAGGTGGTGAGGGAGGGACTTAAAGTCCTTAGAGAGGTAGCCATACGATGCAGGTTTCGATTTCGCAGTGTGGAGTACGACTTTGGTGGGGAAAGGTATCTTCGATGCGGGGAAACCTTACCTTCTTCGGCCCTGGAAGAACTAAAGGATATGGATGCCATTTATCTGGGGTCGGTGGGACATCCCAGAGTGGAGCCAGGGATTCTGGAGAAGGGGATCCTCCTGAAGATTCGCTTTGGGCTGGATCAGTATATTAACCTGAGGCCGGTCAAGCTCTATCCTGGTGTCTGGACACCGCTTAAAGATAAAGGACCAGAGGATATAGATTTTGTGGTAGTTCGGGAGAATACAGAGGGTCTTTATCTGGGAATTGGCGGATTCATAAGAGAAGGAGGAGCGGATGAGATAGCTATCCAGGAGATGGTAAACACTCGAAGAGGGGTGGAAAGATGTATCCGCTATGCCTTTGAGTATACCAGGAAAAGGAACAGAAAGAGAAAACTTACCCTTTCTGACAAGGCCAATGTACTTACCTATGCCCATAATCTGTGGCGTAGAGTATTCAAGGAGGTGGGAGAGGAATTTCCTGATATTGAGAGGGAATGCGTCTTTGTGGACGCAACTTGTATGTGGATGGTAAAAAATCCAGAATGGTTTGATGTTATCGTGACTTGCAATATGTTCGGTGATATTATTACCGACTTGGGGGCTATGATTCAGGGGGGAATGGGTATTGCTGCAGGGGGAAATATCAATCCCCGGGGGGTTTCTATGTTTGAGCCCATCCACGGTTCTGCTCCCAAATACGCTGGTAAAAATATTGCGAATCCCCTGGCGGCTATCTCTGCAGCTCAGATGATGCTGGAGCACTTGAGAGAGACAGAGGGAGCAGAACTCATCGAGGGAGCTATTAAAAGGACCCTTTCCTCCGGCAAGATCAAAGACTTATCCGCTCGCAGCGGCCTTAAGACCGATGAGATAGGCGACATGGTGGTTCAGTTTCTGGGCCAGAAGGGCTAATTTCTACACCTTCCCGTAGTATTCTTCTACTACCCCCTTTATATCATCATCCCCTACCTCGACAATGGCCAGCTCTCTTTTAGCTGAAGCCGGGGAGTCGGAGGCGTGTGCTACGTTCATCATTACAGTCCTGCCGAAGTCTTTTCTTACCGTACCCGGGGCGGCTTCCTCAGGATTGGTCTCTCCCAGAACCCTCCTAATCTTCTCAACCGCTTTCTTCCCTTCATAAATTAGGGCCAGGCACTTTTCCAGTCCTTCCTTTTTCCTTTCCTGTGAGGAGGCCTTCTGGGGTTCTCTTCCCGTCATAAACTTTACGATTCGGTTAAACTGATTATTAGCCTTATGGATCTTGAGTTCTTCGGCAATAGTCTTTTCTATTCCCTCAGGGACAGGAAAATCCAGGGAATTATCCAGGAATGAGCGAATGGGCCCGATGAGCTGTTTTTTCATCTTCTCTAGGAGTCTTCCTTTGATGGGCTCATAGAATTCTTCCGCTTGTTCGATCCCCATGCGAATGATCCTGGCTCCAATGATAAAAAGACCAGTTTGCGAGAATTGGTCTATTATGTTGCCAGCCTGAGAACTAAGCTCCTGAAAACTATCCGGCTTAATGAGAACCAGGGTCCTTTCCACCTTTGCTCGGGGGGGGTAGGAAATTACCTTTTCCAGCACTCCTCCATCACGAGCTGAATATTTTGCCCAGATCTTGACTTCTCTGATTGTTCCTTCTCGGCCGTTGCCGATAAAGACTGCCGGCTCAAAATATTTAACCTTTCCTTCCTCTTCTACATAATCTCCGTAGGTTCCCCGGATGGTTTCCCCGATGGAGATGCGGGTGATATGCCCCACTATCCTCTTTAGCTCCAGAGTGGCTCCTTCTCCTTCCAGCAGAAGAAGCATCACCCGGGGGAAAGGGTACATCTTAGAGGGAAGATAGTTCTGGAAAAGATAATTTCTGATTTGCTCCAGTATTTCCTTTTTCTGCTCCTCTCCCTTCTGTCCAGAAAGGCAAAGAGCGTCAGTGTATTCTTCTACCAACTCCCGGCTGGGGCAGAACATACGGGCAGCTACTAAAGATAGATTTCCCCAGGAAAGAAGCCGACTTATTACCCCTCCCGTGCGGGACTTACGGATAGTGTAAGGATTGATAAGAACATAGGCAAGTTCTTTTTTCATAGATTAACTCCTTAGTTTAAGTTTAAAATAGCATAAACTCCTGTTCTGTCAATGAAAATTGGGAATGAAACTCTTTAATTTTGGACGGTTGAGGGGAAAGAGAGGTTTGACAGGCCAGGTGAAACCTGATAGCATTTTTTTGGGTGGCAGGGAGGATAAAAGATATGGATGTTGGAAAAATTGAACCTCGGTTTCTGGAAGATCTCATCTCCTCCATTCCTCAGGACAGGGGGGTCATTATTGGCTCTCAGATTGGGGAAGATGCGGCAGTGGTGGATTTTGGAGCCAATTATTTAGTCATCAAGACCGACCCCATCACTTTTACCTCTCAGAATATTGGCTGGTATGTTGTTAATATCAATGCTAATGATCTGGCCTGTATGGGGGCTACTCCCCGTTGGTTTCTATTGACATTGCTCCTACCCCGCAAGGCTACAAAAGAGCTGATAGGGGATATCTTTAATCAGGTGATCTTAGCCTGTAAGAAATTTGGCATAAGTTTAGTGGGAGGACATACTGAAATTACTCATAAGCTGGATAGACCCCTGGCCATTGGTCAGATGATAGGGGAAGTTCCTCGAGACAGGCTCATACGGAGCTCAGGAGCGAGAGTAGGGGATGTAATTGTTCTCACCAAAGGAATTGCTATAGAAGGGACACATGTTATCTATCAGGAAAAAAAAGAAGAACTGGACAAAAGACTTTCTCCTTCAATGCTAAAGAGGATAAAAAATCTTATTTACAAGCCTGGCATAAGTGTGGTTGAAGAGGCTCTTTTGGCCAGCCAGAGGGTCGAGGTTCACTCTATGCATGATCCTACTGAGGGAGGACTAAAATCTGGCCTGTGGGAACTTGCTCATGCATCCCGGGTAGGAGTAAGAGTGGAGAAAGAGAAAATTTTGGTGTTGGAGGAAACTAAAGAAGTTTGTGAACTTTATGGATTAGACTCTCTAGGGCTCCTGGCCTCGGGTTCCCTGATCTTAACTCTGGATCGTAAAGAGGCACAGAGTTTATCTCGTATTTATACGAAAAGGGGTATCAGGCACAGTATTATTGGAGAAATTACCTCTCGCCAGGAAGGGATGAAAATAAGAGAGAAAGGTCAAGAATTAGAATTTGCAGTCGATAATAAAGATGAGATAAGTAAAATACTTTGGGAGAAGAAAGGCCATCACTAGAGCTGGATGCCGTTCTGAATTTGTCCCAGAAGCCTTGGTGAAGATCCGAGAAGTCAGCTCTGGAAGGTGTGGGAGCGAGAAGTTTTCGGAGGATAGAAATTGTTAATCATTCCTGCCATTGACCTTAAAGGAGGAAAGTGTGTCCGGCTGGTGCGGGGAAAATTAAATAAGGAGACTATTTATTCGAAAGATCCCATTGAAATAGCCAGAAAATGGGTCAAGGAGGGGGCTGAGCGGCTGCATGTAGTGGATCTCGATGGTGCCTTTCAAGGAAAACCGGTCCATCTGGAGCTGGTGGGGAGGATGGCTCGGGAGGTAAGGGTCCCTATAGAATTTGGGGGAGGAATTAGGGATTTTGCTATTCTTAAGGGAGTGCTGGAGGAAGGGATAAAATACGCCATCCTGGGAAGCCAGGCTCTTTCCTCGGATTTTCTCAGGGTGGCCCGCAAGGAATTTGGTGACCGTATTATGGTTTCTCTGGATACCAGAAGGGGTAGAGTTCTCACCCAAGGATGGGTCAAAGAAACTGGTGTAGGGGCAGGGGATTTGGTCAGAGACATTTCCAGAATGGGGGTGAGGACAGTCATTTTTACCGATGTAGACCGGGACGGAACCCTGGAGGGGGTAAACATCAACCTCATCAAAGATTTTGCCACCTCAGCCGGGGTAAATACTATTGTCTCGGGCGGCATATCTTCCCTGGAAGATGTGAGAAAGATCCTTAAACTAGGGCATTTGGGAGTGATAGGAATGATTGTGGGCAAGGCCCTTTATACAGGTAGGATAAAGTTCAGAGAAGCCATAAGATTAGTTAAGTGAAACTGAGTCTTTCAAGGAGCTTAGAAGGTGAATCTTTCTGGAGAGGTTAAGTTTGATTCTCAAGGTCTTGTTCCCGTAATTGTGCAGGATGTGAGAAATCTTGAAGTTCTGATGATGGCCTGGATGAGCAAAGATGCTCTTAAGATGACCCTCAGCACGGGGAAGGTTCATTTTTGGTCTCGTTCCCGCCAAAAAATCTGGCTCAAAGGGGAGGAATCTGGGCATTATCAGTGGATAAGGGAAATATGGATAGACTGCGATGGAGATACTCTGCTCTTAAAGGTGGAGCAAACTCAGGCTGCCTGTCATCTGGGCTACCGGTCGTGCTTCTTTAGAAAAATGGATGAGGATGGAAATCTCAAGCTCCTGGGAAAGAAGGTTTTTGAGCCAGAAAAGGTTTACGGTGAAAATAGCCAAAGATGCACCCATGAAAAGGATTAAATTGGAAAATGGACTCTTTTTCTTGGCTGTTTTCCTTTTCATGTTATGTACTTCGGGATATGGAGCCAGAGCTTCCTCTCCTCTCATTCGGGTAAAGATCCTGCAAGATAAATCCAGGGTAGAGGTGGGAGCCACAGGTAGCTATAAGATTCAATCGCTGGCCCTAGCCAAGGGGCGCTCTTTCCCATCCTCTCAGGCTGCCGTTACCATAGAAGCAAGACAGCAGGGGATTCAGGCTTCTGGTGAGATCTGGGGCCGCAAGGTTTTGATCGGACCAGAGGGAGGGAATTCTCTAATCAGGGTTGATGGGAGAAGGTATCGTGGTCAAATTATTGTTCAACAGAAGGAGTCTTTTCTAGAGATAATCAATGAGCTCCCTCTGGAGGAGTATCTCTGGGGTGTGATTAAAGCTGAGATTTCTCCCAACTGGCCCCGGGCCTGCGTCCTTGCTTTTACTATTGCTGCCAGGACCTACGCCTTCAAAAAATTGCAGAATCCTTCTAGTAGGACTACTGGTTATCATGTCTCCAGTGAACAGAATGACCAGGTGTACCGGGGGGTAGAAGGGGAGGATCCTCTCTCCCGGCAACTGGTGAATGAGACCCGGGGAAAGATGCTCACCTATCTGGGTGAGGTGATTGAAGCCAAATATCATGCCTGCTCTGGAGGATACACCGCCTCTATGAGCGATGTATGGGGAGGGAAAGAGTATCCTTATCTTGTGGCTAAGCCCGATAATTTCTGTAAAGAGAGTTCCTATTTTAATTGGGACTTCACCATCGAGACCGAGAAGCTAAGGGAGCTCTTGAAAAAGAAGGGACTTATCTGGGGCCGACTCTATCGAATTAAACTTCTGGAGTTCGATGAAGGCAGGAGAGTGAAAAGACTTCAGATTGAGCATCAAGAAGGCGAGATAGAGCTTACCGGGACCGAACTTCGCAGGATTTTAGGTGAGGGGAATCTGAGGAGTACCTTATTCACGGTAAAAAGAATAGGTCCCGATTTTGTCTTTGAAGGCCGAGGCTGGGGACATGGCGTGGGACTTTGTCAGGAGGGAGCCAAAGTCATGGGAGAGCGGGGCTACACTTATAAGGAAATTCTGGAGTTCTATTATCCAGGAACCACGGTAGAAAATGTTTATTGAGCCAATTTCTTGACAGAGCCAGCGGCATTTGATAACATAGGCCCGGACAGGTGAGATGTCTTTGGAGAAGAAAGCTGTTTTAGTAGTAGTAGACGGGGTGGGGGATAGAGCAGTAGAAAATGGCAAAACCCCTCTTCAGTTGGCTGAAAAACCTATTCTTGATAAGCTGGTCAAAGAGGGATCCACGGGTTTGATGAGCACTTTGGGAAGGGGAATTATCCCGGGAAGTGACACTGCTCATTTAGCTCTCCTTGGATACGAACCGCATCTTTATTATAAGGGTAGAGGACCTCTTGAAGCTCTGGGAGTGGGGATAGAGCTGAAGGAGAGTGATGTTGCCTTCAGATGCAACTTTGCCACGGTGGACAGATCCGGCAGAGTAATAGACAGAAGAGCCGGTCGCCTGCGGGAAGAGGGGGAAGAGTTAGCTAGATCTCTTAAGGGAATGCGCATAGAGGGAATTGAAGTTTTAGTCTTCTCTTCCACAGAACACCGAGGAGTTATTGTCTTAAGGGGGGATGGACTTTCTCCTGCCATTTCAGACACCGATCCTCATAGTTCGCTTCCAGCTTTGCTTCTAGAGTCGGTTCCCCGGAGGAAGGAAGAGAAGGCACAAAAGACGGCCCGTATCATCAACCAGGTGGTAGAGAGGAGCCGGGGTATTCTGTCCTCTCATCCACTGAATAGAAAGAGAGAGAAGGAAGGGAAACTTCCTGCCAATATCATCTTAACCCGGGGGGCTGGTATCCACGAGAAGATCCCTTCTTTAAAGGAAAGATACGGATTTACCAGTTGTTGTATTGCTGGAGCTGCTTTATACAAGGGTGTGGCCAGGTACGTGGGGATGAGTATTCTAGAAGTTCCCGGAGCCACCGGAAGATTGGATACGGACATCGAAGCCAAGGGTGAAGCTTGCCAGAGAGCCTTAAAGAAGTTTGACTTTGTGTTCGTGCACATCAAGGGGGCTGATAATGCCAGTCATGATGGCAACCTGAAAAACAAGCTCTTGATGATCGAGAAAATTGATGGGCTGGTTGGAATTCTTAAAGATGAGGATATTTATCTTATCGTTACTGCTGATCATTCTACTCTCCTTTCTCTGGGGAGGCACTCCAGTGATCCCGTGCCAGTGATGATTTACGGAGAAGGAATCCGCCAGGACGATGTATCTAGCTTTGATGAAGTCTCTGCCAGCAGGGGTTGTCTGGGGCACCTCACCGGAATTGAACTTCACCGGATTATGGTGGATCTCATGGGTTTCGCACATCTAATAGGGTCTTAGCGGAGAGGCTGGTATAGGGACCGGCTTCCAAGGAGGATTACAGTATGATAGAGGTTAAGGTGGTCAATGTGGCTATCGATGCTAACTCTAAAATGCCCGTTATCTTATTAAAAGAAAAAAATGGTGAGAAAACTCTTCCCATATGGATCGGTCTCTTTGAAGCCCAGGCCATAGCCCTGGCGCTGGAAAATGTGAAGCCTCCTCGTCCCCTCACCCATGATCTGGCCAAATCTTTGATCGAAAAACTCAAGGGAAGGGTGGACAAGGTGGTCATATCCGATCTTAGGAATAATACCTTTTATGCCGAGATATTGATAAAGAGAAATGGAGAGACTATAAAGGTGGATTCCCGTCCCAGTGATGCCATTGCCATCGCTCTTAGACTGAATGTTCCCATTTTTATTAATGAGGCAGTTCTGGATAAGGTAACAATCGGTGGAAAACCCATTGGAGAGGATGAACTTGAGGAGTTCAGGAAGAAGCTGAAGGATCTCAAGCCCGAAGACTTTAGCAGCTAACCGCATTCCTTAGAATTTCCTTTAAAGTAGCATTTGTTAGTTAGTGTTTCGGAGGGGAAGAGTCCCGAGATATTTCTCGCCAACTAAGAAAGCGCTGAAAAGGAGGTGATGCATGCCAGGGTCTAGCGAGGAGGGGGAAGAATAAAAGCGATAAAGGAGTGAGGAGAAAAGAGGCAATCTGGACCATGATTGAGGATTCTTTCTAGGGTAAGGCCTCCTCTGATAGAGGTTTATAACTTAACTGAGGGATCTAAATTAAGAAAGGGGAAAAATGATGATGAAACGAGCTAGTGTGATTGCGGTAATGGTTGCTCTAATAATTGGAGTGACGACATGTCTTAGTTTTGCGGCTATAAGTTTTAGGGTGTACGGCGGCTACTCAATGCTGAATCCCACCAAATACAATGATGAACAAACGGGGGATTATCTTGTAGATTCTTATGGTGGCGAAGTCCTAACGCAGGACAAACTGAGCAGTGCTATTCCCTTGGGGGTAGATGTCAGGTTTGGAGGAAAACCTGGTTTAATGTTTTCCCTGGGTTTTACTAGATTTAACGGAAAGGCTGGGTTTACCTGGGAAGATGTAGCTTGGGGAGAGAGCTTGGAAAGACGGGATACTATTTCGGTTATGGGTGGCTTGGGTTCGGTGCTCTATGCTGTGGGCAGCGGGAACGTTCATTTTTATTTCGGAGGAGGAGCCGGGTATTACATGGTAAATCTAGAAAAGACTGTGCCAGTCGAGGTAATGTGGTTCAGGGACGAATATGAGTACACGGCCAAAGCAAACAAACTTGGCTTTCACGGGCTGGCAGGATTTGAGTATTTCGTTACTAAGAATATGGCTCTAGGAGGGGAAATTCTCTATCGAATGCTGGACGTTGGTGAGATGACCTTTACTGCACACGATGTGGCATCCTGGGTGGATGAGACATACGACTTTGGGCTCAATTTGGGTGGAATAAGCATCCTGTTTGGACTTAACATCTATGTTTAGTTTAACTTAGGAGAGAAGCGAAATATACCTGAGGTAATCATGGGGACCTCGGGATGGTGGTATGATCACTGGCGGGCTGTATTTGCTTTCCCTGCAGATTAATCCTCAGTTTGCCTAAAACCACACCTCCAATTTCTTCAGTTTCTTTTAAGGGGGTATAGAGGCTCATTTCCCCTTTTTCAAGGTTTGTCTCTTCCACCATTCCTAAAGCCAGGTCCCTTCCCTCCTTGTCCCTTAAGGAGATGAGCTGATTGGGAGGGTATGCTTCGGATTTTGTATTGGTTAGTCCTATTTTATCCAGAGACAGAGAGATTCTTTTTCCGTTCTTAAAGTAATCTCGAAATCTCCTCTCTCGATAGAGCAAGCGGTCGGAATATGTCTTCTGGATAATACCAAAAGGTACCGGTATTCTGTGGATTCGAGGCAGCCGCATTCCCCGAAAAAAGATGAGGATATGCTCCAGTTCATCTTTTCTTTGAAGGGCCAGAATTAGCTGGGGTCGAACTAGGTCTATCTTGGAGATTTTCAGGGCTTTTCCCACCCCTTCCTTTACCATTCCCGTGGTATCCATAACCACCTTTTCTGCATGATTCTTGGCTATCTCTGAGATTAGCTTGGCTCCGACAACTGTGGGAAGCAAGTTGCCAAGGGGAGAGGTGGCCCCGGCAAAGTAAAAATCTCTTAAGGGTATCTTTTCCCAACTCTCAAACTCATTCTGTATCAGTCCCCAGCCTATGGTGGTGGGAGGGCCCAGGTGAGACTGACCGATATCTCCATCTACTACCGCCACTTTTTTAAACGTCCGGGCAAGTAGGGTCAGAATATCTTCCACCAGGGTGGTTTTTCCTGTATCTGAAGCCCCTACGACCATAATAATTCTATTCTGGGACTCCAGAATAGCTTCTCTTACCTCATCATCCAGAGGAAATCTTTCTCTCAATTTCAAAGGTATGATTTATTAATTCTTACGTATTTTTCGGTTAAATCACATCCCCAGAAGGTGGTGGAATTTTTCCCCTGGTTCAGATCAATAGTTATTCTTATATTCTTACTTTTCAGGAGATCTCTCAAGATCTTATCTTCCGTTCCCGCACCCATTCCTTTCTTTACCACTCTTAGATCATCGAAATAGATATCCACCTTATCCGGGTTTATCTTAGTGTGAGCTGCTCCCAGGGCAGCCATCACTCTTCCCCAGTTGGGTGATGCCCCGGCAAGAGCGGCTTTTACGAGGTTTGAGTTAGCTACGGCCCTGGCTATTCTCCGGGCATCCTTGGGAAAGGGAGCTCCATTTACCTTAACTTCAATAAACTTGGTGGCTCCTTCTCCATCGCTAATGATAAGTTTAGCCAGGTGGATCAAGACAAAGTCCAGGGCCTGGGAGAAGAGGTCAAAATTCTCATCCTTAACCCTTGTTTTCTTTTTTTTGCGCCAGGTCTTGATCTTCTTATTTCCTGCTAGACCATTGGCCAGAACTAAGAGGGCGTCATTGGTGCTCATATCTCCATCCACGCTGATCTGATTGAAAGATTTACCTGCAGCAGACCGGGTAGCTTCCTGGAGGGCATCGGGGGTAATGCAGGCATCAGTGGTGATGAAGCAGAGCATAGTAGCAAGGTTAGGTGAAATCATCCCTGCTCCCTTACATATTCCCCCTATTCTCACTTTTCTCTTTCCCCTTCCCGCGATATCAGTTTCCACTGAGATCTCTTTAGCAGTGGTATCCGTAGTCAAAATGGCCCGGGCAGCTTCACCTCCTCCTTGAGGTGAGAGGGACTGGCTAGCTCCTCTTATCCCTTCAGCAATCTTGGATAGGGGTAGAGATTTTCCAATTACCCCGGTAGAGGCGACCAGGACCTCATCTTCGCTGATTCGAAGCTCTCGGGCAGCCATAGCAGCCATCTCTTCGGCGTCCTTTATTCCTTGCCTGCCCGTACAGGTGTTGGCGTTCCCGCTGTTAACCACGATGGCCTGCGCCTGTCTATTTCGGAGTTTCCTTAGTGAGACCTGAATGGGGGCAGCTTTTACTTTGTTGGTGGTAAACATCCCGCAGGCGACGGCGGGAGAAGAGGAATAAACTAAAGCCAAATCAGGATGCGCCTTTTTGATCCCACAATGAACTCCCGCTGCCTCAAATCCTCGAGGAGCGGTAATTCCTCCTTGTATCTCTCTCAAATTCTCCTCCTTAGAGCAGTCCCATTTTTTCATCCAGCCCCAGCATGAGGTTCATATTCTCGACAGCCTGGCCCGAGGCCCCCTTCACCAGATTATCCAGAGAAGAGATGACTATGATGCGTCTGATATCATCATTTATAGCTATTCCTATGCGGCATCGGTTAGAGTAGATGACATCTTTAATGTGGGGAAACTCTCCCGGCGAGAGAATCTGGACAAAGGGCGCATCTTCATAGAAATCTTTATAAAAAGCAAAGATGTCCTTTTTTTTAAAAGAGGACCTCAAGGTGGCATAACAGGTAGAGATGATTCCTCGATTTAGAGGAACCAGATGAGGGACGAAAGTGATATTGATTTTCTTTCCAGCCATCTTGCTAAGTTCCTGCTCCATCTCAGGGATGTGACGGTGGCCCTCCACCTGGTAAGGATAAAGATTCTCATTTATCTCCGGATAATGAGTGTTGAGAGTGAGTTTTCTCCCTGCTCCCGTAACTCCTGATTTGGCATCAATTATAATCCCTTCCTCTTCGATAATTTCATTTTGGATAAGAGGAACCAGGGCCAGGATGACAGAAGTAGGATAGCAGCCAGGATTAGCTACCAGAGAGGCTACCCGTATCCTCTCCCGGTAGATTTCAGGAAGGCCGTAGATGGCCTCCTTGAGAAGCTCTTTTCGGGTGTGAGTAGCTTTATACCATTTCTCATATATACCAGCATCGGTGAGGCGAAAATCAGCCGATAGATCGACCACTTTCTTCCCTCTAGAACACAGCTTTCCCACAACTTCCATGGAGGCGGAGTGGGGAAGGGCAACGAAGACAAGGACGGATTCAGAAGAGATTCTATCTAGGTCAATTTCTTCCAAGATTAAATCTGTGTCTAGATAGGGATAAACTTCCGAGATCCTTTTCCCGGCAAAGCTCTGAGAGGTGATAGATGCGAGCTCTACTCCTGGATGCCCCAGTAGGATCTTAACCAGTTCTGCTCCGGTATAACCGGTGGCTCCTATTACCGAGACTTTCATTTTGGTACTCTCCTTTAACTTTATTCTTTAAATAGATCCCGGTATTCGGGCACTACATCCTGGGAGAATGTTTCAATTCCTTCCACTGTTTTGGGATGCTGAATCATCTCTTTAATAACATTAAAGGGGATGGTGGCAATATGGGTTCCTGCCAGAGCGACCTCTCTCACTTGCCGCCCGTTTCTGATGCTGGCGGCAATAACTTCGGTTGTTATCTGGTAGTTTTGGTAAATATTCACAATTTCCTCTACCAGATGAACCCCACTGGGTATTCCATTATCTTTGCCCAAATCTTTCCATTCTTTTATCTTTTCATCAAGATAAAGGGAAGCTCCATCTTTTTCGCCGGAGCTATCTATAGATCTGGTGAGTTTATCCTCAGCGATTTTTTGCATAAGATCAAAGTCAAAATAATCTTGCTTCTTAAATTGGATACCCAGTTTTTTCCTTATGTAGTCATCCACTCTTCCGGCAAAGGGACTGGCGTATCTTGCTCCAGCCTTTGCAGCGAGGAGTGCTTGTTCCGGACTCATAATCAAGGTGGTATTCACCGGGATCTCTTCCCTGCTAAGGTGAGTGATAGCCTGTAGGCCCTCGTAATGCAATGCTCCACCCATCCTGGTGTATGTATTGATGGGAATCTTTATAACCACATTGTCGGCCAGAGGGTTAAATTTATGGTAGAGAAGCTTAGCTTCTTCGATCATCTCCTGGGCTCTTAAGCTAATGACTTCCAGGCTTACCGGTCTTTCCTTTCCCACGGTCAAGATTATTTCCTTAATATAGCTTTCTATATCTATTTTTTTCTTTTCTTTTTTCACCTGATCCACTGCTCTCTTAATTAAGGATGGATTAGTGGTTACTCCATCTACTATACCCCAACTGCAGGCCTGTCTAATCTCGTCCAGGTTTGCGGTGTCAATGAAGATCTTCATTTTTTTCCCTCCCTAGCTGCTGATGGTAAATTTGACGCAAATGGTTGAATATGTCGAGGTATTCAGTTCTTCGATAATCCGGGTAAGTTACCTCTCCGGGCTGGAAACCCCTTCCTCTTTTATATTTTAAGGTGATCTCAGCATAGATTCCTCTTCCCAGATAAATTCTGTGTTCAAAATTCTTTGTGCTTGTCAGAACCAATTTGGAAAGAGAAATATATCCAGGGTCAAGGTTAAGACGGCGCCGAGAGAGGTGAGGATAAAGGAACTCTTGTTCCAACCTATTGGTAAAAAGCTTCACCTGGATTATCTCTCCGGGGTCAATGAGAGACTCAAAGCTCAAGAATTTCCTCTTGAGATTCGCTCCCATTTCCTTCTCATAGTAGTCCGTGCCTTGAAAGAGCAAGATAGGACTTCGAAAATCAATTTTACCCCACCTTTGGGTTATTCTCTCCTCTACCTGGGTGAATAAAGACTCCTCGGCTGATATCATTCCCAGGATGAGCTTCACCGGCTCCGGCCTCTTCATCTGAACCATCTTTATATCATCCTCTAGGTCCTCAAATCTCCTATGAGGTGATGGAAGTAATTTATGCTCATTTTTCTCAAATACTGACGCAGGCCTTCGACTATCTTTAAAGAGACAGCGGGATCGACAAAATTGGCCGTGCCTACAGCTACGGCACTCGCCCCGGCCAGAATAAACTCCAGAGCATCTTCAGCCGACATAATTCCTCCCATCCCGATAAGGGGAAGATTCACCTTTTGAAAGGTTTGGCGAACCATCCTCACCGCTATCGGCCTTATGGCTGGACCGGATAAGCCTCCTGTAATACCTCCTAGCTTAGGTCTTCTGCTATTCACATCTATAGCCATTCCTAAAATGGTGTTTATTAAAGATAAGGCTTCTGCTCCTGCCTCTTCCGCTGCCTGGGCAATTTCAGTAATATCAGTAACATTAGGGGTAAGTTTAACAATCAGAGGAAGATCAGTAGCCTGTTTTAATCCTTTTATCAGAGAGAAAGCAAGATCCGCTCTGGTTCCAAAGATAAGGCCACTTTTTTCCACATTGGGACAGGAGATATTCACTTCCAGAGCATCTATTTCTCCTCTCTTACCTAATTTTTCCGCTAAATACAGATAATCAGTCTTTTTCTCACCGGCAATATTGACAATGATCCTGGTTTTCAGCCTTTTGAGATGGGGGAGCTTTTCTTTCAAGAACACTTCTAGTCCTGGATTTTCCAATCCAATACTGTTAAGAAGACCGGCTGGGGTCTCTGCCAGTCTGGGAGGAGGATTCCCCTTCCTTGGTTTCAGGGTTACCGTCTTGGTAATTATTCCTCCCAGCTCGCCAGGGTCAACAAGATCTTTATATTCTTCTCCGTAGCCGAAGGTTCCTGAAGCCACTAAGACAGGATTTCTGAGATGAATTCTACCCAGAGAAACTCTCAGGTCGGGAAGATTTTCCAAATGCTCGCTCCTTATCCGGGACTTCTTCCTTGGTGCTTTCAAATTCCGATGCAATCAGATATGAAATTCTAGAATGTCCCCGTCCTCTAGGGGATGATCTTTCTGAACTTTTTGGCCCTCAAATTTACCCGACCCCCACATTCTAGCATAGCTTAACTTATTGGCGAAATCCTTATGGATGGCCCGGGCAGCATCGATGACCCTGCTTCCTTTCTTCAAGACAATGGGTTCGCTTCGATCCGCTCCCTTTCCGGGACTTTTTGTGTAAACACGGATAATATTTAAGGCCTTATATATTTTTTCTTTAAGGCGATCCAATCCCGCCCGGCTTGTTGCCGAAAGAGAGTAGATAGGGAACTTATCAGAATAGACATCCTGTAAGGTCTTCAGGCGTTTATTAGCATTTGGTAGATCTCTTTTATTGGCTCCAATGATGGCCTTTTTGTATCTCATCTCTTGTGTTACTTTTACCTCGGGCTCTCTGGCTACTAGTTTGATTTTCGACTCTTCTAGTTTTTTTACCAGTGCCTCAATATCCTCCAGAAGACTATCCCTGCCTAAGTCAGCGGTGAGAAGGACAAGATCCATCTCTCGAATAATCTCAGAAAGCCAGGGTTCCATATACTCCCGGGTAATAGGAGGGGTATCCACTAACTGGATGTTAATGTTCTCGAACTTCATCATTCCCACCACAGTATCCCGGGTGGTAAAAGGGTAAGGGGCAACCTGCGGACTGGCATCGGTCAAAGAGGCTAGAATCTGAGATTTTCCCACATTAGAAGGTCCCAGAAGGACCACCTGAGCTGCTCCCTCTCTGGCTATATGATGGCTGTAGGTGCTTTTCCCCACTATGGTCTTTTTTTGCATCTCCTTTTTTAATCGGGAAATTTTGGCTTTAAGATCTGCCTGAAGTTTATCCGTGCCTTTGTGCTTGGGCATAATAGCCCACATTTCTTTTAGAATAGCTAACCTCTCTTGATTTGTTTTGACCAGGCGATATCTTCTCTCTGCCTCGTAATATTGTGGAGTAAGGTTTGCTGGCATAACTTTCCCTTTTTTTCACCTTCTCATCTACAGCTGCCGTCCTTGGCTTCCGCAAGGTGAATATGTACCTCGGGCGACCTATTTGATCTGGAGGCCTGGATCATCCCAGAGGATTTCTTCTGCATCGAAGACCGGCCCTTCTTTGCAAATGCGAAGATAGCCGGATGTTCCCTTGATCACGCATCCCAGGCATGCTCCCATACCACATCCCATTCTTTGCTCCAGGGATACCTGGCAGAAAAATCCCTGATGGGAAGAGAGTTCGGCTATTTTTCTTAACATGGAAACAGGGCCACAGCTATAAACAGCCAGAGATGAAGAAGTTTGAGATGAGATGAGTCTCTCGAAGAGATCGCTCACCAAACCCTGATATCCCTCACTCCCATCCTCAGTGGCTATCATTACCCTTAGACCCAGGCTTTCCAAGTCATCCTTATCCAAGATGAGTTCTTTATTTTTGGCGCCAAGGAGAGCGGTAACTTCTTTTTCCTGCTCCAGACGGGTAATTTCCTGGGCCACCATATAAAGAGGAGCCACTCCCATTCCCCCGCTTATGATAAAAATCTTGCTAAAAGTGGACTCTATTTCAAAACCTTTTCCCAGAGGTCCCAAAAGATCAAGCTGATCTCCCTTCCTTTTCTTTGATAGGATCGCTGTTCCCCTACCCACCACCTGGTAAAGAATGTCAATTCTTCCTTGAGCGCATTTGTGGATGCTAAAAGGTCTTCTTAACAAGGGATCATAGCCGGAGCTGCATCTTATGTGCACAAATTGCCCTGGTCTGGGATCTTTAGCAATTTGAGAAACCTCTAACTTCATCCGGTAGTGTGCCTTGCCTACCTTTTTATTGGAGGAAACTTTCGCTTTAGCCTGATACATAGAGCCGGTTTCTTCCAAAATTTACTCTCCAAACTTTGTATTTCTATTAAGATGAGTGCTGAGATTTTCTCTTTTATGGTCCAATTTCTTTCGCCTCTTTAAGGAAAGGTCTGCTTCCTGATTATATCATTTATGCCGAAAGATTCAAGTTGACACTCATCATCCTTTCCGCTAGAATAAACCATTCAAGACAGCCTCAATAATAGCTGCCCTGTTGTTAAGTATAAGAATTTATATGTGCACCGAAGGACATGACCTTCGGTGATTCCTTCGCAAAGCCTCGAAAGAGCATTATAGCAGCTACCTTAACGAGTCTTCGAGTTGAGGAAGAAGAAAGACTTGTGTCTGAGGAGCAGAGCGACGAGTTTCAAGTCTTTCCCGAAGGGAGAAGACGAGCAGAGACGATTCAAGGCGGCTATGCAGCGAAAAGGAGGCGTCCTGAGGTGTTTCTTGTTGGAAGACGGAGGGGATAAAGGAACTCCTCACCGAGTTCCTCAGTAAGAATCTCGCCATAGGGCCCTCAAGAGGTTTTTCTCTTTGGAAGAAAACCCATTCTTTATTCTGGGAATCGATGAAGCGGGTAGAGGCCCCGTAGTGGGTCCTCTAGTCATTTGCGGAGTGCTGCTGAGCAAATCGAAACTTGGCGAGCTTCTCAGAAGGGGAATAAAGGATTCAAAACTCCTGAGTCCATCTCGGCGCCAAACTCTTAAAGGGGAGATCGAGAGTCTGGCAGAGGGCGTAGAGATGGTTATTATTTCCCCCTCTGAGATAGATAACTGCAATATGGGTGATTTAGAACTTAAGGGCATGGCAAAGATAATCAATAGATTTCTTCCCGACCAGGTCTTTGTGGATGCTCCAACCTCCAGGCCCCTTTCGTATGAGAGAAAAATAAGATCCCTCCTTTTTTCTAAGTTAAGGGTGGAGCTGGTGGTAGAAAACCATGCTGATAAGAATTATCCTATTGTGGGAGCAGCTTCCATTTTGGCTAAAGTGGAAAGGGATAGAAGGGTTCGTCTTTTAGAGAAAAAATATGGAACTCTGGGTTCTGGCTATCCTTCTGATCCAAGGACCATCGGGTTTTTAAGGAATTATTTTCGCCTCTATGGGGACTTCCCGACTGTAGTGAGGAGAAGATGGAAGACTATACAGAAATTAAAGGAAGAGAAACTGGTGAGAAAAGGAGGCAATAGAGATGATTATTAAAAGAGAGGGCAAGTGGGAAGGGGTGCTAGAGAAATTTTTGAAAGAGTAGAGAAAAAGCTTCCTGGAAAATGAGTAAAGGGAAAATAGTCTTTTTGCTAATCCTTATGGTTGCTCTTTTTTTGCTCCTGTCAGGCCGTGAGGAGAAAAAGAAGAGAGAACCTTCAGGAAAAGAAAAAGAGGAACCTTTGCTTTTGGAGGCGCAGGGAGTAAACCTGGTGGGATGGGACGAGGAAGGAAGGAAAAGCTGGGAGCTTCAGGCGGATTCGGGAAAACAATTTGTCAACCAGATGATTCTTACCCAGGTAAAGATTAAGCTTCTCGAGAAAGGCAAGCTCGCTTCGGGAGGCGAAGCAGATAGAGTAGTGGTGGAGATTCGCACCTCTAATCTCCTTTTTGAAGGGAAAGTGAAACTTATTTCCTATATCGATGGAGCCGAACTCCTCACTTCTAATCTGAAATGGATAACCTCGGAGAATAAACTGCTCACAGAGGAAAGGGTGGTCTTTAAAAGAGGAGATTTCATAACAGAGGGGTGGGGTCTGGTAGCCGATTCTGAGCTCAGGGAGATAGAGATTAAGAGAGAAGTGGTTACCAGGCTGAGGGCACCCACAGCCAGATATGTTCCTGAGGTTGTGAAGCATGTGTACTACAAGAAGAGAGCCGGGGAGATTTATTTTTGAAATTGAGATGAAGGAGAGGGATAATGGCGAGAAGGATCTTTAGCTCGATAGGAGGAGTTATTTTTTTGACCATTGCATTTTCTGGATGGGGGTTTGCGGAGCAACCCAAAGAGGAACTGGCGGTTACATCTCAGCATCAGAGGATCGATTACGCTAATAGGATTTTTATCTATCAGGGGGAAGTAAAATTGGACTGGAAAGACCTGATAGTGGAAGCCGACGAGATAGTGGCCTATCTAACAGAGGAGAACACGCTGATGAAAATTGTGGCCAGGGGAAAGGTAAGCATAATCGAGAAGACAGCAAACACAAGAGCTTTCTGTGACCTGGCTACCTACACGCTTGAAGATGATAAAATGGTTTTGGAAGGCAACGCGCAATATGAAGACGAATTTGGTAATACTATCCTGGCAGACGAAATGATTCTGTGGAGGGGAGAGAAAAAAATGGAAGCAACAGGATCCCCGGTAAGAGCCACTTATTTTTTGGAAGAGGTAAAAGTTGATGCTCCGAGTGGAGAATCTGACTAAGAAATATCAAGGATGCCCGGTTGTAGATAAACTCTCCCTGGAGGTGAAACAGGGAGAAGTAGTGGGTCTCCTGGGTCCTAATGGAGCGGGCAAGACTACCACCTTTCATATGATGGCGGGTCTGATCAAACCAACCCAGGGAAAAATTTTCCTTGGAGATGAAGAAATTACGCATCTGCCCACTTACAAGAGAGCAAGAAAGGGTATTGCCTATCTTCCCCAAGGGCCATCGATTTTCCAGGGGCTTAGTGTCAAAGAGAATCTTATGGCAATCCTGGAGACTATGGATCTGTCTGTAGGAGAACAGGAAGAGAAGGCCAAACTACTTCTCTCAGAGCTAGGGATTACTCATTTAAAGAATCAAAAGGCCTATCTTCTTTCGGGAGGGGAAAGGCGGAGGGCGGAGATAGCTAGAGCTCTGGTTACCAGTCCCTCTTTTATGCTTCTTGATGAACCCTTTGCCGGGATAGATCCCATAACTGTCTCAGATCTACAAACCATAATTTTTGATCTGAAAAGCAAAAACATAGGAATCCTTATTACTGATCATAATGTCAGAGAAACTCTGCAGATTACTGATTTTTCTTATATTATGCATCAAGGAGAAGTTCTCATCGCCGGGAAAAGAGATGAACTTACCCAAAATAAGAAGGCCAGGAAGATATTTCTGGGGGAAAATTTCAAGCTGTAAGGTAGCCGGAAAAGTTTTTTCCTGTCTTTCCCCGGGGATAATGCTCATTATTATATTTATGGTCCTACCTTGCTTTGCCTTCTCGGAGGTGTCCCATCTCAACCTTCAGGCAGATCACCTTCGCTGGGTCAAGTCTCCTCCTTCCCTGATCGGTTGGGGAAATGCTGCTTTTGAATACAAAGATATGCAGATTAAGGCTGAAAAGATAGAACTGAATCTAGAGAGTCTGGATGTTGCAGCTGAGGGGAATGTGAATCTTAAGATGAAGATGCGCCAGGTCAAGGCCGATAGTCTTAGATACAATTTAAAGAGCGAGGAAGGAGTGATTCTTTCTCCGGAAGGAAGTGAAGGATCTTTTTTCTACAGGGCAGAGAAGGTCTATCTTTATCCAGAGCTCGTAGAACTAGAAGGTGTTTCTTTTACTAGCTGCGATCTTTCTCATCCTCACTATAATATTAAGGCCCAGCAGGTTAAAATATACCTGGAGAAAGAAATTATCATGAGAAATGTAACCTTTTATCTAGGGAAAATCCCTTTATATTGGACTCCCTTTGTTATAAGGCAATTCAAGGAAGAGAATCGAATCTTGCTTCCTGGCATTGGCTATAGCCAATTTGCCGGCTGGTATCTTAAGACGGGCTATTATTTCTATGCCTCTTCCAACTTTCAAACCACCTTTCACCTGGATTATATGCAGAAGAGAGGATGGGCAGACGGGCTGGATGTTTCCTACCGCTTAAAGAATGGTAGGGGAAGTATGCAGGTTTACCGGGTCAGGGGAAAAGATACCTCGGGGCTTAGATGGAGAGTAAAATTACAGCATTATCAGGCTCTCTCTAAATCTATCAGTCTCAGACTTCGTCTTGACCGACTCAGTGATGAAGAATTTTCTAAAGATTATTTTGGTGAGGAGTATCAGACTTCCTTCATAGCTTTGGATAAGCGTGGCTCCAACTACAGTGCTCACTTCTTGGTTGAAGCTAAGTTAAATACTTTTCCTGAAGGGTTCGTGGAGCGCCTTCCCCAGATTAGCTTATATTTTTTGCCTCATAAGATAGGAGGAGTGCCTCTTTATCTACGAGAGACAGCAGAAGTTACCAATTTCAGAAGAGATAAAGAAGAATTCTTACGGGCTGATCTAGCCTTAGATTTTTCCTATCCCTTTACCGCCTTTAGGTATTTCCGAGTGATACCCAGGTTGGGATATCACTTTTTTTCCTATCAGTGGGCGGGTGATGGGAAGACACGGGGAATACCCTATCAGGAACTAGAGCTCTCTACCCGTATCGAAACCCGCCTGGGAGATCTTACCTACAAGTTTCGGCCTATTTTGAATTACTACCATTCTTCAAAAGGTGAAGATAATAAGGGTTATCCCTCATGGGTGAGGGAGATAATTGAGAAAAAGGAAAATCAGTATCCGGAGGACTTGATAAAAATTAGACTTGAGAATTCTCTTCGTCATGATAAGTACGGAGGAGCTACGGCCAACATAAGTTTTCAGTACTACCCAAAGGAGGAGAAGTTTTCCCCCCTGGAAGGAAAATTCCGCTTCACTCCAAATCTTTCCCACCTTAGCTATATCGATCTTTATCTTCTTTACCATCCCTACCAGGAGGAATACAAAGTAATGCAGGGTGGGCTAGGTCTGAAGAATAAAAATTGGAATCTTAGCCTGGGAGTAACAAAAGATATTGATGAAGGGAGGTTTGATTTTGTGGCTCAGGGAAAAGTAACCCTGGGAGATAAGTGGAGATTTTCTGGATACTACAGATACGATTTAGAGAATGAGAAAATTGGGGAAGAAAGATACTCTTTATGGCGAGATCTACACTGCCTGGCTACTCAACTATCTGTCAAAATCTATCCCGAGAGAGAGTACTGGATTATGTTCTATATCAAAGCTTTTCCCGAAGCATGGATTAAGTTTTCTGCGGAATCTTTTCCCCAAATTGGTTAAGTAGAATACACTGGTCTTTAATTTACTTTTTTTAAGGAGCGAGGAATGAAAGTCTTGGTGATAGGAAGTGGAGGAAGGGAGCATGCTATGTGCTGGAAATTATCCCAGAGTGCCAGATTGGAAAAACTTTATGCTATTCCTGGAAATGCAGGCATGTCAAAGATAGCTGAATGCGTTTCCCTGGACCATGAAAGTGGTTTTTCCCATGTAACCGAATTTGTCCGTAAGGAAGGGATTGACTTTACTATCGTAGGAGGAGAGGTTCCCCTGGTCAGTGGTATTGTGGATTATTTTGAAAAAAGAGGACTGGCTATCTTTGGTCCTTCTAAGAGAGCTGCCTGCCTGGAGGGAAGTAAAGTCTTTGCTAAAAGGTTTCTGAAAAAATACGGTATTCCTACCCCCGACTTTGGGGTCTTTTCTGATTCAGATAAAGCCATAGAGTATATAGAAAAAAAAGAGAAACCAGTGGTGGTAAAGGCTGATGGACTGGCAGTCGGCAAGGGGTCTTTAGTAACCAGCAGTAAAGAGGAAGCGGTAGATGCGGTAAAGTTAATCATGGAGAAGAGGGTCTTTGGTGATTCTGGTAAGAGGGTGGTGATAGAAGATCGACTTTGGGGTAAAGAAATCTCCTTTTTCGTTATCACTGATGGTGAGAGTATTAAGCCTCTGGTTTCATCTCAGGATCATAAAGCTATCTACGATGGTGACACAGGTCCAAATACAGGAGGCATGGGGGCTTACTCTCCTGCTCCCATTCATCCATCTCTGTATAATAAAATCATGGGAAGGATAGTCCTTCCTACTTTAAGGGGTATGAAGAAGGAAGAAAGAATCTATCGGGGGGTACTCTATATTGGGCTAATGATTGAGAAGGGAGAACCAGAGGTTTTGGAATTTAATGTTCGCTTCGGGGACCCTGAGACTCAGGTAACCTTCCCTCGTTTAAAAAGTGACCTGCTAGAGGTTTTGCTGGCCGTCCGGGAGGGCACCCTGAATCAGATAAATCTTGAGTGGTACCCTCAGGCAGCTGTTTGTGTGGTCCTTGCTTCTGGAGGCTATCCGGATAAATATGAGACGGGTAAGGAAATTAAGGGATTGGATAATCTGGCCAGGGTGAAAGGGATATTCCCCTTTTATGCCGGGGTAAGAAAGGAAGGAGAGCGGCTACTCACCGATGGAGGCAGAGTACTAGGAATGACCGCTACAGGTAAAGATTTGAGGAGGGCCATAAAGAGCGCTTACCAGGCGGTAGAAAAAATCCACTTTGAGGGAGTATACCATCGCAGAGACATCGGCTTTAAAGGCTTGAGACCCTAAGGTCTCACTAACCATCCGGACATATATCCTAAACGGAAAGTATTAGTATTCAGGAGATTTATACGCCTATCGAGGGTCCTGCCTTCGGCGATTCCCATTTTCCCCCTTCAAGGTCCTCAAGTCTTTCCCGCCGCAAGGTGCCCCGGGCATCCTCGAGAAGATGAGCAGAGATGATTTAAAGCGGATATGCAGCGACGGAGGGGAAGAGTTCCGAAATGTTTGACAAAGGGTATCCAATTCTATAGAATAGAAGAGTCAAAAGCATGGGAATTAGGAGGTTGAGATGTTCCAGATCTTGAGGAGTAGTTGGCTAATGATCCCTCTGGGAATCTGTTCTATAATGGCTCTGGCTATCATAATTGAGAGGTTTATCAGTCTGAGGGTTATTGAGGCTGGGGCGAATAGGTTTGTGTCGAGAACCCGAGAAATTCTGAAGGGTGCAGAACCTAGAAAGGTTGACAAGATATTGGCTCTATGTGAGATGACTTCCTCTCCGCCAGCCCGCGTTCTCGAAGCCGGCATCAGGAAAAAAGATCTGGGGAGAGATGAGACAAGAGAAGCTATTCAGGATGCAGGGTCCCTGGAAATTCCTCATCTTGAAAGATATTTGAGGATTCTGGGAACCGTTGTTACTATTGCCCCTCTTTTGGGACTACTGGGAACGGTGGTGGGGATGATAAGGGTTTTTAATGTTATTGCTATGCAGGGAGTAGGGGATGCGGGGGCTCTGGCCGGTGGGATTCAGGAGGCTCTCTATACAACGGCTGTGGGCCTTTGTATCGCCATACCGAGCCTGGTATTCTACAATTATTTTCATCATCGAACGGACAGGCTTATCCGAAAAGTGGAAGGTATTGCCAGTGATTTCATGGATTTACTGGGAGGGAAAGAGACATGAGATTCCGTCGTCCCCGAACAAGGAGTGAAGCAACCCTGATAAATCTTACTTCTCTCATTGATGTTGTTTTCCTCTTGCTCATTTTCTTTATGGTTTCCACATCATTCGCTCTCATTCGAGGAATAAAGGTGGATCTGCCCACTACCACTACTCCTCAAGAGGAGATAGAGCAGAATATTGTCATCTCCATTACCAAAGAGGGTAAAATCTATCTGGATAAGACACAAATCAGCAAGACAGAACTGGTAAAAACATTAGAAAGACAAATTGGGAAGAAAAAGAGTTTAGTGGTCATTAATGCTGATAAAGATACCCGACACGGCATAGTGGTAGAGGTTATGGATCTTGCCAAACAGGGCGGAGCGGGTAAACTGGGCATCCTCACTACACCAGAGAGGAGGTGAGAATGTATGGGTGAAGGGCGCCGATTTAAACTGGCCCTCTTAATTTCTTTCGGTATTCATTTATGTCTTATCCTCTTTCTGCCTGAGCTAAAGTTTGCTTCTCCCCCCCCGCCACCAGAATATGTGGAAGTTGCTCTCATTAAACCGATCCCTATTCAAGTAAAACGTCCAGCCATCAAGGTCTCTAAGATACAATCTGAGAAAGTTCAGCCAAAGCCTGAGAAGGTTAAAGCAGAACCTGCCAAGGTTAAGGTAGAAGCGGTAAAGCTTGAAACAAAGGTACCCAAAGCTACGGCGGTAGAGCCTGTGGAGGTGAAAGTAGAGCCTAAGGCTCCTCCCAGGATGTCTTTTCTGGGGATCTCCGGTGGACCCAGCGAGAAACTTCCCGTCTCTCCCTCTCTGGCAAAGTGGGAGAGTCCAACCAAGATACCCATTCCTTTTGTTGAGGAAAAACCATCCCTGGGGAGAGGAACGGGAGACGTAGGTCCTCTTTCTCCTGGCATAAGAAGAGGGGTCTCCAAAGAAATACAGGTTCTTCCTGCTCCTGGTGGAGAGGGTGTGGCTCCGAAAGCTGTCTTCTATATTAAGGGAGACCTGGCTTATCAGGGAGAAGGGGGTGAGGGAGGAGAAGGGGTTTCACCTGGAAGGATCACAGGGCCTGTTGGGGGAAGAGGAATTCTAAGGAAGGTCGAACCTTCCTATCCGGCCTGGGCAGAAGCTTCTGGGGTGAAGGGCGAAGTGGAACTGAAGTTTTGGGTCACCCCCACTGGGGAGGTAAGCGAAGTAGAATTGCACAAGACATCCGGACGGTCAGGATTTGACAACTCTGCATCTCAAGCTCTGAGGCAGTGGAGATTCGGGCCAATCGAGGAGAAGGAAAGACAGTGGGGAATTATCTTCTTTGTTTTCGAGTTTGAATAGCGAAGAGGTTGAGAGCTCTCCTATCTGGATAAACTCATCCCTCGCCGGGGGAGCTAGTGTAGTTTTTTTGTTTCACGGGGCCGTCTAGATTCTCAAGCCATTTCCTTTCTTAAAATCCCAAGAAAATACCAACTCCGGGAAGAGATTGACAGAACCAAGGTATAGTTTTATAATTGGGCTAGAGGAGGGTCAAAAAGCAACGAGAAAAAAGGAGAATTTTTGTGCAAGAGACTAAATTTGAACTCGTCAACGCCTTCCATCCCCGGGGGGATCAACCTCAGGCTATTGAAAAGCTCACTGAAGGAATAAGGAGGGGTCTGAAGAGACAGACACTAATAGGAGTGACCGGTTCCGGCAAAACCTTTACCATGGCCAATGTGATTGAAAGAATAGGAAAGCCTTCCTTGGTCATCTCCCATAATAAAACTTTGGCTGCTCAACTATTCAGCGAATTCTCTACTCTATTTCCTCATAGCAGAGTGGAATATTTTGTCTCTTACTATGATTATTACCAACCCGAGGCCTACCTCCCCCGGACCGACACTTACATTGAAAAGGATGCATCCATCAACGATAAGATTGATAGGATGCGTCATTCAGCTACTCGCTCTTTGCTGGAACGTCCGGATACTATCATCGTTGCCAGTGTCTCCTGCATCTATGGACTAGGTTCACCTGAGGACTATAAAGAAATGCTCTTAAGGATGAAGGTGGGTAAAGAGATGCCTCGTAGTTTTATTCTTAAAAAGCTGGTGGAGATGAGGTACGAACGGAACGATGTGGATTTCTCCCGGGGGAAATTTCGAGTGAGAGGAGATATCATTGAACTATTCCCTGTCCACGAAGAGAAGGCGGTTCGTATAGAGCTGTGGGGAGATGAGATAGAAAAAATCTGTCTTTTTGATCCTCT
>SDBU01001998.1_pt1 | contig 27859 bp, 43 predicted proteins | sample 2277071 | NCBI WGS metagenome assembly SDBU01 (sample SAMN10397929, study PRJNA504765) | marine sediment metagenome | isolation source: marine sediment core GS08_GC12, 126 cmbsf | place: Arctic Ocean: Gakkel Ridge, Loki's castle | collected 2008 | reverse complement strand
GGAGAAGAGTATAGAGCGACAGGCGTCCATGCTTGACGCCATCATTCGTGAGACCTGGGGAGCCAGAGTCTCTTCCATTTTGGACGTGTCCTGCGGAATGGCCTCGGGGAAGATGTAGTTCGTCATTATATTCTGATTGGTCAGGTGCAAGGGGAGATAGATATGTAGATTATATCAAAGCGCATGCTAAGAAAATTCGGGATGTCCCCAAGAAAATTTGGGCTGTCCCCAAGAAAATGCCTCCCAAGATGCCTGTAACAACTATGAACAAAAGAAGGATAGACTAAAGATATAAAAAGAACTTTACTTCTGGAACTCCCTATTATATAATATGGTAACAAAATAACAAAGGGAGGTTTAAAAATGGTAGAAGTAACAGCAAGAAAGAAGGAGTTTGAAGATGGAAATGTGGGCTATGTTCCAACTACATGTCCGGCAAGGAAGGAAGATAAGGCACTTCTAGTGGATGATATTGCTTACTGTATGTATGTCAATGGATGGATGATGTCAGGCAAAGTTCATACTTGTCGCCATACGGTAGGTAGACTTGAACATATGGTGGACGAGCCTGAAGAAATGATCCATAATTGTAATTTGTAAAAGAACTTTAACTCTGTACTATATACTATAAGCAAAAACAACAAAAGGGGGGATAATATGAAAGATGAAATTAAAGGGGCTGAGTGTCCGAACCCGAAATGTAAGAAAAGGTGGGTCTGGGATTGGGGTCAAGACTCTTACAGAGATCTTGAAACGGGAGAGTTCTGTAATTCAAAAGAGATATATACAGAACGAACCGACATCAAAGATGGGATTGAGGTAGAGCTGCTTCAGTGTGGATGTGGATGTGTTTTGTCTGTAAATGTGACAGACCCTACTTGGGGGATGGGGCCTTACAATTCTCCCGAATGGAGCAGTATAGATTGGGAAGATCATAAATACTGTTACGACAAATGATGAAATAAAGGAGGATTAACGTGATTACTGAAGAAATGATTATCGCTGAACTGGACAAAAGTAGTAATGCACAATTGATCTTCACTAGGGAGGTAAAGACCATTCCATATACTCCTGAAAAGAAAGCAAAAGAATCAGTATTGGAGGAGAATAAAGAATACTGGTTGAGGGGAAACACAATTACATTTCCGTTAAAATATGACTGGGATAAAGAAGATACTTTTAAGACTTCAATACCAGAAGATTGGAGAAAAGATAAGCTTATCCCGCTCCACAATAATGACTCTGGGCTGACAAGTATTATGGTCAGCACAGACCCATATAAATCAATTCCTGGATTGTACTATGTCAAGCTTAAAGACATTATAAAATTCGGGAAATTCATTGTGATTCCTAAAACCTTTAAGTTTGATGAGGTGTTGGTGGCTGTAGAAGAAAACGAGGACAAGATTATTAACAAAATATTTGATAGTATATCAGACGTAGTCTGTAATGGTTATCTCTACGAAAAGGAATACTTTAGGCTCCATGAAGATGACTGGTATATGATTATGGAAGATGTTCTTAAAGAAGATTCAAACGTGAATCCTGAAAAGATAGACATGAGTGACGAAACATTTAACCGGGTTCAAGACCTTGGCCTTGGTTTGTTGAGAAAGGCGTTAGAAAAACATAACATAGACAAAGAAGTTATAAACACAATATTAGGCGACAGCGGAGTAATTATGATGACCATTAAATGATATAACAACAAGAGAGAAAAGAAAGGAGAACATAAATGCTTAAACAAGTAACGGGAATAAAGTGGATGAATGTTGGAGAGTTCAGAAGCGTGTTGTGGGCGTATTTGATGTGGATAGCTTTTTTCCTTGCTCTTAACAAATTCATTCCCTCTTTTGGTCTAGTAGTCGTCTGGTCTGTCTGTTCTGCAATAGTCTTGTTCTTGGCTATTAAGGACATAAAGGAGGGATGGACGAGTAAGCTGAACTACTATATGTGGGCGCTCCTTGGAGTTATACTGGGACCTTGGATGATCCTTGTGATGCTTACTATGAATCTGGCAGACGTAAGAGCTATGCGAGCTATGCAGAGGCATGCTAAAGAAGAGTATCTAGATGTTCTAGAACAGACAGGACATGTAGATGAGTTCAGTTACGAAGAGCTTACACATGATCAGTCACAACAACTTGTCTTTCCAGACGAGGACCCGGAGTGGCAATAGTCTAAGAGGGAGGAAACTTAACGATTAAAGTAGTGTAGTGAAGGAGATGGTTATGGAAAGAAAGATAGTGAAACATAGGTCATTCAGGGGAGACTCACTCTTTACTGAAAATGTTATGAAGTCTATAAACAAGTTTATCAGTGGAATAAAGATAACACCTGACCGATTGATCAACATAGTGATTACTAGATTGGATGGTGATATAATCTACGATTTGATCTATTGGAGTGAGAAGTGATCAGCCTAACTGAAGCCTTTAAACCTAAAGAGTTCTATTTTATACTCTCTCTTTCTTCTAAAGAAGAGAGTATAAAAGCCATATTCAGAACTCTCCCCCTTTTCCTGAAACATTAAACGAATTGTACAATGAGTGAACCTATCTAATAGATCTTCATATTTCGTTCTTCAAGTCTTTCATAAAGTCTTTTGTTTAATATCTTAAGTAAATAGGAGATCTATCGATATGTATCTAAGGATCTGTAATATATATGTCCAAAGTCTAGTTAGGTAGTACAAGATTGGTTGTTAGATAGTACAAGATCGGTTATCAATTAGTTTAAGATCGGTTGTTAATTAGTTTAAGATCGGTTGTCAATTAGTTTGAAAGTCTTATCCTTACGTAGTGGTAGGAGGTTTCTTTTTCTTTCAGAACGACAGAATTTTTCAGAAATAGACCCAAAATGACTGGAAAGGGCCAATCTTAGATCATTATCGCAGAAAACATCCCCAAAACTGATCAAAACTCTTAGAAACATGGTTAATCCTCTTGAAACTGCGCTTAACCTCCCAGAGTTAAGCCATCCGCTTAACCCCCTTCTGACCCATCCATTTACCCTGCCTCCTTCCATACCCTATATTTCCGGTGTACCCTGTCGTTACCCAACTCACACTAAGTAGTTGTAATGACATCACTTTTTAGAATCAGTACTTTTATCGGAATCATAGATCTGATCCTTATTTTGTCGTACGGCTCCTGTTCAAGACATGTTGCCCTGACTCGTTGGTTTATAATGATCCTGACTTTAGTGTGCTTAACTGAGTTCCTTTTTCTCGTGTTTTCAAGATCCTGAACGTAAGGACTCATAGTGTATTCTGGAGTTCATTATTCTAGCGATCGGCGAATCTTGGCTGGATGAACTGATCTTAGATCTAAGATCAAACAAACACATCTCTTTAAAAATAGAACTTTACTTCTTTAGCTCTGTACTATATACTATGGCATTATAAACACAAACGGAGGGCGTTATGCAAAAGGTTAAAGCGATAAAGATAGTGTTTACAAGCACTACCCGACCGGGTGAGGTAGCTTGGGGTCTTCCAGTGGATGAATGCCCGGCATGTATCAAAAGATCGGATGGAGACGGTTTTGACCTGTCGGATAGCCGTATCATCACAGACCCGGATGATGCGTATTGTATCACTGAGGGAGGCGATGATTTGTTGAAGGCCGAGTGGTGCCTACATGCTGTAAAGTGTACACCTGAGGGCTTGGATCATTTACAGGTTGAGTGTGGGTTCTCCCGAGTCGGAAGTAGTAAAGCTCATTGAGGCCAATCTCAAGTTTTAAATAAGCAATAGGTCGGAGAGGCGGGTAAGTTATCCTTGCTCTTTTTTGTTGTTACTCATTGATCTAAGATCGGGTGTTCGAGTGCGAAAGGAAGGATAAAAAAAGAACTTTACTTCTTTGGCTCTGTGGCGTACACTATGGTATTATAAAACACTAAGAGGAGACCAAAATGCATAATTTAAAACCAGAAAGCACCATAAGGCATAACCAGAATTGTGCTCCAGGCAGTGGTACTTTTGAAGAGTGTGGTATTTGTGCTTGTGCAGAAGAGCAGCATAAGCATAAGCTCACAGATGAGTTTATGGCTAGGCTAATTGAAGAAGAGCAGGGTTGTATTTATTTTATGGGTTCACCAGAATGGGAGAAGGCATACCGCCCAGAGTGGGGAAGATATTAATATTTAGCTTTACTTCTTTAACTCTGTGGTGTAGTATGTACCTATTATAAAACAACACAAGGGAGGTAGGTTATGGAACTTGTTAAGCACAAAGATGTAATGGCAAAGGTGTTAAGTACCATCTTAGATAATGTTATTCTAGGATGGGAAGGAGACGAGGAGCTGTATCTCCGGGACTACGAGATTGTAGATTTTAAACCTTTCAAAGAAAATTGCAAGTCTGAGGAGGATTACAAAGCCCACATTAACGGTACGGTAAATGCAAACTTCCTTGGATACAATGTCAACGACGGAAATGTGTATGCCATGCATGGTAAGTTCTATGACCCGGATGAGTGGGAGTTTTATGTCTGGGATTACCAGCCAAACAAAGGGGTTCCAGAGATAGAAGAACCGTTGCATATAGCAGCATATAACCTGAAAACCCGCAGGCTAGATATACTACACATGACCTACACGGCACCGGATAACTGGTTTGTAGAGAAAAGCACATTTTTAAGTTTTAAGTAGTTTAGGGGGGAGGGTTAAACATGGGGCAAGTACTATTAGAAGCGCCGCCTGAGCAAAAGCTGTTGGCTGTGCCGACACGTAATCACTGGGAAAGGTGGATCTTCATTATGAAAGCCGAGCTAGGTGAGTACAGAGTAGATGATAAGGTTGTCATCCATGCCAGTGCTCCAGGTATTGGCAGGTGGGTGTACGAAGTTAAGCATGTCACCAAGACCGGAGGACTTTGGGGCAATGAAATTGAGGACACGGTGCGTGAACTTACTGTGGCAGAGGTCATCTAAGGAGGATATATGGAAAAAGCGATTGATGAGCTTAAAGCCAGGATTAAAGAGACTGAGCATAGGAAAGAGTATGTGTGTAATGGCCCGATGAATGGTTGTCCTGGTGACTTTGTGGAAGAATATGACCACAGATTGGACAAAATGTATGCAAGGCTGGCAACTCTTAAACGCAGGAAGTGTTATCTAAGGAGGGGTGTATGAAAAGATTTTTGTTATCATTGTTGTTGGTGATCCTCTTGGCTGGATGTAACGAGTCTGGCCATGGAGTGATTGATGGGATGATCCTTTATAGTCATGGGGTCGTTGAGTACGAGGTTGACCAATCTGAATGCCTAGCTAACTGCCCAGATCAAGACCGTCTCATGTATCGGGTGGTTGTCGGAGATAGCGTATTCGCACTCTACAGCGATTACGAGCGGGAGCCAGGCGAAATTGTTCTGGTAGAATACGGTGTCAAGTGGACTAACCAGATCCCCGGTTACGAGGATATGCTGGAAGTCCTCCTTATCCGTATAGTAGAGTAACCTCCCTTGTGAAGGGGGAGCCCCTGACCAGGGTTCCCCCACCTACCCCTATATGCCAAACGGCTATATCCTACCTACCCATTGACCACGTGGCTACTCCGTAGCCCCCTACCCCTACCCAATGTATACCCCCAACTTGCCGACGGTGGGCGGTGCAGTCGATCTTAGATCGCTATCGCTTGGCATACAGCTCAGAGGATGTATGCTACGAATCAGGGTGCATTTCTCGTGTCGGCGGAGGAGGGAACGTAAGGACTCACTGGTCCATGCATGTCTATATGTTCTGTAGATCTTAAAGCTAAAATCAATCCTGGGGATTACTGACATACCGAACGTAAGGATCTTAGATCTAAGATCGGACCACCAAATTAAAAAAGATCTAAGACCAGGCTACGCTGTGGTAGGCAAGTAACTACTTATCACTTGAATTTACTTAAGTATACTTAAGTAGTTGAACTACTTATAAGTAGTTTGTTGCGCTTAACTACTTATAAGTAGTTTGGCATACTACACTGTGGCATATAAAAAAAAGGTGTTTAAGTGCGTTTTTAAGCGCTTTTAAGCTTGACATTGCCATAATTAAGTGATATAATGGTGGCTATTGTTTAGTTAAGTTACATTAAGTAGCAAGCGGGCCATATTAAGTTTAATTAAGTTAAATGTTCTTTGATAGGCCAAAATAGCGTAATTCAGTCAAGATTAGGTACGGTTGGGTAAGGTCTAGTAAACATGACCCTTGACAAGCTTAAGCCTTTAGGAATTGCTTAAAACATGCTTAATTAAGCGTAACCATTATTAATCAAGGGAGATTAATCATGAGTGAGTTAAACAATGCAGTATTAAGTAGTGTTAACCCTGGGGCGGTTGTTCCTATGTTAAACGTGCCTAAACAGGTTAAAGCGGCAAAGATTGCGCTTGACTTGGATGAACAAGGGCAAATGACCGTTAAGCCCCTTAAGCGGGCCAAACCACGTAAACGTGCCCCGGTTAAACCTAAACAGGCTGAAGTGGTTGAACCCAAGGATAAGCAGGCTAAATCGGTGGTTAACTGCTTTATCTATCCTAACAAGGGCAAAAATGAGGTAGATACAGTTAAGGTGACCTTAAACGAGAAAAAGGTTACTTTCCCTGCTTTAAGCAAGGCAAAGCTTGACATAGCAAGCTTAGATGTATCCGGGCTTGTTAAGTCATTTTTCATTGGGCTTAACAGCCCTAAGCTGGCTGATTGTCAGTTTGTTTATAAAAATGCTTATAGTGTTGTGTTTGGCTTAGGTGAAGTGCGCCCTAGTAGCTATAAGTGTGTTATTGCTAATCATTTGACAGATGGATTGTCTACTTTGGTATTCAATCAGTCAAAGCCGTTTCAAATTGACCAAATTAAGTCAGCTCTATCCAAAGCTGACTTAAGCTTCATTCCTAAAGCCACTTACTGCTATGTTACGTTAAGCAAGGATAACCTTGTTAAAGTGATTAAAATGGCAAGGGGCTTGCTTAAGTTGGGCAAACAGGCCTAAACGTAGTTAACCATTGCTTGAATGGGTACAAGCAAACAAAACAGGCTTAAATGAGCCAAACAGGCTACAACCTGTTTAAGCAAGGTTAACTTCTTATACTAAGGGAGGTTAACAATGATTGGCTTAAATAAAGCAAGACAGACTGTAAGTGAGCAGTTTACGGCTTACTATGCTAGATGTGAGCGTATGCTTGACAAAGTATGGTATAAGCAGGGTCACTTAGAAGTATTGAGTCAAGCCATGAATAAGTATGCTGAAATTAAAGCAAGTATGCTTAAGCAGGGTTTAATTGATGTAATTGACCCGGAACATAACGTATTCGGTCAAGTTAGCTTAAATCGTGAAGTGTTAAGCTTAACTTGGCTTGACAGTGAACTAATAGCTTATGATTGGCAAAGTTTGGTTATCTATAGCGTGGTTGACCGTAGCTTCGCTAAGCTTAGCATAAGTTACTTAAACCGGGTTACCCCTAGTAAGGTTGATGAAGTTCATGAAACACTCACTTTCTATGAGCTTCGCGAGGGCTTAATGAAACAAACTAAGGGAGGTTAACCCATGCCTTACAAGAATGAGTTAAGTGGAGCTGAGCTAAGCCAAACTGAGTTAGATTGGCTTAACAATGAAGTATTTGGAATAAGTGAGATTGAGCAAGGTGAGTTGAGACTAAACAATGGTAACTTAGCTGAATTGAGTTTTGACAAGCCAAACTATGGCAGTGTAAGTGAAGTTAAGTTTGATTAAGCAAGGTTAAGCTTAACTTAGTTGCAGTTTGCATATATGCGCTAAGTTAAGCTTAATTAAGTTGGTGTGCGTGGTTCCTCTTTATTTCGGACTTATTTTTAGTCCGACTCCTGAGTCTTGTGGTCAGACAAATTCGGAACCATTTTTCTCCTGACTCCTGAGCTCTTTTCAGTAGATTTTTAGAGCTCCTAAGCTCCTTTTTTGGTAGATTTTTGGGAACTAATGAGCTCATAAGTTAGATATATCCCCCCATAGTTTAGTTAGTCCCCCACAAAGTTCTAATGTATAAATGCGAGAGAAATGCTTCAAAGCGCCTCGAAAATAACACTCGAAAACACTCGAGTACTACGGTGCGAGAGAAGCTACAAATGTGCCGATGGTACAAAAATATAGCCGACTCCCACGAGTCCCACCATGCGAAAAAGTTATAGTAATACAACGCCACAAAGACTAAGGAGAAATGAGAAAAATGTTCTTTAGTATATGTAAAAAATACGATAAGAAGATGATTAGAATTTGGATCCTGATAGTTTTAGCAGGACTTTTAGTTCTAACTAGAATGATATAAAAAAACGAGGAATGAAGAAAAAGGAGGAATGATGAAAACAAAAATGATTGAGAAATACAAAGGAGAAAAAGATATCCCTATAGACCCTAGTACTGACAATACCTTACCAAAGAAGATTCCTGTGATTCCTAAAAAGAAAAAGAAGATGTTTTAAAAAATGGAAGAAACCAGAGTCATACAAACAAAAAAAAAGAAAAGGGGAACAAAATGGAAATAGAATCTAAAATCGTCACATCCTATGAATTGAATGAAAATGATCTTAAGAGGATTATCCTCTTAGGAATCGTGGCTGATCCAAAAATTAATCACAACCCTCATCTCAGCCTAGAAGCCTGTGATTTTCGCTTCTCCTCAGACCAAGGGGAAAAATTGGACGTCAATAATGTAGTCTTACAAGTCGTTCACACTACACCACAAATCACTGAATAATATAGCTAGAAAGAGAAGATAGGAGAAAAAAATGAATAATTACCAGAAATGGGAAAGTAAGCTTAAAGCGCTTAAACTCAGCAAAGCAGATCTTAAGAAAATCAGGAGTGCTTCTTCTGAACGTCATGAAGCAATGATTCCGTGTCCCTGGAGAAAATCAGTGAACAAGAAGTGTCATATCTGCCTCGCAGCTTTCCCCAGGATAAAAGGGGACGATGATGATGATGATTGTCCTTGTATATATGACAATCCAAGCTATATAAGAAGTGTCATGAAGAGGTTCCTATCTATACATGAAAAAGATACCTAAAAAGAAAAGGATTCCTAAAGAAGGAGATATGTCTATTATCAAAAACTCATAAGGAGAGAAAAATGGAAATAGTTATTACTGAAGGTAAAACTTACAAGCTCAGTTGGAACGAGCTTGTGAATGCCATTGTCAGAGAAGTTAATCTACAGACCAGTTGGGAACCTGGAACTACCTATCTTGAAGGCAAAGATGTCGTTATTTTTTTCAAGAACAAGGGTGATGTTACAATTCTTGACAATGAGAATTTGGATCATGTCGCTGTGAAGACTGCTATCCGTCTTTCCCAGTTTACTGTAGCAGAGGACCATACTCCTTCAAAAGAAGATAAATATCCATAAGATAAACGAAAAGTGAAGGATAAATATATGGGTAATATCTACATATTAGTACAAAGGGGGCAAGGGATTTTTGTTAGGCAGAATTCCCCTACGGGTGATCTAGCCCCTCTTACAGTTCTTGAGGGAAGAAAGATAAAGAGTGTATACAGAATGTTGAATGGAAATGTTTGGTTAGAATTGGAAGATGAAAGCGGAAAGCCTAAAGTGATTCCTAAAAAGAAAAAAACCATTCATAAAGAAAGATGAAGGAAAATGTCTGAAACTATCAGATTTTCTCAACATGCATATACAGTTCGCCGTTCTAGTCGGATAAGTGGCGGTAAGGACAAAGAAGAAATGAATGATTCGGAATTAGATGGGGAAAGACAAAGACATCCTTTAAACTTTGTTGATATTCCGTCAAGCTCTTTTATAGACACACAAAGAAGGGCAACCATTGATTTTAGGAGTCTATCAGGGAGAACTATTGAATATCTTTATATAGGCGAAGATGGAGATTTATGTATTGTTCTTAAAGGTGACGAAGGTTTTCATCCAGGAAGAAAAGAACTTCTTGAAAAAAGGTTTGAAGAGCATGTGAACTCCGTTCTGGAAAAGTTTAAAAAGAAGAAAACTAAACCTAAGAAAAAGAAGATAAGTAAACAAAAATATAACCCTATGGACATGAATCACGGAATTATTAATAACATAAAATTTTATGAAGATTGGGAGGAAACAAAATGACTGAAAGATTTATCATTAAAAAGATAGAAGACGAGGACATTGAACGGCCCGTAATGGGGTCAAGGAAGATTCTGATTCATGCCCACCTAGATGACCTCATTGATGGGAAGAGATCGGCACTTAAACCCGCCCCCGGACTCAGATACAAGGTGGGGGATAGAGTGCAACACAACGGGCCTCACCCATGGAACTGGGGGACAATCAAGCACATAAAGCCGAAAAGGGAAAAACCCTATTTTGTCTATTGGGGTATTCCGGGTGATGCCCGTGAAGAGGGGTGGGGCTATTACGATGAACACGATCTAATACCCGCCCCCGAACTCAAGGAAAATAGTACTGATAGCACCGCAGAGAACGATAGAAATCGTATCTGCGAGATAGGTCAATTGTTTTGGGGAGATTCCAAACAGTGTTATTCGGCTGATGCTGTCTATCGAGAAGTAAAGGCAAGGCTAAAATCCGTCCCCGAGCCGGAATGCTCTCATCCTAATCTCAAAACCGAAGGAAGGCGTACTTTCTGTCCTGACTGTGATTTCATTCTTTCTGCCCTGAAGGAGCCCACTCCCGAGCCGGAGGAGGACGAAGACAAACGGGAAGAGAAGGCTATAATGTCAGCAGAGAGAATCAATCTCTCCGCGCACGAACAAACTTGGACAGAAGAGGAGCAGTATGAAATGGGTAGGCTGTTGTTGAAATATCGGAGTATTGTATATCCTAAAACGAAACCAAAGGAGGATGAGTGGGCAGATTGGAAGAGAAATTCACTTTACAGTCTAAGAAAATCAACCACTTTCACGGAATTATGGGAGGGAGTGATAGATGCATTTGACAAGATGCCCCGCTGTAAATGCGGGAAGGAGGAATGATTATGTTAAGACATTGGAAAAAACTCATACCCGTAATCGCAGTATTAGCATGGGTTTGGGTGGCAGCATATATCGGATCAACCGAATATATATTTGGATGGATCAAGTTCCCATTTTTGATGACGGCCTATATTGGTGGTATAGTTGTTTTCATTTCGGCAGCTTATTTAACTTGGGATTGATTTAATTTTAAGAGCTGAACAAAGTAGATGCTCAGTAAAAAAGGGGGAAAAGATGAAGTTCATATCCAAACCAAAGCCGAAAAAAGAGTGGAAGGTTTACTTGGTTGAGTGTAGTGACGGTACTTACTACTGTGGGATTGCCAAGGATGTGGCTAAGCGGGTCCACACGCACAATCAAGGCAAGGGTGCGAAGTACACTATGGGCCGTACACCTGTGATGCTTCTCGTGGTCTCACCGTATCTGATAGAGTCAGAAGCTAAGGCGCTGGAGTCTATAGTGAAAACTTACCCGAAGCATAAAAAGGCTTCACATATTGTTAGACAATGGAGGTATCAAACAAAATGAGTGAAGAATTTTACATTTTATCAAAAGAAAAAGGAGATTAAAAAATGAAAGAACGACTTCCAGAAATCAAAGACGAAGATATTCCCGATTCTCCTGAAATGAAAGAACCTCTTGTCGCAAAACACACAAGACCTTCATGGGATGAGTATTTCATGGATGTAGCCAATTCTATTTCAAAAAGGGCCACTTGTGATCGAGGAAGAAGCGGGTGTGTTATAGCCAAAGATAAAGAGATTCTTGTCACCGGATATGTTGGATCTCCGAGGGGCTTTCCGCATTGTGATGAAGAGGGGCATATCTTTGAAGATAGATGGCTTACAGAAAATCAGAAAGATCCTAATAACAAAGAAGAACTATGGACTACGCATTGCATCAGGACCATTCATGCTGAACAGAATGCCATTTATCAGGCTGCAAGAAAAGGAATTTCTATCATTGGGTCTACCATGTATTGCAGAATGACTCCTTGCAGAGTCTGTGCAATGGCAATAGTTCAATGTGGGATTAAACGAGTTGTCTGTGAACGCAAATACCAAAAGGCTGAAGAGTCTGAAACTATGTTCGAACAAGCAAAGATTCGTATAGAATATGTCCATGATGAAGTCCAAGAATATCCAGGAGAATAAGGTGGAGAAAAGATGTAGGTTTGAATTTGAACCAAGAGATTGTTGGATAGGATGTTATTGGAATGTGGAAAAATTTAGCAAAAAAAAGAGATATCATTTTTATTTTATCTTGATTCCAATGCTTCCTTTGCACATATATTGGGATAAGCCAATAGTCCATATACCTGTCTGACAAAGAGCTCTACCCTGCGAAGGTTATATAAAATAGCATGTTGCTTGCTATGCTAACACCGAATGGAAGAATTGGCCTTTTCCTTAGGGTTTGGAGGTTTACTGCATTGTCCTCCTGTCTTGACATTTGGCTTTTTCCTTAAGGTTTTTCGCCACATTTTCTCGTCGGCATTTTTTTTGTTAGTGTAGCAAGTAACATTTTTCAGGAGACAAGATGAAAGAAATTGTGGAATTTGAGGAAAAGTTTGGTATAACAGAAAAAAGGATGAGAGTCAGGTTGAGAGATATGTCTGAACAAGAATTTGACTTAACTCACCAGACTGTTGTCTTCTTAGGAATTAGTAGTAAAGCTGATAAAGTAAGGATGGAAATCGTAGAGGAAATTCATGACGAAAAAAACAAAGAATCAAAACAAACCTGAAATAAGATGTGTTCTTTGTAGGGCTGAAGTTTCTATAGCTGTTGGGAATGTATCTGAAGGTTGTCCTAACTGTGGGACACCTGTTCTTCCTATGGACATAATGGATGATGTCGAACTGAAGATAAACTGGCATGAATTGAAACTTTTGTGTTTGTGGTCTGAAAGGTGGGCTAATCACACTGATACAAATGAAGAAGCTTTTACGGGAGAAAAAGGGAAAATTTCTTCTATTCTTTTTTCTATAGTGGGACTTCTTCAAGAACAATTTCCTTCTTTTGATCCGCTAACTATGTCAGGGGAAGTAGCTCTAGCTGACAGAGAAAAAGGCACAAAGACTATTTTGCCTTTTATAGACAAAGATGGGCCTGCTCCCCCTACTCAACACTAATATCGAAAAGGAGTTTACGAATGGAAAGAGTTTTAAAAATAAACAGAGAAAGTCTTAAAAACCATGCTGGATTAACTATCTGGTTCACAGGACTTCCGGCCTCAGGTAAATCTACTTTAGCTAGATTAGTTGAAATAGAACTATTTGAAAGCGGACATCATACATATCTTATGGATGCAGATCACATCAGGAAGAGCCTCAATAGAGATCTTGGATTTTCTCCAGAAGATAGGTCAGAGAACATGAGAAGAATATCTGAAGTTGCAAGGATGTTCAATCAGGCTGGAATTATATCCCTTGTGGCTTCTATTTGCCCTTATGAAGAAGACAGAGAAATGGTGAAAGACATAATTGGTGCTGGATTTATCTTGGTGTTTTTAGATTGTCCTGTTTCTGTTTGTGAAGAAAGAGATCCTAAAGGTCTTTATAAAAGAGCCAGAGATGGCAAGATTAAATTTTTTACTGGAATTGATGATCCCTATGAGATACCAGTTGCTCCAGACGTACATCTTAGAACGAATGTCATTTCAGAAGTGAGTTGTGTTAGTATGATGATTGGATTCTTAAATACTCGTTCATTTATGTAGTCGTAAGTTTAAATGGGGCTTATATTTGCCGCAAAGGCTATTATGGAACTAGTAGGAGCCCATTGGGAACACCCTGTAAATGTCTTACACATTAGGTGTAATTGTAAGTGTATGCTTTATCATCGAGCAGACAGATGGGTAGTTAAATGTCCTGTTTGTCATAGGTCAGAAAATCTTAGAAGTATGAGAGAAAGGTATTTAAAAAGGAAAAAAAAATGAATCCAGATGATTTTCAAATGGCGAAGAGACTCCTCAGAAAAGCATTTGAAGAAGATTCCGATTTAAAGCAAAGACATATAGATGCTTTATCTGCTCTCATTCATGATGAGATGAATCTCCAAGGATATCGTCGATCACACCGGATTGCTAGTCTAATACTGAGTAGGTTTCTAGATTCTTGGACATAAAATGGAAGAAAAAAAAGAACTGGCAGTTGAACGTAATATTCCTAAGGAAATTAAAGAAAGTTATATAGAGGACCTTAGGAAAATGCGACAACATATGGGGAGATCAACTCTGAAAAACAGAGTCATAAATAGTGGCCCAACCGGAGTTGCTAAAAAAGTCAGGCACTTAAACCCTGATGAAATAAAGGAGGAATACGGAATGTCATCATGCCCATACCCAACAATGTCAGAAAATGTGATTGCTGTTCTACTTGATGAAAAGAAGGAATTTTTAACACTTCATCAGATTGCAGCAAGACTAGGAAAGGACCCTAAAAACATTTCTTCTCATATGAGTAATGTCTATCTTTCCCTTTCTTATGTGAAAGAAAGGCTGTTAGAAAGGAAGTTAATTTCACTAGATTCCGGAAGTCAATATGGATACAAGCTCCATGCTGATGAAGGAATGAGGATTGAGCAGATGAAAGTCCTTTATCTTGAAGGCATGAGAGAGAAAGCTCAACGCGAAAAGGAAATAAAACAGAGCAAGGAGGCTTCGGAAGAAATAAAGGAAATGGAAGAAACGAAGGAAATGGAAGAAACGGCTAAAAAAATGGATCTAGTTATTGGTGAAAAAGGGGCTGACATGTTAAAGGCTTTAATTCGGAGTGGTCTTGACATAAGGGTTACAGTTGAATTTTTGAGGTAAGCGTCATGAGTGTTATGGGTAAACTGGAAGTGAAAGATGTTTTGAACTTATCTCACATTAAGATTAAGGAAGTTAGGAGAAGGCTTTCGGAAATTATCCCTGATCCTAAGATCATAGACAGATATGATCTCATGAAACTTCTTGAAATTTTACTTGATTGTGAAAGTGGGATTTATAAATGTTTAAAAGAATTGGAGGAAAAAAATGGAAAGATTTAGAAAAAATTCAGCATGGAAATGTGGACCTGATGTGGAAATTTTGGTGGGTGAATTGACTGTAGATAAAAGACGGTATCAAAATTTCAGAGCAAAAGTCTTGATTTTGAACAATAGTAATCCTGGTCTTCAGAGAAATTATTACGTCAAGGCTTTAAGTATAGATATAGCCCCTTTTTGGGTGAACGAAAATCAGTTTTCCGTACCAAGTGATTAGTGTTTTTCTAGATAAAAAGATAACACTTCAATATTTTCTTCTTCAAGCTTTTCTCTGACTAATTCTTCAAGCTCTTCTAGATAGTGGTCTGTGGCAATTTCTATTTTTATTGTATATTCTGATGTTTTATCCTTCGACATTACAACCTCCTTATATTACCCTATACCCAAACATAGGGTAATATAAAAAGAGCCAACCTGGACCGTCTGGGGCGTCCAAAATTGGCTCTTTTTATTATACTTTATGGTGTTTTTACATTAGAACGGTATATCATCATCAGGATCCGGTTTAGGTACAGTATTTCTGAAAAATTCTTCTCGTTTACGGATTTTTTAAATTGTCTACCGGCCCTAGCCCAGGGCTTGATTCTTCCTTGTAACTCACTTTCCATTCATCTTCACCATCTGGGTCTTCATCCTGTCCCAATGGTTCATCAGAGGCATTGGACTCACTACTCCATCCTAACTCTTCATCCGATACATCAGTAATTCCTTTTACAACTTTTATTTCTTTTCTTTTTTTAGGAACGACTTTGCGTGTCTTTACTACTTTCATTTCTCTTCCTTTGACGTTTCCTTCTATTTTGATTTCGTCTGGAGCAAGAATTAGCTCGACTACTGGAAGAGAAGCAGAGTCCTGAAACACTTTAAAAGACTGAACGTTAAGCAGTTTTTTTCCGTTTATTTTAATGACACTTTTATGGGGATCTGAGTATAGATCAATATCGATTCTCATTATCCTTTCCTATATTCCCACCAAACTACATTTTCTTTTTTCACTCCTGCTCCTTCACAAAACCAAGTCCATTCGAGAATTATCGGTTCTGACTTAACAAAAGTCTTGGCTTTCATTATGACTCCCTTAAGAACTGGGTGCTCGCCGGAAGCTTCTGTCATTGGCCTGTTATGCAATCCTTGGTTATGTTCTCTGACCATTGCTCTGATTTCTTTGTGACACCATTCAATAGTGAAATGGGTAGGTCTTCCGTGATTATTTCTCTTAATTAAGACATTTCCTGCCCATCGGCCGTCATCGGGTATTTCTGCATCTACCATCAAATGATAGTCATTAATCATTTTGTTGATAGTATGGATAACATCGTTGGCAGGAATATCAGTTATGTGGGGACATTTCAAACCTTCCATTTTTTTTTCTCTTGTGTAGGTCCTGATGTTAAAAATGCCGAGTCTATTTTTCCCAATCCTATTGGCCCATGCTTCAAAGTCAGGAATTATACCAATACTCCCTTGCCTGATGAAAAAAAATCTTGGAGTGTTGAATCCTTCAGATAAGAGCTCCATAATCCGCCTAACTTTTGATACAAGTTCTTTATTTTCCCACGTCATAACCTTTTTCTCCTTTTTGTCTTTTGATAATCTGTTTATACGCTTTCTTTTCTTTTTCACCTAATAAAGACTTAAATTTCAAAATTCGTAAAAGAAAAATTAAATCTTTATAATTACTCTCAGCAATGTGTTTCTTAACTACAAGGTTCTCTTGAAATTCTTCGTTTAGACCATATAGAGATATAAGCTTTCTGGTCAGTAAAATTGTCTTGAATTTATTTTTCTTTTCCTTCCTGAGAATTTTTTTAATTCCCGGCTTTATATTTTCGCTCTTTTCAAAGTTTTTAATTAGATTTTTTAGACTTCCAAAGGTTCTTATTAAATTAATGGCCTCATTTGCTATTCCTTTAATTCCTTTGACATTGTCTCCAGAACATCCTGAAAGGCACATTGAATCTTTGTACTCTTTAGGAGTAATCATGAACTCTTCCTGAAAGTTATTCAAGGTAAATAATGGATCTTTATTGCCTATTTTTAGGATTGAATTTCTCTTGTCAAGAAGCTGATATAGGTCATGATCAGAAGTTAAAAGAAGGCATCTGTCTTTTTTAAAAACTTTTTTGGCATAAAAATGGAGAATATCATCTGCTTCGAAATTTGTTGTCCAGGATTGTTCTATTCCTAGTAGCCTCAATATGCATTGAGCAATATATAGTTGGGAATAAAATTCGTTAACAGATTGAGATTCTCTGTTTGCTTTATATGCATTATCAAGGTTTGTCCTGAATTCTTTAGATCTATCAGTGTTGCCTTCTCTTCTTATTGGATCAAATCCAAAAACGATGTATTTGATGTTATAGTTTTTGCAAGTAGCTAATAAAGATTTAACCATCCCATAAGCTATTCCTGTATTGACGGTGATAATTCTTTCTTTTAATTCTTCTTCGCTGACTATTTTAGAAACTCTTCCGTCTATCCTGCCGTTACGAGAAACCTTAATAGTCTTTCCTGTGTTTTTGTCTATTATTTTTTCTTGGATTTTCTTTTTTTTTGGTGAAACCTTTGGAGAATATGCTGTATATAGGCTTGCAGAAATTACTTTCAAGTCATGCAAACTAATCTGTGAGGATAGTTTCCTGAATTTATAAAACATTTTTCTTGCAAATAGATTTCCGTCTACAATTAATGTAATTTCTTTACTTTCCATTCTGACTTTCCTTTTGTAATTAGCAGTTTTCAAAATGTTGTTAGTGCAATATATTGTTTTCACTAATAACAGTATCTTGGTTCTGACCAAGGAAGCGATAAAAAACTAAAGTCTAAAAATTTTATGCTTTTTGAGGTATAGAATGTGTTATCTTTCAAAGAGAATCTTTTCTCTTATATTTTTCCTCCTTAAAGGGTCATCTGATGAAAGTAGTGAAAAGACCTAAAAAAAAGAAATCTTTGCCGGTAGTTAGTGGAAAGAAGATAGCCTCTCTTTCTCCGAAAGATCACTTACTCCAGCAGATGGCCCTTCGTTTTCTTGTAGACAAAAGTACAAATCTTACAAATGTAGCAAAAGAACTCAAGACCACAACTTCTAAGCTAAGATCTTTTTTTGAAGATCCGATGTTTATTGAGCAGCTTGATGCTAGAATTGAGATGGTCCATGGGATAGATAAAAGCTTCATGATGGAGCAAGGTCAAATTTCTTTAGTTCATATGTATGAAGAACTGAGGAGAAGAGAGATTCTCGATGAAGGAAAAGACTTTAAGGGTGTGGAAACACATCAACTTCACAAAATGATAATGAATACACAGAAAGAGCTTCGGCTCGATACTCCGGGTGCGTTTACAAGCAAAGTCGGAGTGGCTGATCTTGGTAAATTACAAGATCGTTATGAAACTTCTCTTTCCGGAAAAATGCATCGAATGGATAAAGTGGCTAAAAAGAAGAAAAAGAAAAAAGTCAATGAAGTTAGCCGGGAGGAATAGCAGCGAAGGAAATGTTTCATGTATATAGAAAAAATAGATCCAAAGGAGTTGGGAAAAGTCTTTGGTCCTGGAAAAGTTTCTGAAAAAAAAGTTATTAAAAAAAAGAAGAAGACTAAAGCCCCACTAATAATTTCAAAAAAGCACGGCCTTGATGCTGAAGAGGAAGTGCAGAAATGGCTGTCTACTGAGCCTGGATTCATTGAAGGCTTCACCGAAGATGTCTACGGAAAACCCTCCAGCCTTTATAAATACCAAATAAAATATCTGAATGATACCCGATACTTTATTCATATAGACAAGAGCCGACAAACGGGTTTTTCGTATATTTATGCCGCTAGAGGAATAGCCAGGTCTCATCTTTCCAGATACCACACTTCAATTTTTATATCAATTACTCAGGAAGAAGCGAATGAAAAAGTTGTATATGCTAAAGGCTTATATGAATCTTTGCCACTTGCTGTTCAGAAAAAGCTTGTTGTTGATAATAAACATTCTTTAGAATTTGAAGATCACGCCGGAAGAAAAAAATCAAGAACACGCATTATTTCTCATGCACAAAGAGAACCTCGTGGTAAGGGTGGAAATGTTGACGTTTATCTAGATGAAGCTGCTCATTACACTTGGGGTCAACAAATATATATAGCTGCTGTTCCGATCATTACAAGAGGCAGTGGAACGCTTACAATAGGTTCTACACCATTAGGTAAAAAAGGTATACACTATGATATAACGTCTGAAACTGCATATAGAAAGATTTACAGTTTTCACAGGATTTTCTGGTGGAATTGCATAGTTTTTGTTAAGAAGGGAGCGTTCAAAAAAGCCCAAAAAGAAGCTCCGGTAATGTCCACAGAAGAAAGAGTAGTCAGTTTTGGTTCTGAAAAACTGATTGCTATCTTCATTTCTATGAATATAGACCAATTTTGCCAAGAGTATGAAATTCTTCATGTTGATGAATCTGTGTCGTTTTTTCCAATAGATCTTATAAACAGTTGTGTTTATGAAATTGTTGTTGATGATATTTTCTTAGAGGACGATGAACATGCTGAAGATGCTGTCCAGTTCCCTATTATGGAAAAGTATGGAGATGTGGATTTTAAGCTATATGATACTCTTGAAGATATTCTCTCAGCAATGAGAAAAGACAAAATTAGAGGTAAGCTTATTGCAGGATATGATGTTGGAAGAAAAAAACATGCGGCTGAATTTGCGATAATTGAGGAACTAGGTGAAGAATATGGAACTTTACAAATAGTCAGATTTTTGAAGACATTCAGAAGAGTAAAATATAGAAAACAAAAGGTTTTTCTAGAAAGAGCTCTTTCTTTTTTTCCAAACATGAAAATGAGAATAGACTCTGGTGGATCTGGTTCTAACTTAGCAGAAGATTTAGAAGACTTTTCTTGGAGGGTTGATGGTATTGATTTTACAAATCCATGGAAAGAAGAAATATGTTCTGATATAAGAATAAGACTTGAAGATCAAACTCTGGCTATTCCTGGCAGGAAGGATGTTAAAAATCAGATACATTCAATTAAAAGAAAAGTTACAGAAAGTGGCAATTTCATATTTGATGCTGAAAAAAATAGTCAACATCATGGTGATATCTTTTGGGCTATTGCAATGGCATCTTCTCTCGGGTCAAAACCATACAAAAGAGAACTTGTGATTCCCAATATACAATCTGACCCTATCGCAATAGCTCCAAGGGTAATTCCTATTGAACAAGCTAGGAACTTTGGAAAAATAGTTAGACAAGTCCCAAAAGACATTGTAGATATCAATCACCTTAAAAGACCAGAGTCAATTACAAGTATACACAAAATCATAGGAGGATAAAGTGGCAAAAACCAATACCAAAAAGAAAAAGAAAGTAATTGATCTAGAAACTAAAAAAAATAAAAAAAATGAAGGAGTTGTAATATCTTCAAAAGCTATCAAAGCTCCTCCTGATATTGATACAGATGACCATATGTCCAAGTTTGTTCTTAGCTTTTTCGATAAGGAGTTGAAGAAGGAATTTGTTAGTTTCCTACAACAGAAAGCCGAAATTATACCCATAGAAGAAGCTAGAGATAAAAAGAAAAAGAGGACTAAAACGAAATATAAACAAGAGGGAGAAGAACCCATTTCTTTCAAAGAAGTGACTTCTTTTGCTAATCCTGCTTTTTCCATGGGAAGTTCTTTCTCTCCTGAGGAGTATAATCCTGAGACTATAGATGTCTCGACTTTTACTCTAATGCGAAGAGATCCTCAATTAGCTGCTGGACTTGCTGTTATAAAACTTCCTATTATTTCTCTTCCATGGAGAATTGAATGTGATGACATTAATATATCTAAGACAGTTGAATGGGCTTTGAACAATGTCTGGAGAGAATTGGTATCTTCTTCTCTTCTTGCTGTGGATTATGGGTTTGCATGTCATGAAAAAGTGTGGGAAAGAGATCATGTGAAAGTGTCAACTGTTGATGAGGATGGCAAAGAGACAGTTTATCACGACGGAGATCTTGCTTATTATAAAAAAATAAAACCTAATCATCCTGAGTCAGTAAGCATGAAGTTTGACAAGTATCAGAATTTAATCGAAGTGATTCAGCAGTCCACTTATTCTAGTAGGAAAATTGAACTCCCTGTAAGAAAAGTTTTCATTTTTACTAATAGTATGGAGTTTGGGAACCCTTTTGGAGTTTCTAGACTTAAAAACGCATATAAGGTTTGGTACTGGAAAGAACTTCTCTATCAGTTCATGATGCAGTATTATGAAAGACGCGGTACTCCTCCAGCAGTTGCCACGGTTCCTCCGGGTAAGTCAAGAGATTCTGCTGGAAATGAGCATAATAATATGGACCTTGGACTAAGGCTTGCATCGAGTCTGATAAGTTCTAGTGTTGCAGTTATTCCATATCAGGTTAATAAAGACTCTAGTGAAAATATGTGGAAACTAGAATTTCTGAAAGATGACGCTCGTGGTCCTATGTTTGTTGAAGCCATGTCTCATCTTGATGCAAGGTGTCTTAGATCCATTTATGTTCCAGAGAACATAGCTACATCGGATGGAGGAGGAGGATATCAGGGAGTCTCAGTCAATGCTGATCTTTTTCTCATGTCCGAAAAAGGTCTAATTGCTGATCTTGAAAATTCTGTGAACAGACAGGTAATCAAGCCTTTTGTTGATGCCAATTATCCTCCTGAAAAGAGAAGACCTGCTCTTTTAAAGCTGGATCCTCTAGATTGGAATAGAAAAATAGCTCTAAAAGAAATTTTTATTGAAATGCTCAGAAATATTGATACCATGATTCAGATGGGTGTTGCTCCAAAAATAGTTCCTAGTCTAAAAAAGATGGCGCAAGTTCTAGAAATTCCTATTGAAACCTGGAAAGATCATACGGGAATGGAAGGAATTCCTATGGAGGAAGAGGAAAAGGATGGTGGTGGTAATCCTAAAAAGGTGGCAGGAAGAAAAAAGACTGCACGAAAAAGCACTTCGCAAACCGAACAGAGAAAAAGAAGAGGACCTGAAGATAGGAGAGCAAACAGGGACAGAAGGATAGATCCAACCAAAAAGAAATAAATGGGAGGTAGTTATGATTAGGATATACGAGAGAACTTCGATAACAGAACACCGTCTTCAAAGTATAGCCACAGACAATACGGGTGGTGGTCCTTTGGATGTTATTTCTGATGATAACCAGCAGAAGGTTCATTCTGGAATCCTCAGAAATGTTGCTGTATCCTGTGATTCTACTGATTTTGACGTAATTTTCAGAGTAAAGAAGGATAGCACCTCAAATAGCATAGATGAAGTGTTCAAATTTACTGGAGGAAATTTAAGAGTAGTATATGATGACCTGTTCTTGGGATGGATAAATAAATCCAATCCTCAAGGGCAAAATCTGTATGCTACAGTAGTCAATAATGATCTCCAGAATGCTACTGGCTTTGTAAGAGTAAAGCTGATGAATGATATAAATAGAAGATATTCGGGCAAGAACTAAGGAGGTTAATATGTCTTTAAAAAGAGAAATTCCTACAGAAAGGGATGTTGCTATTAGGATCGGGTCTAATGATGCAAATAATTCTTTTGACTCCTCTCTTGTCACAGGTAATGCTAATGGATCTGTATTAGAAAGGCTTGAGGATGTCAAAGAAAATATATCAGGCGAGACTAATGACTTAATAGGCACATACACAGGGGATGGAGGAGTTCATTACAATGACTCTGTCAAAGCCGCTATAGAACTCCTTAGCAAATTCATAGCTTCTGGTGATGGAGATATGGCAGATGGGACTCCTGTCCCAAGTAATAAATCTCTTTATGACGCTCTGATTGGCGGCATTGATGCTGTTAACAGAGTCGCTGGAAAACTACAGATCTATTCTATAGATATCACTGCTGCTGCAAATGCAGAATTAGACAGCACAATAGCATATGTTCTAGAGGGGGATGTTGCTCTAGAATCTGTTGTAATTTTTGCTAATTCTCAGCAGTCTGAAGATCTAATAAGTTGTCCTGTGTTTGCAGAACCAAATAAGCGTGTTACTTTAATAGATGATACTCTGGCCATTCAAGCAAATCTGAATGCGTCAGAAGAACAAGTAGCATGGGGAGCCGGAAACGGAGTAGCGATTGTCCCAATTGAAGCCAGGTTGGTGATGGAGCATAACGGAGGAGGATCTGGTGCTCTTGACCTTACTGTTGTTGTATTATATAGAGCACTTACTGATGGTGCATATTTGAACCCGATGGTTGTACCGAGATAAGAAAATAGGAGGATAAAATGGGGACAAGTAATAATGGAGTTTCAATAGCTTCAGGACTGAATAATGTTGTTGAAGACACAGCTCCTCAGCTTGGTGGAGATCTTGACTTAAACACTAAAAACATTTCTTCTCTTGGAGCTTTAGGTTCTGACCATACATATGAGGGGACTATTGTTAATAGAGCAGTAGGCGAAAATGTTTTATTTGGTCAACCTCTGTACTATAACTGGACAGATAAAGAATATAAACTTGCTCTCGCGAATGCAGCGGCGACCATGCCTGTTGTTGGAATTGCTCTTGAAAGCAAAGCTAACGGTCAGATCTGTAAGATTCTTGTCAAAGGATGGATAAGAGATGACGACTACGACTTTAGTGGAAGCATTGTTTATGCCTTTGATAATTCTAACGGGTTTGTAACCGCAGCTCCAGGTGATTCAGGAGATCAAGTGCAAGTTTGTGGAATGGCATATTCTGCCGATGTAATGTTCTTTGATCCTAATTCTACTATTGTAGAAATAGCGTAAAACAAAATTTGAAGGGGGAAATAGGCATGCCTAAGAATAATAGAGCTGTTGTGACCATGAGTATTGGAGATAAATTTGAAGCTATAGCTTCTTTGACTCATCCAAGCATTATTGCATATGCAAAAAGAATTGGAGCTGATTTTGTTAATCTAAGTTCTGTGGATAACAAAAACCCTCACTGGAACAAATTCCAACTATATGACTTGCTTGCCATATACAAAAGAGCCATATGGTTAGATACAGACCTGATAGTGCGCGATGACTGCCCAGATCTCTTTGAAATGGTTCCAGAAGAAGAAATTGGGATTTTCGAAGAAGGTCGATTTGCTCCAAGAACGGAACTCATGAATAAAGCGATGGAATCTTATGATGAAAGTTTGGAATGGGATGGGAAATATTTCAATACAGGAGTTATGATTATTTCCAGATATCATAGAGAAATATTCCGTAAACCTTTTGAGAATAAAATTGAAGAATCTGTTTTAGGGACAATAAACTACACTTCTTTTTTAGCTGAACAATCATATCTTAACGTAAGAATTGCTCAATCAAATGCAAAGATTTTTAGTCTTCGTTATAAATTTAATCGAATGACATTAATGGATGAAAGAACAGGAGAGCCCAGACATGCTTCTTATATAGTTCATTATGCCGGTGCTCCTAATTTCTCAGAAATGTTGACAATTTTAAAAAAAGATATAGACACTTGGAATGAAGATTCTCCATGTTATGATTATAAAAAAAACATTCTTATAAGAATTGGAGGAGGAATGGGAGATCAGGTTTGTGCTGAACCTGTTTCAAGATATATTATAGAAAATGTTTATCCTAATGAAAAAATAGTGATAATAACAGGATTTCCTGAATTCTTTTCTCATTTAGGAGTTCCGGCAATAACCGTAGAACAATGGAATATTATAACTAAATCTTCTGACATTGGTGGTCCTTGGTTTGTGGTTGAAACAATGCCTGATACTGACAAATCTCCATGGCAAGTTTTTACTCATACTCTTTCTCATTCTGTAGACTTCTCTTCAATTTCTTCTATTAAAAGAATGATCCCTGATAAAAGTAAAGAAATACATATGGAAGTATCCCCAAAAGGGGTTAAACAAGTGGACACCATTGTTGCTCGAGGAGCTCAAAACATGGTCTTAGTGCATCCCGGGCATGGGTGGCCTAGTAAAACCTTCCCTAAAAAATGGTGGGATTCTGTAATTCGTGGATTAGTCGATAATGGAATAAAGGTTGGTGTAATAGGCAAGAGAGTTTCTGAAAATAGAAAATATGTTGATGTTGAAATTCCGGATGGTTGCGTTGATTTTAGAGATTTATTGTCTCTTAATGGATTAATTGCTGCCATTAGTCAAGCGAAAGTATTGTTATCCAACGACTCTTCACCAATTCATATAGCTGGAGCTTTTGATAATTGGATTGTTTTAGTTCCAACATGTAAACATCCTGATTTTGTTTTACCATATAGAAAAGGAAGCAAAAAATATAAAACAAGATCTGTCTATAACAAACTCACTGTTGACGCAGTAGACAGTTCTCCTACCAGAATCTCTCCACAGACTCTAGATTATGTTGTTGGAGATATTTTAGATTATCTTCCTCCTGTAGAAAAGGTCATTAATGTTGTTTCTAAATGCCATGGAGGTAAATAAGATAATGGAAAAAAATGAAACTAAATGCTTTTTAGTCTTTGGACTAAGAAGGACTGGGAATCATGCAATTATAAATTGGATTTGTAGGCAGATGACTCCTTCTGCTCATTATAATAATTGTGTAATAGAACCAATTGGTAATATAAGGCTTGATCCTCTTAAGAAATTTTATGAAAAAGATAAAGTCTTAAAAAAAGAACCCAAAGGACGAAGTCTATCATATTATAAATTAGTCGTTTATAATTTTGAAAATCAGTTAGTCAAAGATGTTTCTTTTGGAGTTAAATTGTTGAAAATTCGTACAGAAAATATAAAATACATAGTTATCACTAGGGATCCTTACAATTTGTTCGCTAGCAGACTGAGATCTTCAAGAGAAGGACATCGGTTTATTGATGTATGGAAGAGTCATGTTCATTTATGCATGGAAAATAAAGATATAATTGGGATTAATTTCAATAAGTGGTTTTCTGAAAAAAATTATAGAATTGAGTTAGCAGAAAAACTTGGTTTGAAATTCACAGATAAAGGCATCAATGATGTTTTTTGGTTTGGAGCAAGTAGTTTTGATGGAAATAAATTTGATGGAAAAGCTCAAAATATGGAAGTCTTAGAAAGATGGAAAAACGTAATTGGGTCTTCTGTGCTTGAAAAAAAATACAAACAAATAGTAAATGATCCTTCGATTAGGAAACTATCTGAAGAATTTTTTAATTTTACACCAGGAGGGGAAAATGGCGAGTAATATAAATAAATATATAACTGGAGGGTATAAGTGGTCTTTAGGAATTACACATGATCAGAAAATGTGGGCTTGGGGATGGAATAGTGGGATGCTAGGTGATAATACCGCAAATGACAAAAGCTCTCCTGTTGCTGTTGCAGGGAATCGTAATTTTATAGGTCTTGCCGGTGGTGAATCTCATTCTTTGGGATTAGAATCAGATGGGTCTGCATGGGGATGGGGGTGGAATTTCTATGGTGAGCTAGGGACAGATTTAGTAAATTCACATAGTTCTCCTCTGTCTTCCAGTTCTCCCATTTCAGTACAAGGAGATCATTCTTTCATTCAAATTGCTGCTGGACTTGGTCATTCTTTAGCCCTTAAAGCTGATGGGTCTTTGTGGTCATGGGGAAAAAATAACTATGGTCAACTTGGACAAAACTCAAGAACGTCTTCACATTCTCCTATAGGTGCAAGTTCCTACATTTTATCTGTTGAACCATCTCCTGCTGCTGTAGTTGGAGGACACGTTTTTTCTGATATAACTGGAAATAATCTTGGGCAATACTGTTCCGCAGCTCTTAAGCCTGATGGTTCTTTATGGACATGGGGAAAAAATCCTGATGGTCAATTAGGGCATGATGATAAGGTGAGTATAAGTTCTCCTGTTTCTGTGTTTGGTGGTCATAGCTTTATCAAAATGTCTGTTGGAAGAAATTTCATGCTTGCTCTCAAAGGTGATGGTTCTGCATGGGCATGGGGGAATAATGATGGTGGTAAGCTTGGGAATTGGGATAAGACAGTTAAACAAAGTACTCCTGTATCTGTAGTTGGAGGACATGCTTTTATAAAAATATCTGCTGGATACTATCATTCTCTTGCTCTTAAAGCTGATGGAACTTTGTGGTCATGGGGAGATAATGTATATGGGCAACTTGGACATAATGATAAGCTTCAAAAAAGTTCTCCAATGTCTGTATTTGGTGGACATAGTTTTATAGAAATTGGTGTTGGAGGTGAATTTTCTCTCGCTCTTAAAGCTGATGGTTCTCTATGGACATGGGGTATAAATGTAAAGGGAGTACTCGGTATAAATTCTAAAATAAAACAAAGTACTCCTGTATCTGTAGTTGGAGGTCATTTTTTTGGTTCTTCTCCTGTAGTTGGTGGGTGGACAGGGATAGTAGCGGGAATTACTAATCCGGGGAAGGTTCTGGGCGTTTTATCTGCAAATATCGCCAGAGTCATAGGTTCGCCTGTCCCTTCATTATCATATAGTAAAGATGCTGATGTTGATGTTGATGTTAATATCACCATTAGTCTTCCTGACACCTTTAAATGCATTATTCATTGGGGAGATGGTAATTCTAGTGTTGTTACAGGTCCGCAATCTGAAACTATATATAATCATATTTATGATGATGCAAGTGCCTATGCGATAAGAATCACTGGGGATTTTAATGAAATTACATTATTTTCATGTTACGATGAGCCGATTTCTGGTGATATAGGAGAGTGGAACAAACTATCTAATGTGGAAACATTGTGGTTGCATGACACTTCTGTCTCAGGAGATATTGCAGATCTTTCAACATTGACTAATTTAGAAGACATTAGCTTGAGTTCCACTTCTGTTTCAGGAGATATTGCAAATCTTTCAACATTGACTAATTTGTATTCTTTGAGGTTGAATTCCACTTCTGTCTCAGGAGATATTGCAGATCT
>SDBU01001997.1_pt1 | contig 27860 bp, 24 predicted proteins | sample 2277071 | NCBI WGS metagenome assembly SDBU01 (sample SAMN10397929, study PRJNA504765) | marine sediment metagenome | isolation source: marine sediment core GS08_GC12, 126 cmbsf | place: Arctic Ocean: Gakkel Ridge, Loki's castle | collected 2008 | reverse complement strand
GGGCCGGCGGCCAGCGCGGTGGGGGCCTGGCATCTGGCCGGACGACGCAATGTGTGGGTGGTGGATGTGGGCGGCACGACCACCGACATCGCCACGCTGAACGACGGCCAGCCTCGCCTCAATCCGGAAGGAGCGCGGGTTGGCGGCTGGCGGACGATGGTCGAGGCAGTGGACGTGCACACCACGGGGCTGGGCGGCGACAGCCATGTGCGCTTCGACCGCCAGGGGCGGCTGCTCATCGGCCCACGGCGCGTCGTGCCCCTCTGCCTGCTGGCCAGCGAGCATCCTGGGGTGGTGGACGAGCTTCGCCGCCAGGCCGCAGCGCAAAAGAAGGGAGATGAAATCGCCCAGTTTGTGATCTCGTGGCGGCGCTCCGTCAACTGGCTTTTAGATGAAGACCTGACGTTGCTGCGTCGTTTGGAGGCGGGGCCGCAATCGCTGGCTTCGCTGATCCGCGAAGCGCGCTACGGCTGGCTGCTCCGGCGGCGGATCGCGGAACTGGAGGCCCGGCGCGTGGTGCAGCGGGCCGGCTTCACGCCGACGGACGCGCTGCACGTCCTGGGCCGCTTCCAGCAGTGGAACGCGGAGGCCTCGCGGCTGGGTGCGGAACTGCTGGCTGCCCAGGCGGGCTTGACGGCGGAAGATTTCTGCGAGCAGGTGGTGCGGGGAGTGTCGGACCGAGTGGCGACGGAGTTGGTGAGCAAGGTGCTGGAGGACGAGGTCGGCCCGCCCGATTGGGAGAGGGAGCCGACAGCGGCGGCGTTGCTGGAGCGCGCGCTCAACGGTCCGCGGGACGGGGACTTGAACTGCGAATTGACACTGCGGCGGCCGCTGGTGGCCATCGGCGCGCCAGTGGAGGCCTACATGCCCCGCGTGGCCGAGCGGCTGCATACGGAGCTGATCATCCCGCCCCATGCGGAGGTGGCGAACGCGGTGGGGGCCGTGGCCGGCGGCGTCATCCAGCGGCTGCGAGTGCTGATCAGCTCGCTGGACGGAGGTGAGCGGTTCCGTCTGCACCTGCCCGACGGCGTGCGCGACTTCGTGCACCTGGAGCAGGCCGTGGGCCACGCGCAGCAGGTGATGTCCGCCCAGGCCGAAGCGCGGGCCCACCAGGCGGGCGCAGGGCAGGTGGAGGTGCGGATGGCCCGCACCGACCGAGGGGCGAAGATAGCCGCGGGCTGGGGGCAGGAAGTTTACCTGGGCACGGAGCTGATCTTCACAGCGGTGGGGCGGCCCAGCCCGGCGCGGCGCTAACAAGTGTCCGGCGATGGTAAGGCTGACGATCTGAAGTTTCTTTTGTTCGCCGAGAGTCTCTGACCGAGGCGGAACAGGGCTCAGTCCGGAGACCTTCGCACAATTGTCAAAAAAGCCCTGATTTTGGTTTTGTGCATTTGACAAGGCGAAAGTAGGAGTATATAATAGTGTCTGAGAGAAGAGCATAAAATACTGATTGAAAGGAGTGCTATTGATGAAGAAACTTTCCTGGATATTGATGCTGGTGTTGGTGGTTTTAATCGCTGGCTGCGGGGGAGGTGCTAAGCCTTCTCCAGAGGCTGAGACCAGCCCGGCGGCCACAATGCCCGCGGTGGTCGAGATATTGCCCACCCCTACACCGAAATCGCCTCCACCAGCGCCGACCGATACGCCGATCCCTCCTTCTCCTACCCCTGAGCCTACTTCCACGCCTGAGCCCACTGCCACACCTGTCCCCACCGTGGAAGGCGAGACACCTGTCCCTACTGAGGTGCCGCCTACCCCAACCCCGGCCCCGCCGACGGCCACACCTACGCCGCCCCGAAAGGTGACGGTGCCAATGGTCGCCATCCCTGCCGGAGAGTTCACCATGGGGAGCGCAAACGAGATTGAGCGACCGCCGCACCCGGTCTCCGTCGCGGCCTTTGAGATTGACAAGTTCGAGGTGACCAACGAGCAATTTGAGAAGTTCGTTGCAGAGACGGGCTATGTCACCGAGGCGGAGGAGGCAGGTGAAACGTCTTGGCGGTACTATGATAAGGACAAGCCCAGGCATCCTGTGGTGAAGGTAACTTGGAACGATGCCCAAGCTTTCTGCGAGTGGGCAGAAAAGAGGTTGCCTACCGAGGCGGAGTGGGAGAAAGCGGCTCGGGGCACCGATGGACGCACCTATCCCTGGGGGAACGATTGGGACGTGAACAAAGGGAATACCAAGGACGCGGGTTACCGAGGGACCACCATTGTGGGGAGCTTCCCGTCTGGGGGCAGCCCCTATGGGGTGATGGACATGGCGGGCAACGTAGCCGAATGGACGAGCGACTGGTTTCAGCCGTATCCAGGCTATCCGGGCGGCGACGGCGAGGCCCAGTACTTCGGCGAGAAATACCGCGTGATCCGAGGGGGCGGATGGTTCAGCGACCAGAATTTGGTGCGAACCACCGAGCGGAGTGCCAGCGGCGTCGAGTTGGCGAACGATGACGTCGGCTTCCGCTGCGCCAGATAGCTTTATGATGGTTCGCAGAAACGTGCTCCGGGCGAACCACTAGACCGAATTTAGGCACGTGGTACTTGCACAGGAGAGTGAGGTCAAGGTGGAAACGACAGGTATCGCTCAGGAAATAACTTCTTTGCCTCCTGAGGCGCAGAGGCAGGTTGTGAACTTCGTGGCTTTCCTGAAAGCGCGGTATTCAGCCCCGCGGACAGTTAGGGAAACGAAGCGTACCCGGTTGGTTGACGAACCCTTCATTGGCATGTGGCGCGGGCGTGAGGATATGCGGGATAGCACCGCCTGGGTGCGCGATCTGCGCCGGCGGGAGTGGGAGCGCAACTTGTGAGCGCCTTGATCATCGTGGACACAGACATCCTGATTGACGCGGCGTGGCAAGTCAGTGAAGCGGTGAACTGTCTGGACAGCATCGAACAAAAGTCCGCGTTGGCCATCAGCGTGGTCACCCAAATGGAGTTGGTTGTCGGCTGTCGTAACAAGACCGAATTGCAGAACATGGAGCGGTTTCTCCAACGATTTCAGGTACTCAAGCTGAATGAGCAAATCTGCGACACCGCAGTTGAGCTTTTGTGTCGGTATCGGTTGAGTCATGGTCTAGCAATGCCCGACGCGCTGATCGCGGCCACCGCTATTACATTGAATCAGCCGTTTATTACCAAGAACCAACGCGATTACCGTTTCATTAGCGGGTTGCAGTTGTTGCCGTACCCTTGCTTGGGCATACGGCACGAAAACCGATGAAGCCGCGCAGTACCTAGACAGGCAATGGAAAGGAGGCGCCTATCGCAAGAAAATGTAAGTAGTAAGTAGTAAGTAGGAAGTGGTAAGTAAGCAGGATTGTCCCATTATCACAAAAATTCAAGGAGGAGCTACAAATGTCTAGAAAGACGCTTATCAATCTGGTTCTGGTGCTCGTCATGTTGCTGACCCTGGGGTTGAGCGCAGCCGGTGCTGCGCCGCCAGCTCAGGAGGAACTGAGCTATACCATCAAGCTGGGCGATACCTTGTGGGCCCTGGGCGAGAAGTATCTCGGCTCTGGCTTTGCCTGGCCAGCCCTCATGGCCGCCACTAACCAGAAGAACATCGAAGACTCGACCTTTGCCTACATCAAGAACGCCGACGTCATCCACCCAGGGTGGAAGCTCGCGATCCCCAGCGAGGCGGAAGCCGAAGCGTTCATGGCGGCCTATGATCCCGACAAACCGGCGCTCCTGTTCGGTAAGAGGGCTAGCGGTCAGCTCGTCGTCGGCAGTTGGTGGACAGCCGGCGGTGAGGCCGAGGGCCTGGCCGGGATGTTCAGGATCTACAGAGAGAAATACCCTGACGTCGAGATCGTCAACGCCACGATGGCTGGCGGCGCGGGCACTAACTTCAAGGCAGGGCTGAAGACCCGGCTCATCGGCGGCGATCCGGAGGATACCTTCCAGTTGCACGCCGGCCTGGAGGCCGAGAGCTACAGCGCGGAGCAGTATCTCGAACCCCTGGACGACCTCTATGCCTCCGAAGGGCTCGAGGCGGTCTTCCCAGCGGACCTGGTGACGATGCTAAAGGCCTACGGCGGCCACTACTGGGGTGTCCCCGTCAACATCCACCGCTCCAACGTGCTATGGTACAACAAAGCGGTCTTTGAGGCCAACGGCCTGACGCCGCCGGCCAACTTCGATGAGTTCGTGACCGTGGCCGAGGCGCTGAGAGCCGCAGGCATCACGCCGTTCGTCCTGGGCTCCAAGGATGGCTGGGAAGCGGGACACATCTTTGAGGACATCCTGGCCGGCACCCTGGGCGCCGAGAAGTACAACGGTCTGTGGACCGGTGACACACCGTGGACCGGTGCGGACGTTGCCCAGGCGCTGGAAAACTTCACGATGATGCTCGGTTATGCCAATCCCGATCACTCGGCCCACACCTGGGATAGCGCGGGCGAGTTCTTGATCGCGGGCACGGGCGGCATGATGATCATGGGCGACTGGACCGATGGCTGGTTCACGTCCAAGGGTTTCACCGGCTACGGCTGGGCACCCCCGCCGGGCACCCAGGGCATCTTCGTCGCCCTGTCCGACAGCTTCGCCATGCCGGCGGCTGCCTCGAACGTGGAGAACGCCCTCAACTGGCTCAAGGTCTGCGGTTCTCTGGAGGGGCAGGAAGCCTTCAACCCGCAGAAAGGCTCCATCTGCGCCCGCACCGACTGCGACCCGTCTCTGTTCAACGCCTACCTGCAATCGGCTATGGTTGACTGGGGCCAGGACGCCATCGTGGCCAGCGTGGCTCACGGGGCAGCGGCCTACGAATCCTGGGCCACCGACTACAAGGACGTACTCACCCTGTTCGTCGCTTCTGGTGATGTAGCCGCCGCACAGGCTGGCTTCCAGCAAGCCTGCGTTGATGCTGAAATCTGCCAGTAAGCATCGCTAATCAGCGAGGCAGCCCAATCCTTTGGGCTGCCTCGCTCCTTGTTTTCAGGCCCTTCTGAGTAGGTCGGCGAAAGCTCTTTTGGCTTTCCCCTGCTACGGAAGGGCGTCCTGCTATGGAGGGGCGTCCCCGCCCCGATTTGTGGCCGAATCGCCTTCATACGGGGCGGGGACGCCCCTGGGTAGCAGTTTTGGTGCACGAGTGAAGTGCAAAAAAGAACTTTCGCGCAGTTACATTTAGGAGAGACCTATGCGACGTTGGAATTGGGAGCGGGTTGTCTCGATCCTGCTGATCGCGCCAGCGGTGGTTGCCATCGCTATCTTTGTGTACGGCTTCATCGGCTGGACCGCTTACACCTCGCTGACCAAGTGGGACAAGCTGCTCCCCGACTTCACCCTCGTCGGGCTAAGTAATTATCGGAAACTGTTTGCCCACCAACGTTTTCAGATTGACCTGCGCAACACCGTGGTGTTCACGGTATTATTCTTGATTTCCTGTCTTATCATCGGGTTCGTGCTGGCCATCTTGCTGGACCAGCGCGTCAGGGGCGAAGGGATCTTCCGCAGTATCTACCTGTTTCCGATGTCCATTTCCTTCATCGTCACCGGGGTGGTCTGGCGTTGGTTGCTCAACCCCGGCAGCGACGAGCTGGGCAGCACGGGGATCAATGCGCTGTTCGACATGCTCGGGCTGGGCTTCCTCAAGACGGGATGGTACACCGATCCCAAAATCGGGATCATGGCCGTGGCCATTGCCGCCACCTGGCAGATGTCCGGCTACACCATGGCCATGTACCTGGCCGGTTTGCGCGCCATACCCGAAGAACTGCGCGAGGCAGCGCGGGTGGATGGAGCCTCGGAGGTGCAGATCGTCCGGCACATCATTCTGCCTCTTCTGCAACCGATCACCCTCAGCGCGGTCATCGTCCTGGGTCACATCTCGCTCAAGATCTACGACCTCATCGTGGCTATGACCGGGCCTGGCATCGGCTTTGCCACCGACGTCCCCGCCTATTTCATGTGGGACACCACTTTCAGAGGCAACCATTTCGCCCGGGGGGCAGCGATTGCCATTATCCTGCTGGTGATGGTCGCCGTCCTCATTGTCCCCTACCTGGCGTGGAGCATCCGCACGGAGGCTGAACTATGACCACCCAAACACGCAAACTGCGTAGAAGCAAGAAACCGCCGATACGGTGGCAGCGGGTGGTACTCTATGCCGTCCTGGTTGCCTTCGCCATCTTTTACCTGATGCCGGTGTACGTCCTGATCGCCACCGGTTTGAAGAGCTTTGCCGAGGTGAATCTGCAGCGCATGTGGAACCTGCCGACGGGGCTGCATTTTGACAGCTACATCAAGGCCTGGTTCGGCAGCGAAGCGGAGGGCTTCCGTGGGCTCAACGTGAACTTCATGAACAGCGTCTACCTCACCGTGCCGGCCACCATCATTTCAGCCCTATGGGGCTCGATCAACGGCTACATCCTGGCCAAGTGGAAGTTCCGGGGTTCGGACGTGCTCTTCCCGCTGATCCTCTTCGGCATGTTCATCCCCTATCAGAGCATCCTCATCCCACTGGTGCAGGTACTTCAGAGGATAAACATCTTTGGAGTTAAGTTCTACGGCTCCATTCCGGGCCTGATCCTGGCCCACGTGATCTATGGCATCCCCATCACCACCTTGATCTTCCGCAACTACTACGCTAACATACCCACGGAGTTGATCGAAGCGGCCCGGATTGATGGGGCCAACATCTTTGGCATCTACCGGCACGTATTGTTTCCACTATCCGTGCCGGGCTTCGTGGTGGTGATGATCTGGCAATTCACCTCCATCTGGAACGATTTCCTATTCGCCGCTACGATCACCAGTCACCCCGCAAACCAGCCCATCACCGTCGGTCTGAATAACCTGGCCGGCAGCTACATCGTGGAATGGAACGTGCAGATGGCCGGCGCGCTCCTGACCGCGCTGCCCACCCTGCTGGTGTACATCTTCCTGGGCCGCTACTTCATGCGCGGGTTGATGGCGGGGTCGCTGAAAGGGTAAATCGAGAGGGACAACGGACGGGAAGGATTTAACGGACTTACTGAAATGGGACATCCCAGGGTGCCCCATTTCTTTTTTGGGGTGTCTGTGGTATAATTTGCAGAATACACTACAGCGAATTGGGAAAGGAACGAATAAAGTGGAATACATCCAGAAATACCTCGACGAGATAGGTCGGATTTTGCAAAACTTGCCCCAGGCCGAGATCGCCCGCACCGTTGACATCCTGACCCTGGCCCGAATCGAGGGGAGGCGGATCTTTGTCATGGGCAACGGCGGCAGCGCGGCCATGGCCTCGCACTTCGCCTGCGACCTGGGCAAGGGAACGGTGTGTGAGGGGGAGGCGCGCTTCAAGGTGATCTCTCTGAACGACAACGTCCCGCTGCTGACCGCCTACGCCAACGACTTTGGCTACGAGACGGTCTTCGCTGAGCCGCTGGCTTCGCTGGCCGAAGCGGGCGATGTGGCCATAGCCATCAGCTCCAGCGGCAACTCGCCCAATGTGCTGCGAGCCATGGACGTGGCGCGGGAGCGCGGCCTCACTACCATCGGCATAACGGCCTTCGAGGGCGGTCAGCTTAGAGATAAGGTGGACGCGTGCGTGATCGTGCCCGCCGATTCCCGGCACCCCGACGCCATGCAGCACGCCGAGGATGGCCAATGGGTGGTTCTCCACGCCGTTTTTGTGGTCATACGCCAGGGGATGAAGTGAACGTGGAGCGGGAGCGACTTCTGCTGGCTCTGGATTTCGGCGGCACCAAGCTGACGGCGGGCGTCGTTTCCACTTCCGAGCTGTCCGCAGCCGGCGAGCGCGGCTGGCGGGCTTACAGGATGGCCCCCTCCCCGCCCGGCAGCAACGTCCAGAGCGACCTGGAGATCATGATGGGGTTGGCGCGAGATCTGCTGGCCAGCCCTCCCTCGGTCCCCCCCAATTCTGGGGGGGAAGCCCAGCCCCCTCTGGCCGCGGTGGGGGTCAGTTTTGGCGGCCCGGTGGACGCGGCGCGGGGCCTGGTGCTGCTGTCCCACCACGTGCCCGGTTGGGAGAAGATGCCGCTGCGGGAGTGGCTGGAGGAGCGGCTGGGGGTGCCCGCCGCCGTGGACAACGACGCCAACGCGGGGGCCCTGGGCGAGCATCGCTTCGGTGCCGGGCAGGGCTACGACAGCCTGATGTATATCACCGTCAGCACTGGTGTCGGCGGGGGTTGGATCCTGAACGGGCGGCCCTGGCGCGGCGCAGACGGGATGGCCGGAGAGATCGGGCACATGGTGGTGGATCCGGCTGGCCCGGTCTGCCTGTGCGGCAAACGGGGCTGCGTCGAGCGGCTAGCTTCAGGGCCGTACATCGCTCAGCGGGCTTGCGAATGGCTGGAGGCGCAGCCAGAACGAGGCCGGATTCTGCGCGCCCTGACTGAGAACAATCTGGAGGCGATTACCGCCGAGCTGGTAGCCCAGGCAGCATCCCAGGGGGACGACCTGGCCTGGGAAGCGTTGGAAGTCGCGGCCTGGGCACTGGGAGTGGGCATCGGCAACGCGGCTAACCTGGTGAATCCGGAGTGCTTCGTGCTGGGCGGCGGCGTGACCAAAGCGGGCGAGCGCTTTTGGGAAGTAGTGCGCCGCACCGCCCGCCAGACAGCCCTGCCGGAAGTTCACTTTGACGTGGTGCCTGCCGCGCTGGGCGACGACGCGCCCCTGTGGGGAGCCATCGCCCTGGCGGAAGACCAGATCTAGCCAGGTGCAACGCACCTCCGAGGTGCGTTGCACCTGAGAAGGATAAAACGACCGTGATTGATCCTAACCTCCCACTGATTGACCTGCACCGTCATTTGGACGGCAACGTGCGCCTGGAAACAATCCTGGATCTGGCGCGTCGGCACAACCTGCCACTCCCTGCCTGGGATCTCGAAGGGTTGCGCCCCTACGTGCAGGTGACGGAACCCCAACCCGGCGTCATGGCGTTCATCGCCAAATTCAAGTGGATGATCGGCGTCCTGGTGGACTACGACGCCTGCCGCCGGGCAGCGTACGAAAACGTCGAGGACGCCCAGCGAGAGGGCCTTGACTACGTCGAACTGCGCTTCAGCCCGTGGTTCATGGCGGAGTCCCATGGCCTTGATCCGGCGGGGGTGGTGGAAGCCGTTGCCGATGGCGTGGAGGCGGGTACGCGCGACTTTGGGGTCAAAGTTAACCTGATCGGGATTCTCAGCCGCACGTATGGGCCGGAGATCGCCTGGAAGGAATTGGAAGTCCTACTGCAACACAGGGATCGGCTGGTGGCTCTGGATCTGGCGGGGGATGAGGCGAACTGGCCGGGGGACCTGTTCGTGGAGCACCTGCGGCGAGCGCGAGATGCGGGCTGGCAGGTGACGATCCACGCGGGGGAAGTCGCGGGGCCGGAGAGCGTCTGGCAGGCCATTCTCGATCTGAGGGCTATGCGCATCGGCCACGCCGTTCGGGCCATTGAGGACCCAGCATTGCTGGACTACATGGCCGAGCGCCAGATAGGCATCGAGTCGAGCCTGACCAGCAACGTGCAGACCAGCACCGTGTCCGACTATGCCAGTCATCCGCTGCGAACCTTTCTGGAGCGGGGGCTGTTGGCGACGATCAATACCGATGATCCGGGCATAAGTGGCATTGACCTGCGCCACGAATACGAGGTAGCTGCGCCGGAGGCGGGTCTGACAGTCGAGCACACACGCCAGGCCCAACGCAACGCCCTGACCATCGCCTTTCTCTCAGTCGAAGAGAAGGATGCGTTGGTTGCCCAGAGAGCACGGTAGGAAGGGTCCTCTTTGGCGAGTTCTTCAGGCGTGGCACGCGGAAGGTGTGCCTGAATGCCGATGCACGGAATCTCACCGACGCCATTCGCCTTTACGAGAAAGCTGGCATGCACGTGGAGCATCAGTACGTCACCTACGAGAAGGAACTGTGCCCCGGAGAGGAACTGAGTACTCAGTCAGTGGGGGGTTGACCATTTGGGAGGTAGTGTGAGGAAATCAAGACCAGACTCCGATGCTCCTTGGGGGTGGAACGCCGCGTAGCCAGGAGCGTCTCTGAACCATGATAGGATAGCGACTCGAAACGGACCATAGGCAGATGGCAGCCAAGCCGTCAGTCCTCTGCTATTGTAGCCCATCTCTTGAAAATAGCTGTTATTGTCTCCCAACAGAGTCCAGCGTCGTCTATCGTAACTTGAATTTTCTCTTTGAAGACCGGATTAGATTGAATCGTGTGCAGAAAAGTATCCATGTACTTGGTCATCGCGAGTGCCATAAGCACATTGGCTAAATCATCTCGGTCCATCACTTTCACACGATCAGACACAGAATCTCTGGGAAGAGATTCTTTTTCCGCCAGGTAGAATACACCAGAGACGTAGTTGTACTGGCTCATCAATTCCTGATAAACCCGCAAATCATTTACGTACTCTACCACCGTGCCCATACCGGCGTGGCGGATGCCCCCAGGATCTAAGAACTGAATTCCCCAGAAGTGGTGACCAACGAGCGTGTCTTCTCCCACAACTTCGTAACCTTGTAGAAAGAGGGCCACAGGAAACAAAGCAGTGAGATCATCGGTGGATAGTCCAGCTATGCCCATTGCCAGGCACTGCTTGATCTGCCGGAGGTCTTCTACCAAACGTGAAGATGTCAGAAAAGGCTCTGTGTTTTCTGTCAGGCTCTGTTTCACCAAGCTATGAACTATATGTATGCCATTGCTGAGATCAACCATCTTAAAGTTTCTCTTCTTCAACTGCTACAGCCAAATACTCATCGCACCAATACGCAGCGGAACCCAGTAGCACCGTGCCTTTGATTGCAAGGAAGTGCCTGGCGCATGATACACATGATCCGCCACCTTGTTAGAGCGTTGAAAGATCCGCCCCTGACCGCCCGGTCTTGGGGTGCTTGGGAATACTGCTCGCCGTAGCGCTTGAATTGGTCAGACGTCCATTCCATCACATTCCCGGCCATATCCATCACTCTGAAAGGACTGGCTCCGGCAGGGTAGATACCCACAGGGGTTGTAGTGTACAAGTCGATGTTGGCACGGTCCTCTTCCCATGTCATACCCCAAGGCCACCAACGCCCGTCGCCACCCCGGGCAGCCCATTCCCATTCCGCCTCCGTTGGTAGGCGATAGAGGTGTTCCTGACCAGTCTTTTCGGTCATATAGGCCGAGCGCCAATGGCAAAAGGCTTCTGCCTCGTACCAACTCACCCCCAAGACAGGATGGTTGGGCTTTCGAATGCCTAGCTCGTCGTGGTCCCAGTACGAGGGTTTTGGATCGGCTCCCCATCGCCACCGCCAGCCCTCCTCTGACCAGTATACTTCGTTGCTATATCCTCCGGCGTCCATAAACTGTTTGTACTGCCAGTTAGTCACGGGATAGCGATCTATCGTGAAAGCAATAACCCGCACTTTCTGTTGAGGGGTGGCGAGGGCCAGCATTCGCCGCAGATCGGGCCTATCACCAGCTTGGTGAATAATAGCCTCCGCCGCTGCTTCAGAAAGTCCCATCACCGACTCCCCTGCTGAGATTTCTAGCATCTCCCCAAGTCGAGGATCCCCAACTTCACCCAGGACATCTCCCGCATCCCTTCTAATCTCAAAGCTTTCCTCAGAGGCACTGATGACGGCTATTAGGCCAGCAAGTACTTCATCTCTGACCTTAACTCTGACTGCACCACGACCGGCATCCCCGAGACATTCTCCGATGAGAATGAAGTAAGATCCCTTCTCCCTCGTTGGGCTGCCTTCTGCCGTCTTCAACATCGCGGTGAGCAAACCTTCCAACCGCGCGCCTCGCAAGAGGCCAGCCGTGAGTCGGATGCTCTCTCTCCAGCGGAGGTCGCCCATATGTTTACAGACTAATTCACTGGTGTTCGGCTGGTTGCACATATACTCAGCCGCCAGGAATTCCTCGAAGGTTTGATGGGGAAAACTGTATTCTCCACTTCCTCGCTCGACAAGCAGCCCCGTTTGCTCAGACACAATCTCGATAAAAGCGCGGGCTTGTTCCTGAGCTCTAATTCTGCTCAGGCCCTCGTGCTCTTGCAACCAGTCGGCAACGTGCTCCTCCAATTCGGAGCGGGGAATAGTGCTCCCAGGCTCCTGTTCGTGCATCCATAGAGCAATAGGCCCCAGGACGCCGCTAACGTAGTACCTATCGAACTGGAGTTCTTCGGGCGTTACTGGGCGGTCAGCCATGCTCCGTGCCCAATCCCAGGTCTCAACCAAGGCCTTCACGCACTCGCTGTATAGTTCGGCCCGATGGTGCGGTAAGTGAGCGCCGCGATAGTAATAGAGTAAGACCATGATAGCCAAGAGCAAAGGGGTTCTGGCCAAGTCAAAGACGCCGGGATTGCGAAAGATGGTCTTGAGCAAATCATCTGCCGACCCTGCTTCCCTGCCGAAGCCGTAGTTATGAAAGACTTCAAACCAGCGTTCCACAAAGGTACGAATCTCGTGCTTGGTGAAAGGGGCTATGGAGATAACAGCAAAATCCTTCTCCAGGGGAGCCTGGCGATAGCTGGCCGGACGGCTGGTTACGATGAAGCGGTTCTTCGGATAGCGGACGACGAAATCACGGATGTGCTCTACAACCCCCCATCGCTCTCCAGTGGAGATGATCTCATCCAGGCCATCCAGCAACACCAGACAGTTGCCTCGCTCCAGCTCATAATCAAAAAGTGGCTTCAATCCCCCTTGCCCACGTCCCCTGAAATACACAGGCAGATAGTCGGCCAGAGAGATGTCTGGGTCGTCGCGTAGAGCCCTGGCGTAGGCAGAGACGGGAAATGGCAAAGGAAACCATATTCTGTCTGTAGCGAGCTCAATCCCTAACATATTTGTTACCGCCGTTGGGCCTCCAGCTAGGGCCAGGGCAATGTACCTCAACAGGGTTGTTTTTCCTGTACCAGGGTCGCCGAGCACGGCGACTTGCTTCTTGCCTAGGAGTAATTTCCTGAAATCCAGGGGCTCCGTCTGCCCTCGCTCTGCTGCCTCGAGTGGCTCCGGGGCGGGCAGGACAGACTCACTCTCGTATCTGATCCGCAAAGGGACAAAGAGCTTCGACAAAGGCAAGGAAACGAACTCTTTGAGAAACAAGAGACCCTGGAAGTCCATCTGTCCTTCGCGCTGGACGAGGTAATTGAAGTAATATTCCCGTAGCTTATCCCGCTTGTGCCGTTCGGCCGCAGCTGTCTCGGCAAGAAATTCAAATGGGCCAGCAATGCAGCTCCAGAAATCGCCGGCCGTCATTCCCATCTTGGCTGCTATATCCGGCGGGACAAAGAACACGTATGAACAACCGAAGCGACGAAGAACATCCCGTTCCTGGTTCAAGCGGGCGATGGCCAAGTCTCTTTCCTCGGGAGACAACCTGCTCCAACCCTCAACGAACAGAATGCCCGGACGTTCAGTCTCAAATGGTTCCTGCCACAAGTACGTAGCTACGCTGGGTTGGATACCGTCAATAGGCCAACTCTTGATCTCGAGTTCCTCCCGCAAGTCTGCAAAGAGATTGGCAATGATGGTATTCTCTAGCTCCCAGTCATCTACGATCACCACGATCAGGCTGCCTGCCTCTTCGTGGTGTCGCAATGTGTTGAGCAGCTTTTGGTATTCTTTATCAGCGACGAACGGCATCAGTCATGCGCTCCTCGGTCTCGACACCTTGCAATATCATGCGTACGATGGGGTGGAGGTCGTACCACACACCGTCGTTAACATAGCTCAAAATGTATAGGTTCAAGATAAGATTATCGCCAACCTCCGTACCTGAGCGCCGAGGGGACTCTAGGAATCTTTGCAGTTCCTCAAATTCGGTTCGCCCCAAAGGTCTGGAGTACTTGCGCTGTTCAGCATAAGCTGCTTTGCGCGCGGCCAGCAGATCAATCTGGCATTGGGATCTCACCTCAGCTTCGAGAATGGCGTCACGCATCAGAGCAATAAGCTGTCGCATCACCCCACCACTCATCGCCACCAAAAGATCGAGCGCCTTAGGGGCAATCACATCTTCCGTCGCCATTCCCAAGCTTTGCAACCGCTTATGCACAACCTGCTGCATGGTCTGCGAGCCCTTGTCATACCTGACATCCGGCTGGTCTTCCTCGTGGAGCTTGACGTTAGGAAACTCTATCGTGGGGAAACGGCTCCGTACCTGGCTATAGTCAGGGTGATAGCAGAGTACAATGGGCGCAGTATAGATTGCTCGGCAGGGAGGAGTATGCAACACCCAGCTATCAGCGAAAAAGGCGCGCGCGTGAGCCAAATTGTCTACTTTGTCGAGACCATCCACGATTAGAAAAACCGGCTTACCCGCTTTGTCTTCCACATCGCGCACGATGGCCTGCACTCGCAAGATGACCTCTGAAAGCCTGGGACTCAGCTCCAACTTGCGCAGCATCTTGCCAGTAGCGCCAAGGGTGAACGGTGCGCCACTCGTCAGCCCATTGATCACCTTGCCAGCGGCAGTTGCTGCTACAGGCCCTCCTACCAACCCAATCCCAAAGCAGGCGATAGCGCCCAATATCTGGCTCACGTCTATTTCAAAGTCCTCCTTTTCTGTCTCTTCTCGGATCAGTGTAGTCAGACTCTTCTCTAGCTCATTACGCAATGCCTTATCTGGCTTGTTGGACAACCCAGCCTCTGCTATCTTACAAACTGCAAAGCCCATCATCGAGAGCACGTCAAGCTGGTTTAAGCTATGAATGTCCCCGCCTGCGCTAGTTTCCAAGTCCAGCCAGATCACGAAGTATTGGTCCTGTATCAATTGAGCGAACTTGGCTAATTCCGAAGTCTTGCCACTGCCCCGGTGCCCAGTCAGCACAGTTTGGAGAGCGACCCGGTCAGGTCGCATTGCAAGCACTAGTTTCTCCAGGGGGCTGTCTTCCCGTTCCACAAAAAATGCTTCGAGATCATCTCCCCACAACGATTTCCACGGATCAAAGACATTGTAAATCGGCGTCCAATATTGTCCGATGTTTTGTTGCTCTGCCATCGACTTCCTCCTTGATTGATTGCAAACGTGCGTTAAGGTAGCATGCCTGGTGGCGCGATTAAGCTGCAAGCACACAGCAGGAAATTACTTGGGCAACGGCGGCAGTTTCTCTGCTGGTATCTCGGTGATCTCAATCCCGTCATTATAAACGGTAAAAGCTGGTCGGCCCAGCCGCACAAACTCGGTAGTCACGAATCGCTCACAATATGCCAGGTGCACCGGAGAAGGGCCCATGTTGGTAACGGTGAAGAATAGATAGCCTCTGTAACCAGGGTCGATGATCCCACCATTGTAGAGTAGCCCCTTGATGGCAAAATAGGAGCGCATTGACATCCGGCCTTTCATGTCAGAGGGTAAGTGCACCTTTTCCAAACCGTGAATCACTGCGCTGCGACCGACAGGGATCTCAAGACCACCATCGCGCTCGACGTCAATCTTGACGTATCCACCTTCTCGTTCAGGCAGCACCACGATGGCAGTTTTCCCGACCCTTATGTCGTAGGAAGCCCCCTTTAACACTTCAGGTGAGAAAGGCTCCAGTAAATTGCTTTCCATCGCTGCCCTTCGGATATCGGCGTCCAACAAAGTCTCATCTGCCATTTTCTTTTCCTCCCTGACTTGTTTTGTTGTCCAAGCGATTGAAAGGGCTGTTGCATCTTGCTGAGACGCAAAGCGTTACAATTCAAGCCCAAGGACGGCCATACATCTTGATTCGCACTTCCCTAACGATCTCTTTGAGCTTTAGCTGATAGTCCAGAGGCCCCTGCGGTACAATTATTCCAGTTGTGTAAAAATTTACCGGAATGGGCCTTTCCCGCTCGGCGTGGGTAAACAAAGCCTGATAGCCACTGTTGATGCTTCTGATTGATAGCAAAAACAGATCTTCTCTTTCTGCCGCCAAGTCACTGAAAACGGACATGAGCTGATTTGACCGCAGAAGCGCTCGCTGTTTCTGCGAGGGCAACCAGTCAGCTCCGAGAAGCGGCTCGACTCTTTGCCTGACAGAATCCCACACTTTTTCCTCCGGCAAGTCGCCCTTGACAATGTGGATGTTCTCTGCAAATTGGCGCAGACGCTCCATCACCTCCAGGTAACGATTTTTCACCATTTGCAATGCTTGAGCGTTTTCAAAGAGCTCGTAGTGAAAGCCGCGACTGCTGGTGATACGCTTCATACAGGTTTCAACCGGCACGTCCAAAAAGATTGTCAGATCCGGGTGGATGCAGCGGTAGTTCAGTTGATATATCCAACGCGTCTCAACATCAAGAGACTGATAAGCCAGCGACGACAGGTAGTAACGGTCGCAAACAACATGCCATCCGCTGGCCAGTCGGTGAGCGATGCCGTTGGTTCGACAGTAGAGGTGATCCAGCCGATCAGTGGCAAAGAGCAAGGCCAGTGTCTGGCGGTCAGCCTTCAGTCTTCCAGTGAGAATCGACCTGATTTGCGCACCGGCTGGCCCCTGACTGGGCTCCTGGGTCAAATAGGCCACTCCTGTGGCTCTCGACAACCACGCCTGCAGCAATCGGGCTTGCGTGGTCGTGCCGGCGCCATCTAGACCCTCGATGACGATGAAACGCCCTGGCCCCTCGTTAAAGATCATGCCTTCCCCTACCTCATGAGGTCAGTCACATGCCTCTTGATGTCCCGTGCAATCGCTGCGGCAGGCCGGTTGCCCTTGATGATAACGATCTTTTCTCCCTCCACGCGCAGCGACTCTATGGTCATCAGGTAATTTTCCCGCACTTTTTTAAGTCTTTTACGTTCTTGTTCAAGTTTGTCAGCTATATACGAGTTGGTTTTGACTAGGGTCTCCAAGTAAGCGTTGATTGGCGTGTCTAGGAAAAGAGTCAGATCGGGCTGGCGACACTCGGCGTTGATCCAACGCAGCCACTTCGAGTCGGAATGAAGGGCCTGGTAGGCGAGAGAAGAGAGGTAGTAGCGCAGGCAAATCACGTGCTCTTCCAACACCAAGCGCGCGAGGATACCCCCGTTCTTGTTCAGATGGTCCATCCGGTCGGTGGCAAAGAAGAGCGCCAGGGTCACCTCGTCTACGTCCAGTCGCCCATCCAGGATGAAGCGAATCTGGGAGCCAAAGGGCCCGTCGCTGGGCTCGCGGGTGAGATGTACCTTTAGTCTTTCCTCCCGCAGCCATCCATATAGCCTCTCCCCTTGCTCCTCAAGTTCCTGGCTGTCAATACCTTCTAGCACGATAAACTTGCCTGGGGTAGGGGATTCTTGCATGCCTCACTCCTCTGCTGATGACTCACTTGAGCGAAAAATGATCGGGGCAATGAGCTTTACAGTCTGCTGATGGGTTGATTCCATCGAGCCAGAACTATTCACAATTTGAATATCTTCCTTCCTCTCATCTCGCAATAGGGGAATAATCCGATTGAACTGCATGCTGACCCTCCTGAGTATCTCTGGCCGTTCATATCGCTCTGGTTCGAACTTTCGCCGGATGCGTTCCATACATACCTCAGGCGGAGATTGCAAAAAGATGGTTAGATCAGGCCGCCAGTTGCGGGCGTTGAGTTGCCACAGCCAATCCCAGCCATCTGGCAACAAATGAGACTGGTAAGCCAGGAAGGAAAGATAGTACCTATCACAAATCACATGAATGCCAGCCTCCAGCCTGGGTAGTATAAAGCGATCCAGGTGGTCTGCCCGATCGGCTGCGAAGAGAAGAGCGAGCGCTTCCTCGCCGATATTCAGTCTGCCCTGCAGGGCATGTCGTATCTCGGTCCCGGCAGGGCCCTGGCTAGGCTCGGCAGTGAAAGCAACGCGATGCATATCACAGCCACTTCGCCTCAGCCACTCGCGTAGCATCTCAACCTGTTCCGTCAGGCCAGAACCATCCAGCCCGTCGAAGGTGATGAATTTACCTCTCGATATATCTGCCATACTCTCGCTCACCCTGTGGCCATTGGCGTTGCTTCATCCGCACCGGCAAAGTATCCTCCATGTAGAACCCTATCAACCGTGCTGCTGCGGCAGGCCGCACGGAAAAGTTCACCATCCCATATCTACTCGGGACGCTACCATTATACAACATTATCCCCAAATTGCCAAACACCAATATGAAAATCTCATTCAGATAGACACGGAAACGGAGTGAAAGGCGGAAGGCCGGATAAGCGCCTGACACCGAAAGCGTCCTCTGCGTCGAACGGGGGCAGATGGATGACACCGGCTTTGTACAATCTGATGGAAATGGAGTATAATTGTGGCTACATTCCCGAAAGCTGAAGCGGTGATGCCAGAGTGGGAGAGAGGGATACGATATGGCGAAGATTAAACAAGTAGTCAAGCGAACAGGGGCTGTGGTGCCCTTTAAGAAAGAGCGCATCACCAACGCTATCTATCGAGCAGCGGTGGCCGTGGGCGGCCGCGACCGGTCCGTCGCAGAGCGGCTGGCCGACCAGGTCGTGGCTATGCTGGAGGAGATCACGCCGCCAGGCCACATCCCCACCGTCGAGGAGATCCAGGACATCGCCGAGAAGGTGTTGATTGAGAACGGCCACGCCAGAACAGCCAAGGCCTTCATCCTATACCGCGACGAACGGGCCCGTCGGCGGCGGGAGCGGGCCGAGCGCTCAGCCCATCCCTCCAAGAATATCCCCTGGCACAAGCTCTGGGAGGTGCTCAACTGGGCCGTTGATCACGACCTCCACACCGTCGAGCGCCTGAACGAGCGCATCGCCCAGGGCGAGTTCCCGGAGATCGTACGGGAAACCGATCGGGCCTACAACGAGGACATCACCACCGCGTCGGAGGTGATCGGTGAGCGCCGGGACAGCGTAAAGATTGTCATCATCGCCGGGCCCTCCTCCTCTGGCAAGACTACCACGACCATCAAGCTCAGCCATCTGCTGACGAAGATGGGCCTCAGCCTGGTCCCGCTCACTGTTGACAACTACTACCTCGACCTGGAACTCCATCCCAAAGACGAGTACGGAGATTACGACTTTGAGACGCCCCAGGCTCTCGATCTGGAACTCATTAACGAGCACCTGGCACGCCTGATCGCCGGGGAGGAGGTGTGGATTCCGCTCTACGACTTCAAAACCGGCAAGCGGCACGACGCCCAGGCTCCCATGCGGGTCGGGCCCGACGACGTTATCCTCATTGATAGCCTGCACGGCTTGTTCGCCGACATGACGCGGAGCGTGGACGATGAATTGAAGTTCAAGCTGTACATCGAACCGTTGCTGCAAATGAAGGGGCCTGATGGGAAATTCGTTCGCTGGACAGACCTGCGGTTGATGCGCCGCATGGTCCGCGACGCCACTCACCGCGCCTACAAACCACAGCAGACGCTGGAACACTGGCATTACGTTCGCAGCAGCGAGATGCGCCACATCATCCCCTACGTCAACACGACCGACTACATCGTCAACAGCGGCCTGCCGTACGAACTCCCTGTCATGCGGGCCAGGATGTTCGGCCATTTCGAGGAGTGGGTGGAACAGTACAGGGACGATCCGCTGCGCGAAGATGCTTCCACGCGCGCCGAGCGCGTGTATCATCTTCTGAAGTCCGTCACCCCGGTCGAGGACGATGGCCGGCCTACGGGCGGCTCGGCCATACCGCCCGACTCGCTCCTGCGGGAGTTCATCGGCGGCAGTTGCTACGAGTATTGATGACATTTTTAGAGAACACCCACGTCGAAATCATCAACCCCCACGTCCCGCGCGGCCGCATCCGCCACGCCCTGTTCGATTTCGACGGCACGGTGTCGCTCATCCGCGAGGGCTGGCAGGGGGTGATGATCCCTATGATGGTCGAGGTGCTGTTGCAGACGCCCAAGCACGAAGGCGAAGCCGAATTGCGCACTCTCGTCACCGAGTTCGTGGACCAGTTGACGGGCAAGCAAACCATCTATCAGATGATCCAGCTTTGCGAGGAGGTGCGGCAGCGTGGGGGGGAGCCGCTGGATCCCCTGGAGTACAAATGGATGTACCTGGATCGGCTATGGGAGCGCATCGAGGGGCGCGTGGCCGGGCTGAAGAGCGGCCAAATCGAGCCGGAAGAGATGATGGTGCCCGGAGCGGTGCCGATGCTGGAGGCCCTGCGTGCTCGTGGCGTTTCTTGCTATTTGGCTTCAGGTACTGACGAGGTCTACGTGCTGGATGAGGCGGCGGCCCTGGGACTGTCGTCCTACTTTGCCAGCATCTACGGCGCGCTGGACGATTACCAGAATTACTCCAAGAGGATGGTCATTGAGCGCATCCTCGCCGAGAACCGTATGAGCGGCCCCGAACTTGTGACCTTTGGCGATGGCTATGTGGAGATCGAGGACACCAGGGCCGTGGGCGGCATTGCCGTGGGGGTCGCTTCCGACGAGGTCAACCGCCAGGGGATCAACGAATGGAAGCGGAGGCGGCTGATCGAGGCTGGGGCCGACCTCATCATCCCCGACTTTCGTCAGCACGAGTGCTTGATGACCTATCTGTTTGGGTCTGGCTAAAATCTGTGGAAGGTAGTAGCGACTTCAGTCGCTTGGAACGACTAAAGTCGTCACTACCACAAGTTTAAGCCACACCCTATCTGTTTGCGGAGGATTGACCAATGCTCTACCCCCTTTTCGACCGGAGCAAGCTGAAACTCAGATCTTTGTCGGAGCGAGTGCACGACATGGCTTTGGCCGAGGTCTTGAACCTGGACGACGATGTTCTACCCTTTGACGACCCCGGCCTGGATCAAGTGGCCGAGCGCGTGACGCAAGCGCATCAGGCCGGAGCTCAGGTGATCATGATGATGGGCGCGCACGTCATCAAGCGCGGCCTGTCGCGTTTCGTCGTTGACCTGATGGAGCGGGGCATCATCACCCATGTCGGCATGAACGGCGCCGGGCCCATCCACGATTTCGAGCTGGCCCTCATCGGCGCGACCACCGAGAGCGTGGCCCGCTACATCCAGGAAGGGCAGTTCGGGCTGTGGGAGGAGACCGGCCGCCTCAATGAGGCCATCCGGCAGGGGGCGTGCGATGGCCTGGGGCTGGGCGAGGCGGTCGGGCGGATGATCGAGGAGGAGCGATTCCCCCATCGCGACGCGAGCATCCTGGCGGCGGGCTACCGGCTGCGGGTGCCGGTGACGGCGCACGTGGGCATCGGCTACGACATCATCCACGAGCACCCCAACTGCGACGGGGCGGCCCTGGGCGAGACCTCCTACCGCGATTTCCTGGCCCTGGCCCACAGCGTCTCCAATTTGCAAAACGGGGTGCTCCTGAACTTCGGCACGGCGGTGATGGGGCCGGAGGTCTTCCTCAAGGCCCTGGCCATGTCTCGCAACGTGGCTCACCAGGAGGGGCGGCGCATCAACTGCTTCACCACCGCCGTCTTCGACCTCGTGCACCTCGGCTCCTATCACCGCGAAGCGTCCAGGGCTGATGCGCGTTACTACTTCCGGCCCTACAAGACCCTCCTGGTGCGCACCGTCCAGGACGGCGGCGAGAGTTTCTACATCCAGGGCGACCACCGAGCCACGCTGCCGAACCTGTATCGCCTCGTTACCGAGAGATGATGGACGAGAGACGCCTCGACGAATTGCTGAACCGATTCCCTCACCTCCACGTGCTGGTGGTGGGCGACTTTTTTCTGGACAAGTACTTGATCATTGACCGGCGGCTGAGCGAGGTCTCGCTGGAGACGGGCCTGGAGGCCTATCAGGTCGTGGAGGTGCGATGCAGCCCCGGCGCGGCCGGGACCATCACCTCCAACCTGCGGGCACTGGGAGTCCAGGTCGCGGCGCTAGGCGTCATCGGCGACGACGGCGGGGGCTACGAGCTGAGGCGGGGCCTGGCGGAGAGGGGGGTGGACATCGAGTCGCTCATCCAGCGGGCCGACCTCTTCACGCCGACGTACACCAAGCCGATGGTGCGGGAACCCGACGGCCGGGAGCACGAGATCCAACGGCTCGACATAAAGAACCGTGCACCATTGCCGACGGAAGTGGAGGAGGAGGTCATCGCCCATCTGCGGGCCCTGGCGCCCAAAGTAGACGCGGTGGTCGTCGCCGACCAGGCGCAGGAGCGCAACTGCGGCGTGATCACCGACCGGGTGCGGGAGGAGATTGGGCGACTGGCGCTCCGCCATCCGGGCAAAGTCTTCGCCGCCGACTCCCGCGAGCACATCGGGATCTTCCGGCACGTTATCGTCAAGCCCAACCGACAGGAGGCAACCCTGGCCGTGCGACCGGATTGGAAAGGCGAGTTCACCCTGGAGGCGGCCAGGGAGTGTGGCGCGGAGCTCTTCCGCCGCAACCAGAAGCCGGTCTTCCTCACTGCTGGAGATCATGGCATCCTCCTGTTCACTGAAAAGGGATGCCAGCACATTCCGGCCGTGCCGGTAGAGGGCGAGATAGACATCGTCGGGGCGGGGGACAGCGTGATGGCCGGCATCGTGTCGGCCCTGTGCAGCGGAGCCGAGCCTGAGGAAGCGGCCTTGCTGGGCAACGTCGTCGCCTCCGTCACCATCCAGCAGATAGGCGCCACAGGTACGGCCTCGCCGGCGCAGGTGAGGGAACGATTTAGAACACGGATTCGCAGGATTGGCGGATTTCTACTCAGTCCGAGCTGTTTGATCCGTTAATCCTGCCCATCCGCTGTTCTGATTTGGAGAATTTGCCGAGAAGGGGTATAATAGCCGCGAACCCTGCAAGGGACAAAATTCGAAAGGGGAGTGACGATGAAAATTATGGTTACGGGAGGCGCGGGCTTCATCGGCTCGCACGTGGTGGATGCTTTGATCGAAAGGGGGCACGAGGTGGTCGTGGTGGACGACCTCTCCACGGGAAAGCGCGAGCATCTCAACCCACGAGCGAAGTTCTATCACCTCGACATCCGCGATGCCCAGCAGTTGGAAGAGGTCTTCGCCGCCGAGCGCCCTGAGATCGTCAACCACCAGGCGGCGCGCGCCAACGTGCGCGAATCTATGGCCAAGCCCGTCCTCTACGCCGAGGTCAATGTCATTGGCTCGCTCAACTTGCTAGAACTGAGCCGGAAGTATGAGGTCGAGAAATTCATCTACGCCTCCACCGGTGGGGCTGTCTACGGCGAGCCGGAGCACCTCCCCGCTGACGAGTCCCATCCCATCAATCCGCTCGATCCCTACGGAGCCAGCAAGCATTTTGTGGAGCACTACCTCTACCTCTACGGCGTCAACTACGGCTTGTGCTACACTACCTTGCGCTACCCCAACGTCTACGGGCCGCGCCAGGACCCCTACGGCGAGGCAGGCGTGGTGGCCATCTTCACCGGCCAGATGCTCAAGGGCGGGGAGCCGGTGATCAACGGCAGCGGCGAGCAAGAGCGCGACTTCGTCTACGTTGGCGACATCGCGGAGGCCAACATCAAGGCTATGGAAAGGGGCGATGGACAAATCTACAACGTCGGCTGGGGGGTCGGCACCTCTATAAACGAGATCTTCGCCAAGCTGAAGGAGATCACTGGCTATGAAAGGAAGGTCGTTCACGGCCCTCCAAAGCTGGGCGAGGTTTTCAAAATCTACCTGGATGCCAGCAAGTCCCAGCACGAGCTAGGCTGGGCGCCACGGGTCGGATTGGACGAAGGAATGAGGATGACGGTGGAGTATTTCAGAAATGCGCATAGGGATTAACGCCCTCTTCCTGGATCGCCCTGAAACGGGCAGCGGGCAGTACACGCGCAACTTGCTGGAGGCGCTGGCTAAAGGGGATCCAACGAACGAATACCTTCTTTTCAGCCTAGGCCTACCGCCTCTGATGTTTGAGTGCCAGCCTCCAACCTCCAATATCCAATATCCAATATCCAACCTGGCCAAGCTCTGGTTCGAGCAGGTGTCTTTTCCCCTGGCTTGTCGTCGCGAGGGCATAGACCTGGCCCACGCTCCCTACTTCGCCTCTCCTCTCTTCCCAACGGTACCGACAGTGGTCACCGTCCACGACCTCATCCCCCTCATCTTGCCCGCCTATCGTGGCTCACTCCTGGTGCGATTATACACTCGATTGGTGGCCGCCGCAGCCCGAAGGGCCGAGGCCATCATCACCGTTTCCCAGGCATCCGAGAGGGACATCGTGCGTTACCTGCACATCCCGCCAGAGCGGGTCCACGTCACCTACGAGGCCGCAGGGGAGGAATTCCAGCCCGTGGAGGACGAGGCTCAATTGGCTGCTATCCGTCAAAAGTATGCGCTGCCCCAGCGTTACCTTCTCTATCTGGGTGGCTTTGATCAGCGCAAGAACCTCTCTACCTTGCTGAGGGCCTTTGCTCTGCTGGTCAATAAACAGCAGCAGGCCAGGCTTGTTATTGCCGGCAAGTTGCCTGGACGGGACAGCCCGCTATTCCCAGACCCCCGCCGCCTGGTCAGGGAATTGGGGGTGGAGGGAAGCGTGATCTTCACGGGCTGGGTAGCCGAGGAGGACAAGCCGGCTCTTCTCAGCGGGGCCACGGCTTTCGTTTTCCCCTCACTCTACGAGGGGTTCGGTTTGCCAGTTGTGGAAGCGATGGCCTGTGGCACCCCCGTTATAGCCTCCAACCGTTCGTCGCTGCCGGAGGTGGTGGGCAAAGGGGGGATACTGGTCGAACCCACGGACGTGGAAGCCCTGGCCGAAGCCATGGAGGTGCTCCTGGTTGATGACGCTCTCAGGGCTGAGCTGAGGCAAAGGGCTTTGGCCCAGGCAGCTAAGTTCAGTTGGGAGCAAACGGCGCTGGAGACATTGGCCGTTTATCGGAAGGTAATTGGCGGCAGGAATGTCTAATGATGTCCAATAATGAAGCTGGCTCGCCCGGAGCTGGAAGCTCCGGGCTGAGAGAACAAAGCCCCCTTCGGGGGCTAAATTGCAGCCCGAAGGGCTTTGTTCTTTCAGCGTCGAGCTTTAGCTCGGCGCTCAACTCCGTTCTCCTGGGCCTCGGCCTGGGGCTGTATCTGAGCCGGATCATCGCTGAGGCGACGACGATAATCTGGCCCTGGCTGGCTTCGCTGGCTTTGATCATCGTGTGCAGCGTTATCGGAGTCGGGCTGGCTGCTCTTGGGAACCGCCACGGCTTGACGCTCACCCCCTTGGCGACGCTATACGCCTACGTCTTGTATCCTCGCATTGAGCCTATCCTCGCCTGGTCTGTGGCCTTCGTGGCCGTGACCGCCCTGGTCATCGCCAACGTCCCGCAGGCGTGGGAGCCTGCCCTGCTACAAAACCGTAAGGGCAAGCGATCCTTCCCTGTGGACTCCATCGTATTCGTCCTGGGCCTCGGCCTGTATGTGCGCACTCTGGCCCCCACTGTTCTTCCGTCGAATAGTGGCGAGTTCCAGTTCGTGGCCGACATTCTGGGCATCGCCCACCCGCCTGGGTATCCGCTTTACACCATGCTGGGCAAGCTTTTCACCTTGATCCCCGTCGGCGACGTAGCCTACAGGGTCAACCTGATGTCAGCCTTTTTCGCTGCCTTGACCCTGGCCCTGGTGAGCCGGACGGTGCGGCGTGCTACCGACTCGGCTTGGGGGGGCGTGGTGGGCGCTTTAGCTCTGGGCACGTCCACCACCTTTTGGGCGCAGGCCACAACTGCCAACACCCGAAGCTTGACGGCTTTTTTCACCGCCCTCATGCTGTTCGCCCTCGTCAGTTATGCTAAGGTAACCATCCAGCGAAGCTCCACCTCAAACCGACAAGTAATGGGACGCAGATACACGCAGATTTCCGCAGATAAAAGGGAAAGTCAGCGTGCATCTGCGTTAATCTGCGTCCAGAATAGGGAAGTTTACCTCATTTTGTTCGCTCTAGCTTTTGGGCTAGGGATCACCCACCACGGCTCCTTGGTCTTCCTGATTCTCCCCTTCGTAGCTTTTCTATTAGTGACCAAACTCGAAACTCGAAACGGCTCGACTGAGCTCGCCGAAGTCTCGAAACTCGAAACTTCATCGTTTACCGGGCCTCGTCCTCTTCTGAAGCCTCTCCTCGCTTTCCTCCTCTCGCTGAGCGTGCTCCTCTATCTTCCCATCAGAGGAATCCTGGGTGCTCCCTTTGGTCCGTCCAACATCGCTACGCCGACCGGGTTCTTGAACCACGTCCTGGCCCGTGGCTTCCGGGGCGATATGTTCTACTTTGCCAGCTCCGGCCTCCTGCTTGAGCGATTCGCCGTGCTGACTAACATCCTGGATTTCCAGTTCAGCCTGGGTTTGCTCATTGCTGCCGCTTTGGGGGCTCTGATCATGCTGGGCAAAGACCGGCGGCTTTTGCTCCTCTGCGGTGGGGCCATAGCTGTTCAAGCCGTTATCGCTATTACCTATCGCGCCCCGGAGACAGTGGAGTATTTGATACCTGCCTATGTGCCCCTGGCCATCATCATTGGCTACGGCGCGGCGACGTTGGGCCGCTGGAGCAGGTTCAGAGCTCTTAATGCCTGTCTGGTGTCCCTCGTCATGTTGCTCGGTGCTATACAGTTAGTTAATCATTATCCCAGCTTCGCCTGGCTGAGCGAGGACCGCTCGACGCGCCAGTATGCAGAAAGTGTGCTGTCCGACGCCCCCCCTGAGACGCTGGTCTTGGCTAACTGGCACTGGGCCACCCCGCTGTGGTATCTGCAATACAGCGAAGGTGTGCGCCCCGACGTGGAAGTGAGGTACGTTTATCCGGAGGGCGCGGAACCGATCTCCGCTACCTGGCTGCGGCGTGTAGAGGAGAACGTGGGGGAGCGCCCCCTGATCGTCACCAATTATTATCAGGAGTTCGGCGTCACGCCGTATCGCTTCACTCCCGTGGGCGAGGCTTTTGCCGTATTCACTTCCAAGCTGGTGCAAAGCGAGCCAGCCCCCCTAACTTTGGGGGGGAAGCCTGGCGACGTCGCCAGACTTGACGCGACTTTCGAGGGCAAGATCAGGCTCTTGGGCTATCGTTTGCCGGAAGACAGGGTCCCCTCAGGTCAACCTCTGTACTTGGACCTTTACTGGCAGCCCATGGTCGAGCTGGATGGCAACTACTCCTTTTTCGTCCACCTGGTGGGCGATGGCGGGCGAGTTCTGGGACAGATGGACATCGCTCACGATATGGCTGGCTTCAAAACAGGGGGGGGCTCTGTTGATCGCTACGAGATACAGGTGCTGCCCACGACTCCAGCGGGCTCTTACCAGCTCATCGCCGGCGTGTACATCACTCTCCCCGAAGGGGGCTGGCAACGCCTGACGACCGAGGAGGGCGGTGAGACCGTGCTCCTGGCCGAAGTGGAGGTAGTGTCACCTGCCCTGCCACCTGTCACCCTACACCCTCTACATCAGCCCTTCGCCAGCGGGTTAACCCTGATCGGAGTTGATTACGACACTAGCCTGGAGGGCAGCCGGCGGGTCTATCTCCACTGGCATCGCTTCAGGGTTGACGACGGAGACTACGATGTGCTTTTGTATGCTAACGACGATGTGGTAGCCGGGAGCCGCCTGCCACAAGTGCCCCTGGGCACCTATCTCACCACGGCCCACGACTTGCCGCTGCGTCCTGAGCTTGTCGAAGGACATTTGCAAGTGGAGCTGCGTTCGACCGACAATGTAGTAAGCCGGTGGCTGGGGCCTTGGCATTGGCCTGGGGGAGGCCGTTTGACCCTGCCGCCCCCGCCTCCGCGAAGCCGTTACGTGGACTTGGGAGGGGAGATGCTGCTGGCGGGTGTTGAATACCAGAGGCTGCCAGGGGATACGGTGCGGGTGGAGCTGCGCCTGGTGGCGAAAAAGCCCATCCTCCGCGACTACGTGGTCTCCGTGCGTTTGACCGATGGCGCTGGGCGACCCCTCTCTCAGGACGATACCGTCCCTGCGCTGGGGGCCATCCCCACCTTGAAGTGGATACGAGGCTCATCTATCGCCGATGTGCATTTTGTACCCGTTCCCACAGACGCCCAGGCGGGCCCTTTCAGACTGAGCTTGATCGTCTACGATGCCTTCACCATGCGGAAGCTG
>SDBU01001996.1_pt1 | contig 27863 bp, 15 predicted proteins | sample 2277071 | NCBI WGS metagenome assembly SDBU01 (sample SAMN10397929, study PRJNA504765) | marine sediment metagenome | isolation source: marine sediment core GS08_GC12, 126 cmbsf | place: Arctic Ocean: Gakkel Ridge, Loki's castle | collected 2008 | reverse complement strand
CCAGGACCTCTTTGAACCGCCTCCCGTCCAGGGAACGGTCTACGTTGAATGCTGTTCCGAGGTGCGTTTGCGTCACACTGTTTTTCCCTCGGCTGCCTGTTGCCTGCCGGAAGTGCAGATATCCGTACGTTTGCCTGAATCAGGGAAGCGTCCGGTCGGTATGCGAGTCATGTGACGACGCCGTGAGGTATGGTTGCGCTTCGAGGATGCGCCGCACCTGCGCGCTGAGGTTCGGTCTCGGCGCAGCAAAGGCCAGCCTGCAGCCGACGTCTGAATAGCCCGAACGGGCTTCTGTCAGGTCTACCTGATACGGTACCTCAAGCGCGAGATTAGGAGGAGAGAGAGCTGAGCCTCCTACGACATGCGCACGGATTGTCTTCTCAAAGGATTTCTTGACCCACGCAGCAGAGATATTCTCTGGAACATCGAATCCCTCGGGCACGACGAACTCAGCCACGTTGCCGACCAGGTGATGGAAGGACATGCCTCCATCCGCATCCAGTTTGTTAAACCAGAGCGTTCCGTCGTTGCGATCACTGTGGCTCTCGGCGTTCTTCCCGGTTTTGCGCCGGCCCTTGCTGCCTGTCCCCTTCGGCCAGAAGATGTCCTCGTCGGACCAGTCGGCCGGTATCCTCTGATCGTACATCTTCCGAATGTGGTCTCTCTGTGTCGCCCACGTTCTATCACGCAGATTCCACGCGGGTGTCCTATTGCCCTTCTCATAAGCGTCGTACGCTGCCTTCCACTCCTCCGGGGTGGGCAAGCGGCAACCCAGCAGCAGCGCGAAATACAGTGCAGCTTGCGGCGGAATTCGCTGCATTGGATGAGATCTGGATGGTTTGCCGGGAGCAATCCCTTGCGCATAGTAGGAAGCGCGCACCTTGGGGTCACCCCGCATTACCCAGGCATCGCTCACCCTGATCGCGCTGCCGTCCCGCTCCCATTCCCACACGAAGATTCCTCTGCGGTAAGGATCATCGTCGGGAAGCAACTGCTTGATCTCATGCCATTGCCCCGCCGCCTCGATGGCGTCAATGAAAAGACCTACGGAGACCTCGTCGGCGCTCAGGTAGGATGCCGCGCCATCCTGCTGCTCAATACGGATGAACCTGAGCGTGTGTCTCCTGCCCTTCCTGAACTCGCACACGAACTCAACGATCTTGCCTTCCTCGACGGCCCGTGCCTTGCACCGGTCGCGCAACGAGGATGCGGCCGGTCCGCTTCGCACCACATCGGCGCCGCCGGCCTCGTCGGTTGCGGCTTTTCGAAGTCCGTTCAGGAATTCATTCTGACCGGATCCCGCAGAGAAGTCGGAGGGAAGGCGCTCAAGCGATTGAACAAGCCGGCCAACCTTCTCGCGAAGTTCATCATCCCGCGTCTGAGAGGCGAAGTCCTTCCGGAACTCGTTTAGAAGGATGTCGTAACGAATCCACGGGTCAAGCTTGTCCACTTCAACGGCGAACCTGTATTTCAGGTCAATCGCCGCCTCAATGTCCCTGCCCTCTGTCAGACTGCCGACACAAATCTCCCAGCGTCGCCTGCCGGTTTCCGTCAGTTCGTCCAGGAGAAGCCTCTTCCGGTCCTCATCCGTGACCGAGCCGTAAGCAGCCTCCAACTTCTCTCGGATGCCTGCCTCCTGTTTGAGTTCCTCCAGGTTGGAGGGCCAGGTCGGACCGCTTATCTCTTCCAGCCGGAGCCATGACGAGCGGGCTCCTTCAAACTCGCCCTTCGCGCCCGTATTGGCCAGGCCGGCCAGCTCTCTTCTATCGCTCAGAAGCGCAATTCGATCCAACTTGGAGAGGCGGTCCAGAACCGGTTCGAGCGCCTTCTGGACGCCCGGGTCCTGGAGCGGTTCGGATCCTTTCCAGTCCTCCCGTATGCGGGCGATGCTCCGGGCGCTGTTTGGCGGGTTTTCGTGAGCAAGGCAACCGACGATCAACCCGGACTCGACAACCGTGAAGTCCTCAATGAGCCGAGATACTTCCCTGGTGTAATCGTCGTAATCCTCACGAAGGCCCTTCCAGTTCGACTCGAATTCCTCGTCCCGAACGAAGGCGCCGCCCTCCCGGTTCGCGGAGCCGACGGCCTGGGCCAGCATTGCGTTGCGCTTCGCCTCCGTGTGGCGGCAGAGCTCCTTGGCCCATTCTCCGTGCTCCGGTTTCGGCTCAAGCGGGTCGCCGAGTTCCGTGTCGAGTGCGAGCAGACTTTTCTTCAGTTCTTCGGCCTCGGCCTTGATACTGGGCACGTCCCTGAAGATTTGACCCAGTTCTATGATTCCCGTCTGCCACGCTTCGTTGAGAGCGGCCGAGGACGCGATGGTCTCCTGCTGCCGAATTTCCACGAACTCGCTGACGACGAGCTTATCGGCCGAGGCAACTTGGACTACTTGATTCTTGAGAACGGTGAGCTTGTCCTCAGCGGCCTTGATCTTGTTGAGCAGGGCGCGGAGGACCTCTTCACCGCTGGTTCCTGCATCGGATTTCATGTCTGTATAAGTCAGCGCGGCGTAGTCCTGATGCTCTTGGTCGCCGGAATCCTGCAGGAACTTGCGCGTCGCCTCCAGTCGCCGCCACCGTTCCTCAATTTCCCGCACCGTGGCGGTGGCGGCCAGAACGTCGTCAATGGCAGAGGCGAGTCGTGGCCGCGGCCCCTCGACGACGAGGCTGACTCGGCTGGCAAGCGAAGCCAAATACTCCTTTTCCGCGTTCCAGCCGCGGCTTCCATATTCCTCTATGACGTGGGTCAGGCTGCGAAGCGCCGGCCATTCTCGAGGGCTGAGCGCTTGCTTGATCTCTCCTACGACCTCGGCCAGCGCTCTTTCCACTTTTCCGACGGTTTCCGCGTTCGTTGTTCTATCGGCCAGGCTGTCAGCAACTGTGGGATAGTAGGCGCCCGTGGCGCCGGCGATTGCGCGAGGATTCAATTCAGCGCCGGCCTTCCCCTTCGGCGCAATCTGATCAACGATCCTTTTCAGATTTGGGTCTTTCCGCCAGCGCCTGAGCCGGGCCTCGTGCAAGTCGCCAAACAGGGGCCCGATCCAGTTCTGGTACGCTTTGCACAGGGCTCGCCACTGCGATTCCACGTCGGGAGTCGACGGAGCCGGCGGCGCCTTCACGACGACCGGGGGCTTCTCCTCCTCTGGGCGCCCAGAAACGAGAAGCAGCGCCGCAACGCCGATAATGACGGCCGCGGCCACGATCGCGATACACAAGAGCAGCAAGCCGAGCTTCTTGCCCGCACGTTTCGGCGCCGGCACGGCGGGCGTCGCGGGCATGGAGGGGGCGACTGAGAGGCGCGTTGACGCACCTTCGTGGGCCAGCATGATGCGTTTCTCGGCGCGGGCAACAAAATCCGCGTCCAGCTTGTACGGAATCTCGCTTGTCTGCGGGATTTTAGAAAGCGAAGCGCGAAGACAGAAAAGCTGCTGCGAGGTCGGTTCCCCAACGATCAAGTCCACCCACGACTCGTTCACCGGGAAGACCAGAAGCAGCGCGACGTGGCTCTCGAAGACGCTGAGCAGGAAGCCAAGCCAGATCGAGATTGATTCGGCGAGTGTATTCGCACAGCGCGGTACCCGCAGATGGCATGACGGAGCGGCGGTTCTCAGGAAGCTCGTCTTGTCGGTGGCGGCATCGGGAGATGTAATGTGTCGATCAAGCTCGTAAAGAATGCGCAGGAGGCCTTCATGATCCGGACCCATTTCAGGCCGTTCAGACAGATGCGCGAGCGCTTCTGCTGGAGCGAGGCCGCGCTTCCCTGATGCTTCGGCCTGCTCGACCAGCCGGAGGAGTTCCGCACGAGCATCCTGCACCACGGACACAACGTCGGATGCCGAGGTCGCCTCTTTGCATCCGGCCTCGATCCGCTCCAGCCGAGGGAGGACCTCCGCCAGCACCCATGGCATAGGCAATCCGCGCGAATGCAGGCAGACCACCATCGGGTAGTCCTTGCGCCCCCTTCCGTCGCTGGACGCCCACAGGCGGCCGACGACTACACCGTCGGCGGTCTTCCAGACGAACAGATGGGCGAAAGGGATGCGCTGCGCCTCGTCCAGATTCCGCCAGGCGCCGGTATCAATATTGCCTCGGCCGATGCCGGTATTGTAGAGGATGCGTTCGAACTCCAGCAGACGCCGGCTTTCGACATTGAGCTCCTTGATATGGTCATCCCAGCCTGGGTGTTTGCCGAAGGTGGCAAAGAGGACTTCGCGGGCAGAGCCGCTCGGGGCGGTCTTTCCGGACGCGCCGAAGATTCGCTTGAGCAAGGACGTGAGGCGAGCGAACATGTGAATCAGATTATTGACCCTTTAGCGAGGGCCAATCTCCAGTTTTTGGCAGTTCCTGACCGAACTCAAGCTGCAGCCATATGATGCGACTTTTGTCCTGATCGTCCTGCAATGAAAGCGGCACGTACCACTTGGTGGCGTCGGACTGACGTTGCGCCTTCTGGGTGTGCAGGAATCGGATGGGCGCCCATCCTCGGCCGAGGTCCACGATGCGGTGGGGTTTCTCGTCGTCCGGATGGAGGAAGAAGTGAAGCGCCGCTGCGTCACCAGGATAGTCCCATTCGCCGATTTGCACATTCTGTACGCTCTCCGTGGCGTGAATCCCGCGCCGCTTGTCTCCGTACACCAACATCACGCGGCGCCAGACCGGCAGAACGCTGTCCTCGTAGTATGATTGGCCGCGTTCAATCAGGAGCCTTTTCTGCTCACCCACGCCAAGGACCGATAGCCGGCACTTGCGGGTTTCGCCCGGCTTCTGAGGCAGCGCGGCGAGAACCATCGCGATCTTGCTGATTCGCTCTTTATCTGGTTTCGAGAGTTCTCGGCCGCGAATTCGCTTGAGTTGCTCGTCTATATTCGGATCGCCGCTCGGCGCCCCGCCGCCGATTGTCCCCGGCTTTTCCTCGGGCTGGATCCCAGCCACGGCGGTACGGGCCTTCGTGACCTCGTCAAGGGTCAGTTCATTATCCCCGATCCCCCCGAGGTCGAGAGGAAACCGCGCGAATTCCTTCAGTTCCTGGAGGTACTCGTCGCGCGTCCTGTGCACTTCATCGGCGAGCGCCCGCTGCAGTTCAAAGCTGAGGTTCTCCCAATATCTGAGGACAAAGTCCTTCTTGGGTTCTTCGTATTGGAGAACGTATCTCCTGGAGAAATCCTGAGGCGTGATCTTCAGTAGCGCATCACGTGCCTGACTCCCTTCGGCCGGAAGGGCGGTCCAGTTGTTGACTACGCGGCGGCAGTCCTGAGCGAAAGCCTGGCTCTTGGCTCTGTCCAGTGCACCGTTGGCCCTGTCAATCGAGCCTTTCTTCTTCTCCTCGTAGCCTCTGAGGAAGTTTGTTGATAGGGCACGCCTGATCGTGGTGCACGGCTCCTCGAACAGGGTGTGGATTTCGCCGACTCGAATTCGTTCGAGGCCGTCGCGGACGGCCTTCCACTCCTTGCTTGTGGCATCGAGGCCATTGGGAACCGTTTCGGTCCAATACTTGACGTAATCGTCGAGATACTGATCGCAGGCTTCCTTTTGAAGGCTTTCGTAACGCTTCAAAAGCGCATTGCGATCCAGGGCATCCAGTTTTTCCTGCTTGAGCATCTGTCCCATACTCGCCCAATCGCCCACGACAACCGCCGCTGCTTCCGGATGATATTGTGCGAGGAGCTGTTCGCCTTGCATGTGGGTCATCCAGATATTCGGCTCCGGCAGCGGTTTTTCCTTCTTCGCCTGCGTTTCCACGGCCTGCTGGAGTGCTTCCTTGGAGCGGGGCGCCCTGTCGAACACGCCAGTGATGGCCATGTAATTGCGATTCCTGGCAGCGAGTGGGAGGACAGAATCTGTTGAGAGCTCGACCGCCTCCTTGACAATCCCGGAATTCGGACATGTGGCGAACAATCTCGCAATCTCGTTCTTCGCCTCGTCGTTGGATGCCTTAATCGCCTCGAATAACGCGGCGAGCGAAGCCCCTTCGAGGGCGCCATCGTCGTTGAGCCGGCGGTCAGCGATGGCGTAGATGTCAGACCTGACCTCATAGAGACGAGCGCGGCGGCCGTCTTTCTCCGTGGCGAGCGACAAGGACTGGCTATCGTACCGTGCTGCTGCCTCATCAGGTATGATGCCCACGAGTTCGTCTTCGACACCCTGGCGAGACTCTTCCAGTTTGTTTCGCGTCTCGACTATCCAGGTTTTATCGCCTTCTTCTTCGGCTTCGAGTTCCGGCTCCAACGGTCGGGTTTCATTCAACAGGTTCTCCCATGCCTGCCGGGCGGCCTGGCCGACCTGGCTGATCGTTTCACTGCGCGCCGCCTCCATGGCCATACCTTGAAGGACATCCATGTTCTGATCGATGTTTGTCTTGATGTTGCGGCAGTCCGCCAGCCGAGCCCTCCACTGGTTTCTGGCATCCTCAAATTCTTTGCGCGTATTAATGGAAGCGAATTCGACGCCAATACCAAGCAGAGCCTTTTCGGCCACGTTCAAGTTCTGGAGGTCATCAGCCAAGGTGCGGAGGCCGGCCAACCGCTCGTTCTGGACGCCCGACTTGCCGCCCCAATAGGCAGTGAACCGCTCCACGCCTTTGGCGACGCACTCTCTCAACGAGGGCAGGTCGCTGCTTTCGGCGGAGGCCAGCAGCCTTGGCGGCCATTCCTCCTGGCCGTACTCCGTCGAGTAAATCTCCTCGAAGGTCGCCTTGAGGGCCTCTTTATCCTCGTCATACGACTTGATATTCTGTTCTTGCGCATCCTTGTCTTCGGCCTTTTCGCGGTTCAGCACATAGCGGAAGAACGGGTCCAAATCAACGAGCTGCCACTTGCCCTCGGGCGTCGCGCCCCCTTTGGTCTTCATCTCCATGGCCTGTGCTCCGATGCGAATGAGTTGGGCCAGGACGCCGGTGGCATGATCGGACCAGGGGCCGCTCTCCCCGTGCATCTTCAGCTTGCTCGCATCGACAACGGGGCGAAGCACGCCGGCTTCGAAAATGACTCTCTGGGCTTCCCTGCGGCCTTTCTCGACGCCGCGGCCGATTCGCGCCAGGCTGAAGACCCATGGGATGCGAATCGGCTTGTTCATCAATTCCATGATGCTTGTGTGGAATTCGATGGTGGACATCTTGGTATCGCGAATCTGAATCGTGCGCCTGCCGTAGGAGTACTGCGTGCTCCCGGCGAAGTTCGGCTCAACGAGAGGCTTCCAGTGCGCCGCTCCGCCATAGGAGGGAGGCTGCCAGTCCTCGTCAAGTGCGGCCGCCACCCAATAGTCAGTCTGGCCCCCTATCCTCTTCTTGAGTGTATACGTGCCCAGCCACGTCAGAAACGCAAGCAGAATGAAGCAGACAAATCCGGTTCCAACGAGGGCGCCACGGCGCTTAAGGTACTGCCGACCGACATTGCCGGCCCTGGTGACGAGGCCACGCTCGCGGAACACTTTCTCCATGAACAGGTCCTTGAGGAAAAAGGCGCGCTCGCGCTCCCACACCTTGCCCTCCGGGAGTGCGTCAACGGGAACGCCCAGGGCCTCGGAGAGATCGGCATCCAGCGCCGACCCTTCGCGCATGGAGGAGGTCAGATAGACTCCCCGGCAGAAGAGCGGCCTTGGCGACCACACGTCGCCGCCCACAAAAACCATCTGCAGATACAACTTGAGTCGAGGAAGGATATTCTTAAGGCTTTGCGGAAAGGCGTATAAGGCGTCCACCTGGTCAACCCGGCGCTGGGAGGGGTCTTCTGTGTGCACGGGGTCTATGAGCAGCCCGAGCCTGCGTCGATTGATGCCGTCGAACAGGGTTTCGAAGTACTGGTCGATATGGTCTGGATTGAAGCGCTCGTCGATCGGGGCGGGATTGGACCATCCCACGACTTGATGCTGAAGCTGCGGGTCGGTCACGTCTTCGAAGAACTCGCGGAACCCGTTCAGCAGGTCGCACTTGGTGATCACCACGAATACGGGAAAGCGTACGTCCAGCGTGCGCTGGATCAGGTGGAGCTGCTGTGCGATCCGTTTGCCCTTGCGCTCGATCTCATCGGCCGTGTCCTTGATCAGGCTGTCCACGGGGATGACAAGCAGCAAGCCGTTCACCGGACAGTTGTAGCGATGCTTGTGCAGGAGCTTGAGGAATTCTTCCCATTCACTTGTCTGGCTTGTCTTGACCTCCTCAAAAAGCAGCCTACCGGCCGTGTCCAGAATGACGGCGTGGTTGGTGAACCACCAGTTCATGTTGATGGTTCCGCCGGCGCCTTGCAGCTCGTCCTGCAGGCCGGGAGGAAACCCCACGTTGCAGTGCCGTATCGCCTCGGTCTTTCCGGAGCCGGGCTCTCCCGCGATGATGTACCAGGGCAGGCTGTACAGATTTCTGCCGGCCGCCCTGAACTTATCGAGACCGTCCTTGAAGTTTCTCCTCATGTCGTCGAGGCGGGCCCGTCGGGCAGGTTCGCTGACCGCCTGTGGGGTGGCGCCGGCGTTCTGCTCGATGCCCTGTTCCATGGGGGCGGACTTCCGTTTCTTCATCCGCTTAACGAGCAGGACATAGCCGACGACGAGCAGGCCCACAATGAAAATGCCCGCGAGGATGATAAGGAAGACCCGCGTGTCCGGGGCGATCAGCCTGGCAATAGCAAGAATCCCGGCCCCGCCCATGACTAGCATGCCTATCTTTACCGGCTTGGGCAAGCTGTCAAAGGACATGACTATTCGCTCCCTTCAGTCGGACGCTCATCACCGGAAGGCTCCTCCGAATTGACTGCAGCCGCCTCATACTGTCCGTATCCCCTGATCTTGTCGAGCGCCGTGTCGAGGTCCTTCGACGCTCGCATGTACAGATAAATATTTGTAACGAAAAGGACGATTCCCAGGCCTATCAGCGCGACGATCATGCCGACCAGTTTGGCGCCTATCGGCTCAGTCAGATCGCGTGTGTCCGTGTGCTCGTACGCCTCGGGGCAGATGCGCGACAGCTCCTCGACGTTCATCATCCCGCGGATGCGGGCTGATATTTCGAGCATCTTTTTGCGGAGGTGCTCGGGTTGTCCGGTGTACCAGCCGGTAAAACCAAGCCCGATGCACGTATAGAATACGGCAAGTCTCTCTTTTGCGGCCTCACTCGAATCTGCGAGGGTCTCCTCGAGGTGTTGAAAGAAGGCTTCGTCGCCTGCCAACTCATCCCGCTCGTGAGCCAGTTCCCTCCAGTCCCTGGCAAAACTCAGACCGCTCTCCTTGATCATGAAGTCCACGAAGAAGATGAGCGGCAGCTCAACCTTTTCGCACTGAGAGAGCAGTTGGGGATCCGATGACGCCTTGGACTTCATGTCGCCAAAAACGGCGACCACTTCACTGCGCACGCGGTTGAGCTCCTGTGTGCCGCCTTTACGGGGAGAGCGGTTCAGCCGGCACACATACTGAAAAAGCGGTTCGCACAGCTCCAGCAGGGTCATCTTCTATTAACCCCCTTCCGGAATGGTCATGTACAGCGTCATGGCGAAGTCGGACGACTCCATCCCCGTCCAGTTGATCGCCATGGCCTTGTCCTGCTTGATTCGACCCCACATTGCAGCGCCTTCATCGCGGAGCAGTCGGTAGTAGTGCAGCCCAATCTGGGTCGGTAGTCCAAGTGGCGGATTCCGCTCCTCCGTCAGCTTGACGCCGTACACTCGCATGGTAGCCATGCTTCTGGCCATAAGTTTAAATCTGTCGCCATCCTCCACCAGCTTTGTCACTGCTCTGGCGTCTTCTTTGGTCTTGATGCCGAGGAAGTATTCGTTTGGCACGGTGAGGTGCTCATCGGTGAGGGCAGCCACCATCAGCTCGTTCTCAAGAACGAACGGCACGTGCATGAATCTCGGGGCCACGGCCCCTCTCAAAAGGGACCGGATTCTATTGGAAAGATCGGAGAAGGCGATCGCCGGATTGTCATGGTCGTATTCGGCGACAACGAAGGGATCGCGGTCCGGATGCAGGCCGGCCAGTTCTCCAAGGAGCGCACCCAACTCCAGGTACATGTCGAAGGGCGCCGTTGCCGGCGCCTGGACGAGGTGGTGAAGCCGCGCGGTAAAGTGGTTCAGCGTTCGAAGGCGAAGGATTTGCTCGAATTGGACGCCCCGCATGGTATCGATGCTGAATCCGCCTTTGGACAGTTGGGCGACCAGTTCCTGCCTGCTCGCCCCGACTTGATTCGACAAGTCGCGAACGAGGCTCAGCAATACAGAGGAACCGGACAAGATCAGACAAGGAGGAATGAAGGCCGGGTCCTGACGCGGCAGGCCGACGTCCTCGCCGGCGCCATGGGCGATCTTCAACAAGGGCAACGTCTCCAGGTCTGATTTGTCTTCGTCGTCAAAGACCAGCCGTGCGTTGATGCGCCGGACCAGGACGGTCTGAGGGTTCTCTCCCGTGTTTTCGTCAAGGCTCTCCACCTCCGCCACGCGATACAGCCGCTTTACTTGCCAGTCGGCGCCGCTGCTTTGTGCGACGGTATTGGCTCGACTTGAGTACCAGAGCGGCACGCCGAGGTTGACTACGAACGGGTTTGTGCCGGCCTCGAAGCGCTGCTTGATGTTGACTGCTGCAAGTTCCGTGTCTTCAGGAACTTTGACCTCCAGGCCGCTCGGCATTACGATTCTGAGCCGGTCGAACTGGATCAACATGTTTTCGAGTGCGTCGGTCGAGAGCCTGGCCTCGATCAGACCGGAGGGGTAGGCACGGTTGAGCGCCCGTTCGGCGCTGAAGCGGCCGAGGATGTGGCGCTGCATCCATTGAAGATGCTGCGGCTGAAGAAAGAGTCCTTCGTGCCAGTGAACCTGTCCGCCTATGGCCATGTCGGCTTCTCCTTGATCAGCGTCCCACTCCCTTCATCAACGATATGGCGAAGCTGGAGATGGCTTCGTTCAGTTCCTTTTCGACGGAGTATGCAGTGAAGAGTTCGCAATACTTGTCCCAGCAGCGAACCTTCTGGCTGGTGAGGAATCCGCCGCCCTCCGTGGACACGTGATGCTGAATCACCGACGGCGCGAAGGTATTGCCGTGCCGGGCGCCGAACAGGCGCCCCGCGTTGCCGAATCCGGCGATGATTGCCGCCGAGATCTGGCGCACCCTTTCGATGCCTTCCCTCATGTCGGTGTGGGATACGTCCTCGCTGGCGGCAAGGTACTTGCAGATCGTGTCGCGCATGTCGCCGTGCTGTATCCTTGCCTTGGGCGCCAGCGTGTGCCAGGCCTTCCAGGCGATCTTGTCAAGGCTGAGGACAAAGCCGGCGAAAGCGGCCGCGAGCTGTATCAGTCGGCGCGGGTCTATCTCCTGCCGGCTGCCGAGGCTCAGCCTCTTGCGCAGCACCTCTTCGCTCTCCGAGGGCCATCCGGATTTCTCCACTGCCGCAAGTCCGGCCTCCCGAAGGCCTTTCACCAGGGCGGCCCGTTCCTCCTCTGAGAGCGACTTGCTCACCTCGATAAGCCGCTGCAACAGAAAGCTCGGGTCTTGCAGTTCGGCAATATCCATCGGAGATTGCGCTACGGTCTCCTCAGCCGGCGCTGTTACCTCAACCCCCGAGTCCCACGAGGGAAACCTTTCCATCAGCTCTTCCAGGAAGGCCTTCCGCTCTTCCGGCAAGATGCCCTCGAGGGCGCGCTTGATCTCCTGGGACAGGTATTCTCTCCGGGTATCCGGGCTCTCGTCGGCGAAATCGATCTGTATCAGCCGAAGCCGGTTAGCGGTTGCAGCAGCTCGTCTGGAGACATTAGTCGCAGGACCAGGCACTGTCGCCTCGCCTCCCCAAGACTACGAGGATATAACCCTATTCGCATCCCTAGTATAGGTTTCGAATCCGTCTTCCGCAATACCCTGAAGCGGCAATGATCGGCAACGGCCTCTGGCGCCGTCTCTCCCAGACAGGGGGCAGCGAATCGGCAGCGGCAAAGGGCTTCATTGCTGCCTTTGCTAAGTCGGTCCGGCGGCGCTGCCGCTGGTCGCGCTCGTCAGATACGGCGGTTTCTCCAGCAGGCGCGCCAGGCGTGTCTTCAACGGCTCGGTCGGTGCAGTGAAAGCAAGCCTGAACCCAACGTCCGAATAGCCTTTCCGGCTTTCATCCAATTCCACTTGTTCCGGTCTATCCACAGGCACGTTCGGCGCCGAGAGAGCGGAACCGCCGATGACGCCGATCTGAGCGGAATGCGCGTCCACGAATTCTCTGAAGCGTTTTGCCTGCACCTTCCCGGCATCCTTGAACTCTTCCTCGAAGCCTATCGAATCTTCACACACGTATTCGGCCACGTTGCCAACCAGGTGATGGAAGACGTCTCCCCCGCCCTGGTCTACTCGGTTGACCCACAGGAAGCCGTCGTTATAAGCAGGGTCTTCTATCACGGCGTCCTTGCCGGTCTCTCGCTCGTCCTGTGGCAGGCTCATGGGCCAGAAAGTCCCTTCATCGGGGTAAGGCGGGGGAGGGATGCCGCGCTTTTCGAATTCGTCCACGATATGGTCTTTCTGAAGCTTCCAGGAGGCGTCCCGCAGGTTCCACTTCGCCCTCGATCGGTCCGTATCATGGGCCTTGTGCGCCGTCTGCCATTCTGCGGCCGTGGGCAGGCGGCATCCGAGCAATGTGGCGAAATACAGAGCGGCGTCCGGCGACAGATACTGCATCGGGTGCATGCGTGATGCTTTTTCCGCTTTGAACTGAGGTTGGATCAGCTTGTCCTTTTCGATCATGGGATCGAAGAAGAACGGAAACCACTCACTGGATCGCCCGATTCGGGTCCTGTCGCCAGACCACTCCCACGTGACTGGTCCGGACCGATCGGCGTCCTCTTTCGGCAGCATCTCCTTCATCTCGGGCCATTTTTCCGTGACCTCCAGAATCTCATTGAAAAGGCCGACGGAAACTTCCGTGGTGCAGAGATAGAATGGCTTTGACGAGTCGTCCTGGGGCTCGATCCGCTCGAATCTAAGCGTATGTGGCCTCGCGCCTCGTCCGCACACGTACGTAACGGAGCCCTCGCTGCCCGCATCCTGCACATTGCAGTACTCGGCGGCCAGGGCCGAGGCAGGCCCTGCTTTCTCAAGCTCGGCGCCGCCCGTGGGTTTGGCCATCAGTTCTTCAAGGCTTCTGACGAATTCGTCCGCCGGCGGCCTGTTTGCGACATCACTCGGCAGTGCTCTCACACCCTCCGCAAAGCTCTTCACTTCTCGCAGGATGTCATTATCCTCCATGCCCGAAAAATCATTCTCCTTGAACTCGTACAGCTTGATGTCGAAACGGATCCACGGCTCAAGCTGAGGGTCATCGCCACGGACGTTGAACTCATCTCTCAGCGCAATCGCCGACTCGAGGCGATCAGCCTCTGTCAGCCCGTTCACGCACGTCTGCCACCGTGTGCGACCGGTTCTCGCCAGTTCGTCCAGGAGGGAGTTCCTGCGCTCCTCGTCCGGGACCAAGCCGAAAGAAGCCCTGAGGCCTTCTCGAAGGCGGCGCTCCTGTTGAAGTTCACTGATGCTGGCCGGCCAGGAGACGCCGCTCAACGTGGCAAGCCGCAGCCAGGCGCGCCGTGAACCCTCGAACCCTCCTGCCCTTCTCTCGGTGACGTACTTGAGGAGACTTTGTTTGTCTCCCACGGACTCCAGACGTTCAAGCTCTCCGAGGCGGGCTAGGACCGGTTGCAGAGCAGTCTGAATGGCCTGTTCGCCGTAGGGACGCTTCTCCTCGCAGTTGTTCCACAGGTCGCGTATGCTCTGGCCGTCCTTGGCCTTTTCGTCCAGGTAGTATCCCTCGTTGAGCCGACCTTCAATCGTGCCGAAAGAGGCGCCCAGCTCCCGGACGGACTCGTACCAAGCGCTGTAGTCGTCCTGGAACTGCTTCCACTCGCTTTCGAATTTCCCATCCCGTTTGTATGTGAGATTCTCCCACGGCATAATGGCAACTGTCTTCCCCAGGACGGTTTCGCGCTTGTTCCGTATTTCTCTTACGACCGCCTTGGCCCAATCCGACCGCCTCGCCTTGTCATCCAGGATATCGTCAAAGGCCTTTCTAGTGTCTTCCGCGCTGGGCCGCAGTTCTCCGCTGATGCCTTTCAGCTCCTCTTCCAGCCTGTTCGCCTTTTCAATGAGCTGCGGAGCTGCCTGAATGTTTTTGTCCAATTCGGCGAGCCGCTTTCGCCACTCTTCGGTAATCATGTTGGATGGCATGCGGATGCCGCTCTTTGCCGCCAAGAACTCAGTGCGCGACGTAAGATAGGACGTGACGCGCGCGGTGAGGTCATTTTCCAACTTCAGCAGATCCGCTTTGGCAGAGCTGACGCCTTCTTCAATTTGCGGCTGATTCAGGCGGTCCCACTCCGGAGTCGTGATGGCCGCGACCGCGCTCTTCAGTTGGTCGAACCTCCTTCGGAAATCGTTGGTCTCGTCATCCTTGTTCTGTTCCAGCACACCGATATTCTTCTCTATACCGTCGTATCGGTCTTCGGGCTTCAAGACCTTGCGCGGATCGTCGGCGGGGTTGAGCTTGTCGTATTCCGTACCATCTCTGACTTTCTGGAGCCATTGACGGTGTTTCACCCTTGTCGGCGGCGGGGTTACAGGAGGCCTGCCGGCGAGATATTTTCTGTCTATCTTCTCTTCCCACTGCTCTTTAACGAATTCGCTCAGCTCGACGGCAATCTCGTTTGCGTCATTGACGTTCTCCAGGAGTTCGTCCAGGCTCTTTTCAGTGCCCTTGCCTTGGTCAGATCTGGTTTCCGCACGGATGAATTCGCCGAATGTGACAAGATATTGGTCTCCGGAATCCCGTATTGTGTTGCTCATGCCCTCCAACGTTGTCCATTTCTGTTTGATCTGCTCTACTTTGTCGACGGTGGCCAGCACGCTATCAATAGCCTTGGCAAGATCCGGTTGTGGGCGTTCCTCGTCGAGCTTGACCGCTTCCACAAGAGAAACCAAATAGTCTTTCGGCTTGTTCCATTCGCGCGTGCCGTATTCCGCCGCTTGGCCGGACACTGCAGCCAGAGCGGTCCATTCCTCAGGACTCAGTGCTTGCCTCGTTCCTTCGACCACTTCCTGGAAAGCCCTTTTCACTTTGTCAGCAATTTCGCTGTTCTTCAGGTCCTTCTCGGCCAGACCTTCCCAAACCGTGGGATAGTAGGCGCCCGTGGCGCCGGCGATTGCCCGAGGATTCAGTTCGCTCCCGTCCTCTGCCTTGGGCGCAATCTCATCCACGATCGTTTTCAGACTCGGATCTCGCGCCCAGCGCGCACGCCGATCCTCCGCCTTCAATTCGTTGAGCAAAGGGCCGACCCAGTTCTGGTACGCCTTGCATAGCTGCAGCCACTCTGCCGTAGGCGCTACCGTCACTTCCTCTATCTTTTCCTCTTCCTTCCTGAGGCTCCATATGAGGGCCAGCGCCCCAATCACGACCAGGATGCCGGCCCCCGCGGCAATCCACGGCAGAGGCACCTTAATCCTCAGCCCTCGAATTATCGCCAGTTGGTCGGTCACATGATCCAGCGTGGCCGGCTTAAGCCTGAGCCCGGGATCGAGCAGCAGGTTGCACAGTTCCCGCCACACGCTGCCGGTCTTGCCGAGGCGGCTCCACTCCTCCGACGGGGGCACCGGCCATCCGGCCCTCGCGACGTAGGGCCTGAGCAACACAAGCGCGTAGATGAGCCGCCCCACGGCGTGGAGGTCCTCGGTGTCGTCCCATTCCTCAGCGGCGGGCTCTTCGAGGTAGGCAGGATCAGTGAGTACGATTTCCGCCTTGGCGACAGGGCCTTCAGAAATGAGGACGTTTGTGAGCTTAAGGTTGCCGTGCGGTCTGCCGCATATTTGCCTGATCTCTTTGAGACCGTTCACGACTGAATGGACAATGGCGTGCAGCGCGCCGCTTGTCAGCTTCACCCGGCCGACCAGCAACTGCTGGGCAGTACGCGGATAGTAGTCGGTGACGTAGAATCCGCCTTCCGGGGTCTTCTGGCTGTCATGAATGCGGCCCCAGTGGCGCGCCGCTCCGGCGGTCAGCTTTTGCTGGGTGCGCGCGCCGTGGAGAAACCGGTTGACGTCACGCTCGGTTTGCTCTCTGTCGGCGAGCGTGAAGAACGGCTGGAATGCCTTGATCACAAAGGCGGGCGGGCCTTCCTCCCCCTTTGGCCGCGCGGTCCACACCTCGGCGATGCCGCTTCTGGGGAGCTCTCTAACGGTCTCGTAAGCGCCGAACGTGCCCATTATCAGCAACCCTTTTGGTCATGGGGGTGCCCAGGGCTGCTCATTCTTTCGGCTTCGGTGGGGTGACGAGTGTAATGCCGCTGGGCTTGATCAGTATTTCTATGTCAGGCATGACCGGCAGGAACCAGTACTTCCATTTCCAGCGACTCTTGTCCAGTGGAACGATCTGGCGCCGGGGATCTGCGTCTCCGGGCTGATCTTCAACAATGCCGGAAAGGTCCGCAAGGACGAACATGTACGTTGCCCTCTTCTTTTTCCACTCTTGCCACTTGGCATGCGTCTTGGAAAAGACCTCGCGGCTGCCCGATCGTTGCTCGAAGGCTATTACGTGCTTATCCGCGTCTTGACGCTTCCAGTCGCCCGGAGACCAGTACTTGCGCATTGAATACTGATAGTACTGATCGTGCTCGCTCTGGTTGACACCGACAAGATCCACGGTAACCGTGGCATTGCCGAGTTTGCTGTCACGGCGTACGATGACGTTGTAGCGGCCCATGCCGGAACACCCAGCCGCCGATCCTACCAGGATCATGAGACACGCAAGGCGAGCCGCTTGTGCAGTGAATCCCTTCATCGAAGCTTCCTTTACTGCTATCTGTTTCAGGTGGATAGACCGCTATCCTTTCGGACTGCTCTGGCCTGTGAGGCCGGTCAGATGACTCCGGACCACCGCGTGAATTTCCCGGTTGTACTTCCAGTCAATGACAATCAAACTCCGCGTGCGTCGAATCAGCGTTTCCAAGTCGTTGGCGGCCCTGTCAAAGACTTTGTGAAACCCTCCCACCGCTGCGTCGCCGTAGTCCCGGCACTCACTGTCCGGTCCGATGGCGGGGAACATACGGATGATCATCGCCAGGGTGTCCCACCACAATTCAGCGGGAACAAAGTCGAATCCTTCCTCGGGCGAAATACCCTCGGAGGCGAGGCGATGGGGCCCAAGTGACTTCAACCAGCGCTCGTCCCGCTCAAAGATCGCCCGTATCCGCTTGCCCAAGCTGACCGACGGGTCGTGCTCGGCCGCAGCCTGCTTGGCCAGGCTCAGCGTTTCGTCAAGGGCGACGGGCAGGGTCGCCTCATTGTTGACCAGCAAGGTTCTCACGCAGAGAACCGCCAACCCATAGAGATCGCACGGCGTGCTCAGCAGCGGCACAATTTCAAAGACCATGTCGCTGATCGGCACGCCCTCGGCAGCGCGCAAATGCTGGACCTCCGCCTCGCTCAGCGTCTGCCCGATCGTCCGGAACCGCCATTCGCCCGCAGCCAGGGCCGTCTGCTCCTCCAGTTGTGCATACAGGTGCACGGCGCCGGAGCCCAGATTCAACCGCAGCCAGGCAAGGTCGTTCCGGGCGGCCCGCACGCGCTCCTGAGTGGAAAACGTTCCCTCCAGGGCAATCGTTCCAGCCGTCGCCTCCACGACCTTTCTAATGCGTACCGCTCCGCGGCCGCGGACGGGAAGTCCAACGGCGGCAGGCGAATACACGGATGCGGCCGGCGCGCCTGCGCGGAGATAATACTGTACGTCCGTGCCTTCGAGGGGCAGCGCGACCGCATCGCCGAAATCAGTCAGCACGGCCCTTCCGGTCCACAGAAACGGCAGCCCACATCCCGGCTTGCCTAGTCTGACTTGAAAGCTGGTCGGCGACAAATTGAGGATCGGTCGCTGCTGCTCTGCGACGACCTGACGGACAGAGACCACCGCATCCGCCAAGAGACGAAGCTTCAAGTGGAACGTCTCCACAAGGCGCCCGCAGCGGCCTTGCTCTTCTATGAACAGTCTCCCCTCCTCAAGCCCGGCCGTACCGCTCTCCTTGAGCGCCTTTGCCGCGCCTTCCAGGTCGAGCCGCGACCGGCCATGAGATACCCCTTCCCATGACTCGCCGCTCAGCACGGCCACGAATGCCTCAAAGGGGATGGGGCTGCACGCCCGAACGAGCATGAGTCCGCCTCCCGGGTTCAGCGGCGGAAGGTCCGTATCTGCGCCAGTGATCTCGGAGAGCGGCCGTGTGTATTCATTGGTTGGCGAATGGCCGCCGACGGGGACAAATGGGGACTCCGCGCCCAGCGCGGGCAGGTACAGATAGCGGTGCAGCGACGTGCTGTAAAGGGGCAGGTTCTTCTGCGAGAGCAACGCGTCATCCTGGCAAAGCTGCCACTGGGCGCCCGACGCTTCGTCGGTGGGATGCACCGGCGCCAGTTCTGCCAGATCGAGAAATGTCGGCAGCGGGTGCGATGTCTCCCACCCAGTAATGACAATGCCGGAATGCTCCAGTTTTTCGAGGGCTCTGAAGTGATGCTTCCAGCGGTCGTCGAGCGCCGCATTGGATAGCGCCTCTCGCCATACCCCAACGGTGCCGGCGATGGATTCCAGGTTCTGAATCCACAGTTCGACCCACTGCTGGACACGGCCGCCGGCATCAGCAATGCACCCGAGGAGAACCCGGGCATCAACGGTGTCGAGCAAAACAATCAAATGGCCGGCAGCCGGATCGGGCTCGCGACGGACCACCACGCAGATGCGAAGCGGAATCTTTGTCTGATCTGCGCTTACGGGGATTGCGACATATCCCTCAGGCAGCGCGGCGAAGTGTTCGCAGTGGCTCACTGACATCAATACACCGAAGAAACTCAGATCCCAGAAGAAACGAGCGGCCGAACCAGCTAACCCTTGGGAAGCCGGACACATCCGCGGCATTAAGCATATTTCCAAAGACCACTTATGTCAAGCAGACCGCACGTCGCATTCACACTCCGACTCATCGGATCTCATTGCAGAGCAACGGAATGCAGGGGTGGGGTCAATCACATGCTGGAAAAATGAATCCATGTCAGACCTCAGTGCTCCAACGCTTGGATCAATGCCGGTCTGGAGCTTCAGCGGAAGGCAATCCACTGCATCTCATCGCCAGGCGAAATCACATCATGAAGAGGAGCCGAACTGTTTCTTCTCTCATCGCCGGCAACTTATGCCACGTGTGCGACGGGCCTCCATAGTCGCGAGTCCCGAAATCGAACGCACTAGAATGTAATTTCCACCTGCCCGCCTTCGAGTGTACCTCCGTAAGTCCCGTCGCCCCACGGAAACGTCCTGTTTTCATCAACACCTAGGGAGTTTTTCAATCGCTGCCATACGTCTGGCGCGCCCTCTTTCTTTTCCTTCCAAATCCCGATGTGGCCTAAAACCTTGGTTGTGCCCCGGTCATACTTAAGGCGCTCCAAGAGCATCATTACTCTCATTACGGCATCCTCAGTGATTTTCCCTCCCTTCTTGCCGACCAATACAAGATGGACTCCTATGACTTTGTCTTCATTTGTAACCTTGCTTAGTATGCCAATGCACGAGGTGAATGTCGTGAATTTAACCTGTTCCCCAATCCCATACTGCTGTTCTCCTATTTGGAGTGGATCAGTTGCCTGCTCCAATGCGTACACAGTAATCCTCCTTTCGTCCTCCGCACGATCCTTCGCGCTTGTCCGGCTTTGGACATGAGCATTGAACCGGGACTTCCCATTTGGCTGCCGATCGCCCAGGTACGCGTGACTCCTCCGCATCGCTTGCTGGCGCAAGTCCACTGCGTCGCCATTGAGATGCAGACGCCGTAGTCTTCTCGGGTTGCATCCACGCCGTTGTCGGTGCGGACATGGTCGTTAAATGTCTTCAGACCACCCTCCTCCGAAAACCCTTCTGCACTTTCCCCTTCGTGCAGTAATTCAGTCCAGCCGAGACGCACCTCGGCCCGTCAGCGACGACTTGCGCTTGGGTTGTGTCTTGAAAAAACCTGTTCCCGCGAGCCACTTCGTACGCCAGATCTACTGCGCTTCCTGACGCCGTCGAATCAGTGCAACCGCGGATGCCACCGTCTCTTGCCGTCAAGTGCCTGTCTTTCGAGGTGCACGGGCGTCATCCTCCGATGAGGACGGTGGGGAAGCCGGCCACAATGACACCGCCGTGGCCGGTGTTGTCACCCATTCGGACAGCGGGCCGACCGCCGATCATCACAGTGGCCGAACCCTTGACGATGGGGTCCGGCGGACCCACACAGACACACATATCGCCCATTACGGCGGCCGGCAGAAAACCGATTAGCACCGTCGGACAGCCAGGGCCGGTAATAGGCCCGCCGACGTGGGGTTTTGGCCCCACTGGCGTCGGATCCTGCATCGGACATGTGTGCATGTCAGTGAGTCGTGCTGCAGGAGGCATTTCAGCTTCTCCAATGAGCTGCCGTCTTTTCCACGACGGCGCCAACTATACTCGCGACATATCGATCTGACAAGCGCCCCTTTTCAGGGCGACATTGGCGTCCTGCCTTGAGCTATCTGCACGCCCGTCTCCAGGAACCTGCGATAGGCCTCGGCCGCCTGGTCAGGCTCTGTGGTTGCCGCCAACATAATCGCCCCGGAAGCGGCGTGTGCGGTTAGCTGCTGGGGAGCCGCGGGCACATCCTCGTCGGCGGCCGCAGGCGTGCCCCCTGACCATCCGGCGGCCATTGCCGCCCATGCCGCGGGAGCAGTCGGCGTCTCGAACTTGTGCTTCTTGGCGGCTGCCAATGCGGCCTCACGATTTGTCTCAACCGGGTCCTTGACCCATGCCTCAGCCGCTTTGAGCGCACTGGCGCCAATCTCATCGTCGAAGCAGGCAGGCACGCTCCGCACGCACAGACATGTCCACCGGACCGCCTCGCGCTCAGGCAGCGCATAAGCAAGGAACCGTATTGCGTCCGCATAAAGCTTGGCCTGAACCAGCCGGTCCACAAAGACCTCCGGCGTCGGTTCGCCGCTCAGGTGCGTCTTCGCCTCTTCCTGCAGATCGAAATCCCGGCAAATCTCAGCCACGGTTCTATCTGCCATTATCGTGAAGGGCTCGATGCGCCTCGGCGATCTGCGGCCGAATCCGAATATGTCTTTTAGCTTTGTCATTCTCTGATTAGCCGTTTTGCGAACCGACACAGCCGCAAGGCAGCAGAGACTGTCGTGCGTCGCGCCACAAGACCGGCTCCCCTCCCTATTCGGCGGGTTTCAGCCCGTACAAATGCTTGTCAGTAGCGACCCACATCATTCCGCTGTCGGTCAGGATGGGGGCCGTTCGCAGTGTCTCCCCCGCGAAACTGCAAACCACTTCGCGTTGTCCCTCGCTGTCAAACGTAACAATATCCCCACCATCCGAAACCAGGAGCTTGTTGTCGCCAGTTATAATGGCACCACTGAAACCCGGCGCCATATATTCCAGCTTCCCCTTCCCCTCAGGCTTGATACAAAGGATATATTCCTTAACTGGAATATAGACAGAATGATCGAAACCCACAATAGGCGGCTGGTAGCCCTTTAGGCCTGGTTCCGGAATCCGCATTGAAAACAGAACCTCTCCCTTCTCGTTTAGCAGCCAATACGCCTGCCCTGACGACAGCCTGACAATCAGATGAATGCGCCCCGCTTCGTCAAGGCTTAATGCAAGCGGAGCAAATTCTCCAGTAAGTTGTGCCCACAAGTTCAGCTCCCCATCTCCAACATAAATTACATTCTCCATAGCAATTACGTACCGATCTGTTCTCGATGCCACTACAAGAGTATTCGTTTCACTATTGAGCGCACGGACCAAGCTCCCCGACATAAGTGTCTGTGAAGCATCCACAGCTATTGAGTCACCCAAGTCATTCATCTCTATAATGCCACTCTTCAGAATCATATCTGGGTCTACATCATCAATGTTTCCAGGAAACTGATAGATACCGCCTATACCAAGTCTTGACTCTCGCAGCGCAAGATGCGTCACAACATAATCACTGCCAACACGCAACAGCGTACGAAAGATCCGAGCGCCATCAGCTAGTCGATGCCCCACAAGCATACCGGATGGATCCATAAAGACAAACAATCCGGTCTTCGGCTCGATCGCAATCGGCGAATAGCGAGTAGGACCTCGGCCCAAAACTGAGCCAGTCATATCGAAAAGACGCCATTGCATTTGGCCAATTACCACAACACGGTCTCCATTTCCCACTATATGCACGGGCGGGAAGTTGGCGTCCAGCTCACCAGTCGCCTTGATAGACCACTTCCCCTCTCCGACACGAGCCTTGAAACGCGAATTAGCCGCTGCATTGGAGAACGGCGTTACGCCAGAGGCTTCAATCTCCTGTGGTTTAGCCGAAGGCAAAGGCAACAGTCGTCCGCCCGGCTGAATTCTAAAAGAATCGAACTTCATTGGAGTCGGGTCTCCACGCGATTTAGTAATGTCCGTAAACTCACCAACCATTGCTTTCCCTTTCACACTGCAATTGGCCGAAAAGGCCAGACTTAATGCCACAATCCATACTACTATCCTATGGTCGACCCTTGTTATCCCTATCACTTTGCACGTGTCCTACTAGATCCGAAGTACAGCACCATCAGTGAGCACTCCAGTTGCAATATGATTCAATAAAGCCGGAGTAGTGGCGGGATCGGCATTCTCCGCAAGACCTAACATAGCTTTGAACTTTTTGGGAAAGTCCTGTGTTACCTGTACTTGTTCTGCTCGGACATCAAACTTGGGCGGAGGGCCTACGTCTGTCGTCAACCGGAATTCCAGAGTTGTGCTTCCCACACCCGCAGCCCATTTTGTTGTATCCGCAAGGTTGGCGCGTTCGTTGAACGTGATGCTAAAATGGGGTGGCTGGATTCCGGCAATGGCATTCACATAAGCAGTGTACTGAACAAGGTTCTTTCCCTTCGACCAGTGTTGATCGCCGACATGATTCTCTACAAGGTAACGTGGCACAAATTCAATTAGGCATCGCTCAAATTCAATGTCCACGCCGTTGACAGTCTTTTTGCCGGTTGCATACCACTTATTATTAAAATCAGAGCTCACACAGCTGTCTACCCATCCGAGCTTCTGGTGTATGTGAAAGGCCGTCGTAAAATCATCAGAGTTCCACCGAAGCTTGACATTTACAACCAGAATCCCGTCAAACTTGTCCGCTGATGCTGTTCTGTTCGGCAGGACGACCTTGTTGGTATCATCATCACCGAAGCGATAGAGGAAGAGGTCGTAATGTCCACGGGTACCCTGATTGCCCGCTATCTGGTGTGCCATTGGCCAATAGACCCAGCTTTTTGAGTCCGTGGCGTGATGCGGTGCGCTGTAATCCCAATCATCAGCGATATCCTTTGCACGAACATTTCCCTTGAGGACTTTGAAGCTATACTTGTGAGCGTTCATGATGCGGCACCACTCGGCCATGTGCCAGAAATTGCGTGCCCGTGGACGTTGGTTTGAGTTCATCATGGCTTGATCATCGAAGTTGTAGGGGTCTCCGGGAACGAGGTGCAGGAAGCCCAGCTTAAGTCCTGACGCATAGTTGCTGACTTCACCATAATCGTCCGGTAGAGCCATCATATGACCAGCTTCGTGTGCCGAGGAGAAACGACCGGGCTGAGAAGGAGGATTCGGTGTAAGCTGGTAATAGTTTGTCCGTAGCTGGCCCGTGCCTTTTACGCCATTCATCCAGGCGCGATCTTGGGTATTATCTACAGTGATTGTATAGTGCGCCTTAGCTTCCGGAAGGACTTGCATAAACATGAGAGGTCGCACTCGAAGTTTAAGATCGGCCGGATCCTTTGGCGAAAACCAGGCTTCGACACCGTAGTTTGCACCGGCACCAGTATCTTGCCGTCCGTTCCATCGGTCTGGGACGTTCCGTGTAACTCCTTGCGACCAATCAGTTCCAGCTACTGCAGCGCCGATGGGCTGGGGAACCGGATCAGTCGTATACGTGATGTTCCATCTGCCGTACTGGAGATTTATGGCCAATTCGTCGAACTTACCGTCTTTCCTCTCGACCGTGTCACAGCAGCGCAGCAGCGCCAAGTCGTATCTGCCGATGTATCTCTGACCTGCTTGATCCATTCGTTTGTCTCTGGACTTGTAGTGCTGCATGTAGAATTGCTGGACGGCAAAGAAGGGATGATCCTGATCCGGGTGCTTAACGGCTGCGGTTGGGGCGTTAACGTCCTGCCCCGCGTCCTTATTCTGGGGGGCATACCATCGAACGGCAGCACGGGCGCCGACCGGCTGCGTTTTGTTCGTGCTGCTGTATTTGGTACGCTGATCGAAGACGTCATGGAGATTGCCGTCTGTAGTGACCAGTCGTGTCCAGTTTGGATAGTCTGCCAAATAGTTGCTGTGGACGTGGATTTTGCTGATCCAGTGCTTCTTGTCCTTGCGCCAATCGCGGTACAGCCCGTCAGGAGAAAGCCACGTGCGTTTCGATGGCGGTTGGGGCTTAGGCGGTATCCCACCCGCACGTGTCGCGGAGGGACCAGCCGCCGGGTCGGCCGGCCCTGCAGGCGGGTTGGTACTCCAAGCCGCGCCGGCAAATTTGTGCGAGAAGACCGCAACTCGGTTTCCCGGCGCCCACGCAAGAGGCTTCAGGTCCTTGTCGGTCAGTACCATGTCTTCCAATGAGAAAATCAAAGGCTTGTCGGCCTTTGTTTCCTTATCAGCCAGCATCTCGAAGAAGTCCTGATCAGCAGCGGTGTCGGAAAGACGGCAGTAGTAGCAGGTCGAGCGCCACTCCTTTGGCAAATCATAATAGAGCAAACGATCCACACAGGGGAGATGATGCTTTTTGGGATGTGTATTATCGAGCTTTGTGAATTCCCTCTTATCCTTGGCGCTGGACATGATGAATCGATGGTCCTCGTCCGTTACAAAGCGAAGCGTGGAGTCCTTGTCAGGCTTCTTGAGCTCACTACCGTCGTCCTTCCGGCGCACAATCCAGGGCAGGCACTGGACAAGCTTCATCTCGTCGCTTCCGATGGTCCAGTTGCTATGTGTCGTCAGGTCCGCTGAGCTTGGGTTGGCATTGTCCTTCTGCTGCTTCGAATAGCCTTCTAACATTAAAGCGAGGCTGCTGATTGCTTTGTCCCCGTGATCTGCATGACCATAATAGCGCTCAAAGTATTCGAAGCGGCAGAATTGCCAGTGCAGTTTGAGAACCAGCTTCACCGGTTGACTCTTGCTTCCAACCGTCGTCCCCATGTTTTCCAGATCCGCGAACTTGTACTTGTCCTTCTTGTACGCAGGAACATTATCCACTTCCCAGTCGGAGTTCTTGAGGGTCCATGTGCCGGTCGGAAGACGGAAGCCACGATGCCCAACCTTGGTTTTGTCAGCCAGTTTTCCTTTGGCAACCATCTCCTGGGTCTTCTTGGCTTCACTGCGTTTTTCGCACACTATGTAGTTCTCGCCGGTTTGTTTGAAGTCGAGAGTGAAGCTCTTCGCACTTCTGGGAACTTCCACCCAGGCATTGCCGTCCCGCGAGAGGACGCCATCTTTGCCCACGGCCGCCTTAATAGGGGCGCCGCTTTCAACAACCAACCGCACGGGGAGCTTCTCAGGCAATACTCGCTGGGTCTTCTCAGGATCCTTGAAGAGCAGCTTGAGATAGACGCGCAGGGACGGCGTGACTTTGAAGTCGACCGGCTTCTCCTGCCCTGGCTTGATCTCCACTTTAACGGAAGAGCTGTCATCAATCTTGTATTTCTTCTGATCTGCCTCCGATAAAGTACATGTCACAGTATAGGTCCCGGCCCTAAGGTCCTTGAACATCACAGGCTGATTGTTCTTGGTCGACTCCGTCTTCTGATAATCGGAAGCCTTCGCCGCTGTGGCCTCTATCTTTACTCCATTGACGAATTCGTTGGGCTTGTCCGAACGTTTAACACTGACCTTAACTGCGGCGTACTGTTCGACTCTGAAATTGAAGTCCTCCGAACCTCCGGCCGCAACTGTTTTCGGCCCCTTATCGGACTTCGCTTCGCAATATTTCTTCGACAGGTCCCCTAACGTAATTTGAGCAGTATAGGACTTGGGATCCAGATCATTGAAGGACGCGGCGCCGTCTCCATCCGTCTTCTCACCCTTCACGCCCGACAGCTTTGCCGACACCTTTGCAACACCTCTGCCTTTCGAGTCGGACACGTATACTGTAGCGCGGCCCTTCTCCTCGCAGGGGAGCTTCGTACCGCCGGCCTTCTTGCCGCTGAAGTTCTGCTTCTGGTCCTTTTTGGCGCTGCTGAGCTTCTCATAGAAAGCCTTCTTTTCAGCGAACGTGGCCGTACTCGGATCGTAACCGCCTTTCTTAGACATGGTGCGGCTCCTCCGTTTGCGGCTTTATGCCGCGCGCCTGCTCGGCATTATTCGTCGCAACATGAGAGAGTCTTTCGGCCTTTTCCGAAGGCTTATCCTTGAAAGACTTGTCGTTAAGAATTCTTGCTGCCCACGGCAATCTAGAGTCCCTGTCAAACTCACGGCCGAAGGCAAACATAACGTCCGTGTACATGCAGACATCCCGCTCAGCGACGATCCCATAATGAGCAGCGCGTTCGAGCGCAAGGCCTATCGCTGAGCGCGTGCCTTCCTCGCCCAGCGCTTCGCACTCCTCAGGAAAACACTTGTTCAGATGCACGACCATGCGGTCCTCAAATCTACTGAGCATGACCTTTGACAGCTCGTCGTCCTGTTCCTTGCGAATGTTCAGCATATTCTTGTCTGGTCCTTACTGCGCTTGCCCAAGAGGCACTTTCTCAGTTCGGATCTTCTCGCCATCCGAGGAGAACCTGAGAAGCACTGACGAGTCTTCACCCTCGAGAACATAGGAACTTATCGGTCCAAAGAGCGTCTCCGTTTCCGCCGCATTGCACGTGGGCAGAAAGACCCTGAGAACGCGGGGGTCATAATACCGGAAATATATCTGTTTCCCGTCGGGATCCTTCACCATGAGGAAGCGGCGAAAGTGGCGACGCATCATTCGCATGTCTGCCAATGTGACGGCGAGAATCCCCCAGTGGTTCCCCCAGCCCTCGCGCAGCACCCATTCTGTAAACGGGTCGCGGGACTTCAGTTGCACCAGGTATGGAGCCGCTTCGGCCAGGTCCGGGGCAAGTTCGCCCCTGTACAGGCAGAGGTGATCCGGCTGATGTGTATTGAAGCTGTCGAGCAGGCCTTCGATGGACGCCCCGTCCAGGACGGCATAGATACGGGCGTCTGGGTCGGCGAAGAGCTCGTCCGCTATTCGATTCATCACGGGGTCTGTGATCATTGTATCAACCGTAGTTCCTGTTCATTGCCGTATTACCGTTCAGCAAGCCGCGCCATGCCGTCAGTGCCGGTTCCAACGCGAACGCGGCACTCGCCCGGCTGGGTTGGCTTGGCGATTCCACTCAGCCGGCTGCCCGCGCCCTCTTGGCTGCTTCACATTTTTCGCAAAACGGGGTTCCGTCCTTTGCGCTCCGTTTCAAGACCTGTGCCTGGGCCGTGGCGGCCGGGGTCTCTTCCTGCGCTGCGGCCTGGGCGGCGGAGACCTCGCCGGCGACGGCGCTGTCGGCCTCAAGGGGTTCTTTGGGCACCTCCGGGCTTCCGGGGGCGTTCGGTGGGCTCGGGGAGGCGCCGGCTCCGGCGCCGGACGCGCCGCCGCTGTTGATCATGACCGTAGGTGTGCCTTGAATAGCGACGCCGGCCGGGCCGATGCTCACAAAGCTGCTTCCCGCCTTCAAGGTCAGCATAAGACCGGCCTCGATGACCACGTTCATGCCTGCTTTAAGATGAATCGCCATGCCCGCGTCGATGGCATGGTTCATCCCGACCTTCTCGTGCTTATCCATCCCAGCCTTGAGAGAGACCTTCCCGTCTAC
>SDBU01001995.1_pt1 | contig 27887 bp, 49 predicted proteins | sample 2277071 | NCBI WGS metagenome assembly SDBU01 (sample SAMN10397929, study PRJNA504765) | marine sediment metagenome | isolation source: marine sediment core GS08_GC12, 126 cmbsf | place: Arctic Ocean: Gakkel Ridge, Loki's castle | collected 2008 | reverse complement strand
TCATCGACGAAGCCCGTATCTGGAACTTTGGAGTAGATAGTTTACCTGCTGATTATGCAACCTATATAGCTTGGAGAGTAGTAGGACGCAACAGATTTCTACCTACATCAGAATATGATTCAGATAGTTGGGCTTCTTATGTAACTAATAATCTTTCTGCATACTGGAAACTTGATGGGGATTATACTGATGAGACTAGCAACAGTAATGATTTAACAGCAGGTGGTACAGGTAATGCATTCCCCGAATATACATTAAGACATAAAGGTCAAAAAATGTTATTGGGAGTAGGATAATGGCAATGACACGTGCTACAATGGTAACTCAGGTTGGGAAGATGACAGGAAGGTCAGATAAGGATACTGAGATTGCAGTCTACCTCAACTGGGGGCAGATTATAATTGCTAGGGCTCACACCTTCTCATACATGGTGAAAAACAAGTATATGAGCACTGCAGATGGGACTGAGAACTATGCCTTTCCATCAACCATGAAGTCCTTCTACAGCTTGAGAGTGCAGACTTCTGGGTATAAGAGGAAGCTGATTAACAGAACAACGAGGACTAAAGACATTCGTGTACCCTATCCAGGGGGTGAGTCTGAGGGATGTCCCATCTATTACAACCCCTGGGGCAGAGACTTTGAACTCTCACCTATTCCTGATGCAGTCTATACTATCTACCTGAGGTGTGAGGTATGGCCTAGTGATATGGCAACTGGAGATACCTCAGACTTGTTGTATTTGGATGATGCACTGTGTGAGTATGGAGCTTGGCAGCTTGCTAAGTCTCTAAATCTGGAGAAGGAAACACAGAGGTTCAGGGGTGAGTTTGGAAGCAGTTTGGCGAAGGTTATAAAGGTTGATACCAGAGACATTGGAGGCGAGGAACAGCTTATAGCACAGTCTTTTGCAGATGGTAGTTTGATGTTGGCACCTGGAGAAGCTACCGACTACTGGAAAAGAGCAGACTTTTTAAGGAGCCCAATGTGAGTAAAGAACCTAAACCAGAGTGTGATTTTGGTGTGATGGTTAATACCAAGCTGGAGTATATTACAAAACAGCTTGAGAAGATAAATGGTAGGATGTGGCGGTTGATATGGATTGTGGTAGCTATTGCTGCTGCAGCAACTATAAAGGACTTTTTTTAGGAGAGTTGGATGCCCAGAGAAGAGGATAAGCAGGGTGAGGTTGCGATACCAGTAATATCACCTGTTAAGATGTTGGATGTGCGTATGCCTGCGATGGCTCTTGACCCTCGTAATTGTAGTGCATCGAGTAATGTAACTGTTGAGCAGGGGGTTATAAGGAAGAGGACAGGGTATGCAGCGTTTAGTATAGACATCAACGGTGATGGTGATTTTACAGCTCGCATACAGGGGTTGGCTCAATCACCATTTGGATGGACAGATGATATTGTTGTGTTGGTGCAGAATGGTACATCTACGTTGTACTACCTTTACTCTACTAGTGGTGATGATTGGGTAATTGGGGAGACCGTTGCTCAGACAGCCTATAGTCAACTATCAAGCTGTCCCGCAGTTACATCTGCTGGTGTTGAGGTTGTTATCCTAAGTGATGCTAAAGCTCGACTACAGGTGTGGGATGATAGTCAGACTGGTGCAGCTAACAAAATTGCAGCACTGGGGACAACAGCAGAGTTAAGAGCTAAGGTTGTAAGGTATGTCAAAGACCATCTGGTGTTGTTTGGTGTGGATGAGAAGAATGGAAGCTGGGTTAACTCTCCTCGTAAGGTTCAGTGGATGAACACCGCTGACATCACTGATGATACTGGTGGAGACTCAGGAAGTAACTTGCTTCTAGGTAGGGGTGGAGGTATTGTTGTAGGAGCAGAGATGCTTGGGCATGATTGTGTAATCTACTGCGAGAAACAAATTACTAAGATGGTTTACATTGGAGGCACTACTTATTTTAGGTTTGATGATGTTATACACGATATGGGGCTTGCAGCACAGAATGCAATAGCAAACTTGGATAACAGACACCTCTTCCTAGCTAACGACCTCTCGGTGTGGGAGTATTCAGGAGGTACATTTGCTAGACCTATTGGGGATAAGATCAACGCTGACATTTGGGATAACATTAACAAGACATACTATGCAAACAGCTTCTTTGTGGTGCTGAAGGGTGTTCAAGAAGCATGGTTGTTTATACCTACAACCACAGCAACTCCTGATTTGGTGTATGTATTTAAGTATGGTGGGGTTGTTGAGCCTGAGGTGTGGTACAAGTATAGCCTTACTGGCTTCTGTGGTGTGGAGTATGACATCTTCTACGCTCTGACTGGAGGCACAGCACTTATAAATAGCTTTAACCTTAGTGCAGCTAATGATGGCTCGACAGCTATTGATGCATATTGGGACTCGATAGACTTTGTGCTACCTAATCCTGATCAGGGAGCTAGGAGTTTACAACTGAGCTTCTGTGCAAAGGGTTCGCAGGTTGACACATACTACTCAACTGATGAAGGTACTACATGGACAACGATAACTGCAGGTCAAGCCCTGACTAGTGCTTGGACAGTCTTTGACCAAGACTTTGATGCAGGTAATGCTAAGACAATAAGATTTAGATTTAGGGATGATGATGTAAGTAAGACATTTTACATACGATGGTTTCAGCCAGTGTTGTATCCAACTGGTGAGAGATAATGGAGGTGAGATGAAGTGGATCCTATTACAGTAGCAGCAGTAGCAAGCTCAATACTTAGTGGATTAGGATCACTGTTTGGAGAGGGAGGCATCTGGGGTCCAGGTGATGATATGACTCCAGAGGGTATAGCATTCCAGCGCTTGGCTTATGAGGCAGGGATGCAAGAACTTCTACAACAGATGCTAGGACTGCCTCCTAAGTTTGGATATGTATCTACGCAGACACCTGAACAACAGGCACTTATGACTCAGCTTACCCAGGAGTTGATTGGAGTTGCAGATATAGATAGAAGGGCTGAGGCTAAGCAAATGTGGGCTGATTGGTCTACACCTCAGTGGGAAGCAGCGGGGAGGAGTGATGAGTGGATAGCAAGTAATATTGAGAGTGAGTGGATTAATAACCAAGCTGATATTATACGTAGGTATGAAGGAGGAGAGTTTGGAACTCCCTCTGTACCTACAGAAGGCGTGGGACTAGGATTTGAGCAGGTTGAACGACCTACATTTGCGGAGATACCCCTGACTGGTGCAGAGACTAGGATAGAAACGTTAGAGAGGATGATGGGAATATCTCCAGGGGAGGAAGCAGCAGCTATTGAAGCACTGTCAGCTCCTGCACTTCGTAGATTTCAAGATGAAATACTACCGATGATTAGGGGTCCGCATGCTATGGAAGGAACAGTATGGTCTACTATGAGAGCAGGGGAGGAAGCAGCGGCAGGTGGTGTTCTTGCTGAGAACTTGGCTGCATTGGGTGAAGAGTATAGGATGAAACGTAGAGAACAAGCACTTGGTGCTGCAGGTCAAGGGTTGACTGAGGCGTTGGGAGGAGTTACTACAGGGTTGGAGTTGTATGGGATGGACTTAGCCTCCTTTATGCAAGCTCAGGGTTTGGGCTCTGAAGCTATGCAGACTAGACAAGCCCTTATGGCTGATTTACTAGGGATGTCTCTTCAAGATTATTATACAATGGGAGCAGGTTCACCTGCGCAAGTGGCGGCAGAACAGGCTCAAGCAATAATGGCTGCACTTGGAATAGTACCTGAGAGTGAGATGGAAAGTGCAGCGTTGGAAGCATGGATAATGTGGTCAATGCCTCGGTGGGAGAATGCGGGGTATGATATGTACATGCTAGGGGCAGATGTAATGGATATTATTAGGAGTGAGTTCCTGTCTGATAGAGAGAATATTATAGCAAGGTATGAAGCTGGGGCTTTCTATGAACCATGGCCATCTACTACAACTGTAACTGTTCCTCCTAGACCTACTGGTGGGGAAGTACCAGGTTATATACCTCCTACTGGTGATGGTGGTGTTCCACCTCCTCCACCTCCACCCCCACCACCTCCTCCGCCCCCACCTGACTACTCTGCAGCAAAAGCTCCGTGGGCTTGGTGGTCAACTCCACATTGGCAAAGAGCAGGAAGAAGCGCAGGATGGATAGCTAGTAACATCGAAGCTGAATGGGCTTCTTCAGCAGCTGATATCTATCGTAGATGGAGTGGTGGAGAGTTTGAGACAAGAACTGTATGGCCAGATGAGCCTGAGGAACCTGATGAACCTGATGAACCTCAACCCGATCCTACTCAGGCAGCATATGAAGCTTGGAAGGCATACTCAGTTCCACTCTGGGGAGCGGCAGGTAGAAGTGGTACATGGGTGTTGAATCAACTACAGTCTGAATGGGCATCGGGCTCTCAGGACATTATGCGTAGGTATCTAGCAGGGGATTTTTGATAACAGGTCACATTTTCAATAATTGAAATTATGAGATGAGGTGAATACACAATGGCTTTTATAGGTGATCCAAGAAGAACAACGAGTGTTTTACCACTGGCTACATCCCTAGCTCAGACTCAGATGCAGCTGAAGCAAAGACAGCCTCATTGGATGGAGGTGCTAGGGAGGGTTATGGGGCAGGTTACAGGTGCATTGGTGTCTGAGAGGACTAGGAAGGAAGAGAGGGTTGCAGCAGAAGCAGCGATGGAGCTGGAGAAGAGGAAGGTGGCAGCGACGGAGGTTACTGCGAATGCTAAGTGGTTTGAGGCACTCAATGAGCAAACGAAGCTGTTGCAGCCTAGGGTTTTCAGTATGAGCATTGGTGAGAACCAAGGAACAATTGTTACAATAGACTCTTCTGGGAATCTCAGCACAATGGACGAAGCGCTTATAAGTAGAGCAGCTGGGTTGGTGAATGCAGGAGACAGATGGGCTATTGTCGATGCACTAAACAAGACAGAGATTGGAAGCATTCCAATTGGTCTTGCTCCCGAAGGCTCAGAGTGGCTTATGCATGAGGCTTCTGGAACACTGATGTATAAAACTCCAGAGGGTGAGATTAGGGATGCATCCCCAGCCTCTTTAATCAAGTGGAGAGAGAGCCAAGCCTGGTATCAGGAAGAGAAGCTGAAACTAGCAACGAGGGAAGTGGCTGTAAGGGAAGAGAGACTGGTGCTCGACAACAGAGTAGAAGATAACTTTGTTGCTTATAAGGAGTCTGAAGCACGAAGAGATGATATGTGGAGGGGAGTAACTACTGGGCTTGAGAGGGAGAAGTTTGATCAACTTGTTAGTTATCAAGCGCACTTAGTGAAGATGGATGGGCTGAGGGAAGAAAGGCATAGGTTAAAGGACTTGGCTGATATAGAAGTTGCTACGTCTGGGATGAGTAGGGAGAATATGCTTGCGAGGTTGGAAGTTATTACTACTAATGCTGAGATGGATCTCTCTCAGAGGAAGCTTGACCTTGAGATAGAAAAGGAACGTTTTGATCAGGTTCAAACCCTTTATGAGAATGCTAGTGAGGAAGAGAAGGCGAGATGGAAGATGCTTGTAGACAAGCATGCTATGCTTATAAAGGATATAGAGACAGATATTGCGATAACAGGGATGGAGGTTGAACAGAGTAGGTTGGAGATTGAGGAGCTTAATGCTTGGAAGCCTGAGAAGATGGCATGGCATGAGGCTTGGGTCAAGTTGCAGAATGAAGAGCCCCTGAATCCTGGTGAGATGGAGATACTGGGGATTAGAGAGCCAGTAGCGTTTGTGCCTACAACCATGGAAGAGGTGCTCGAGCTTCATGGGAAGAAGATTGCGTTGAATGCAAAACTAGGTGTTGGTGGTGCTATGACTATGGAGCATAGGAAGGAGCTCCTTGATTATGAGAGAGGGATACAAGCATACATGGCTACGCTGACATTCGAGCAGAAGAAGGAGCTTCAAGGAATTCTACAGGGCTACAAGCTAGAGTTCTTGGCAGAAGAGGCTGATGTTGGATGGGAGGTTACTCGAAAGGAGCTAATACTCAAAGCTGACTTAAAAGGCCAGGAGAGCTTCAAGGCAGATGATGGTACTTGGTGGCAGTATAATGATGAAGGGAAGTTGGAAGTACTTCTTGCTGGTGCACCAGAGAAGCCTCAGGTTGTTAACGTAAGGCTTGATGATGGTAGAGTGGCTGTAGGGATTATATATCCTGGTGATAAGGAAGTGACGTGGACAGATACCTTCGTTGGTGATACCCAAGCAAAGCAAATTGAGATGATTAGCCAAGCGTGGGTAGATGCAGAGCGGCAGGTTAGGAGACAGATGGGAGCTTTTGCAATGCTTGATGAAACCCTAATACCTCAGTATAGGAGAGAGATGACTGCTGCGTTTGTGAGGACGCTTGAGAGTTATGGTGTTCCGAGGGAGAGAGCACTGACGTTGGCAGACCCTAATTGGCTGTTACAGGCTGAGCTGGGTGGAGCAGTGTTTGAAAGTGGTGCTCAGATAGGTGGTGTGAGTACAAGGGATTATATAACAGGTGCAGCCATTGAGGGTGAAGGAATTACGTTTGAGACTCCTGGTGGTGAGCCGAGGGAGTTGGAGGTAGTAGAGACTCCGAAGGTTGAGCCTGGGGGTAAGAGACTGACATCCAAAGAGATAGCATCTAAGACCGCTGTGCAGGTGGAAGCATTTAAGACTCTTAACAACCCCCAAGCTACTAAGAAGCTCCAGCAAGCATTAAAAGATGCAGGGGTGTATAGAGGTGAGGTTGATGGTGTGTGGAGTGTGGCAGTTGAGAGAGCTTTGGAAATAGCAATTCGTACTAATAAGAACATAGCAGATAGTTTAATAATCTTTAAGGGGAGTAAGTAATGCCTCAGATAGTAGAAATAGTTACTCAACCTGATGGGACATACACCCTAGAGCTGGTAGAAGAAGAGGTGTCCTTTAAGGCTCCACCTCCTATTACTGAAACTCGGATTGTTGAGAAGCCTACACATCCAGCTGAGAAAACTGCAGAGGGAGAGTTTCAAGCATTCTTTGCTCCTGTTGATCCTTCTAGGCACGTTGAGCTAGACCCACCTTCGGGTAACTTTTTGTGGACGCTGCTGACAGACTGGCTACAACGTGCAAACTTTGCTGCAGCTGGTGTGTATAGAGGACAGTTGGAAGAAGCTGAGCCTAAGATTGTGGAGCAGCAAAAGCTAATCCAACAGCAGTATCCAAACATGGATCCAGAAGTTGCTAGGCTGTGGTCAGGTATAAAGCTCGAAGCTATGGGTGAGGTGGATACTACCTTTCCAGCTACAGCCGCAGCCTTCGTTGACCTCATACTTAGGAGGGATACAGAAGCAGCAGCTGACTTGTGGGCAGGATGGACTGGGACTGATAAGAGCACCTTCATGAACTTGGCATTTGAAAGGGAGGTGGGTGTACGTAAGGAGAGGTGGGGTGAGGAAATTCCTGGCACGTTTGGGTTACTGCAGCTTAACGTTGTACCTCTAGGTATAGGACTAGCTCTGGATATGGGAGTTGATCCTATCAACTACATACCATGGTTGCAAACAGCTAAGTTGGTGGGCAGAGGAGGTAAGGCAGTAGCTAAGACAGCTGTAATATCAGGAATAACTAAGAAGCTTAATGATGTCAGCTTCATTGACTTCCTAGGGCGTGCGTTCAAGCCTGGATATAAACTACCAAAGGGCTTTTATGATTATACTCTATGGGCTCAGAGGGCAGCTAGGTATGAGGAGTCTCAGCTCTACAATAAGGGGATTGCATTCTACAAGAAGATACAAGGTAATGATGCAGAGATTGCTAAGCTGATGACATTTGTGAGACAACATCCTGATGATATAGGTAAGCTGTCCCCCAACAACCAGAAGGTGTTGGCTGAGATAGGTGAGGAGTTTGTGAGGACAGGACAAAGTGCAGTCGACAATAACCTCATTACTCAAAAGGCATTTAATAAGCTCAAGGAGACCTACGTTTGGGGTTACTATCCTAAGTATACTAAGATACTGGGGAGTAAGATACCTGGTAGTAAGTTTCAGCGTTTGGCTACACCCTCATTTGCTCAACCTAAGTACTTCAAAACCATTGAGGATAGTAAGGACTTTGCTAAGAGCTTGAGTGTGTTTGATGATGTTGATACTGCGGCTGATGCTAGGAGAGTGGCTAAGAGCTTTAGGACTGTTGCTGATGAGCCTTCCTTCTTGGAGGGTGCATTCAAGTACCTCGACAACGTTGATGAGATGAAGACTTATGTTAAGGCAGTGCAAGCAAGTTACACACCAGAAGAGGACATCATCAAGCTCCTCATTGGCTACGAGATACAAGTCCACAGGGCTATTGTAGCTGATGAGTTTGTTGATGGAGCACTGAAGCAATTTGGGAAGCCAGTGTCTGCTAGATTCTTCACAGGAAAAGTACCCAAAGGACAATCCCTGTTCATGCCTACAGGTAACCTGAGGTTCTATCCAGGAGGCAAGAAGGCACAGAAGATTGTAGATGACCTTGTATTCCTAGCTGGGGGTGAGGGGAACATCCTTGAGTTAAATGATGATGTTGCTAAGTTGGTAGGTCAACTAGAGGATTTATCCTTCAAGCACGTAGGTGTAACTAAGAAAGTGCCTGCATTTTTACTAGATACTAATATAGCCAAGAGCCTTAATAGAACAAACACCCTCTTCTTTGGAGACCCTGATGCTAACAAGTTCTTGAGGTGGATGGACAGGTGGTATGGTGCGTGGAAAACGATGGCTACTTCAGCTAGGTTGCCGTTTCATTCTAGAAACATGTACTCAAGTGGGATGATGAATTACTTTGATGGGATGGAGTTACATGAGGTAATTCCCTACTACTATCGTTCAACTAAGCTCCTAATGGGTGAGGGTGGTGAGCTTGTTATTAAGGAGACTGGTAAGACAATACCTGCTGATGCAGTAAGGGAGATGGCAGGAAGGTTAGGAGTCATTGATGCTGGATGGATTGGACATGCTAGGAAACCCATCTGGCAGCAGTTGGATAATATGCAGAGGACAGGGAGGGTAAAAGCTGCTATCAACCCTCTAGAGTGGGGGAGGAAGTTAGGGACTGCTATTGAGAACCAGGCTAGGATGGCTAAATTCATTGAGAGAATAGAGAAGGGTGATGATTTTAAGACAGCTGCTAATCGTGTCTTTGCTACACATTATGATTACTCACCGACTGGATTGACTCGCATTGAGCAGACATACTTCAAGCGTGCAGTACCCTTCTACACCTGGACTCGTAAGAACACACCTCGAATGGCTGAGATACTAGCTACTAGACCAAATAGGGTTGCCAATGTAGGCAAGGTTACTAGAGCCCTTTACAACCTAAACCCTGAAACAACCGAAGAGAGGTTATTCCATCCTGAGTATTTTGACGAGCAGCTGTGGTTCAAAGCCCCCGATACTCTTGTTAAGAAGCTTGGTGGTGAAACAGTTTACATGCACTTTGACACTCCCCTTAATGACTTGGTGGGGGTTGGAGAGGTGGCTCTTAATCTGAATGTTAAGCCTCTTCAGCAACAAGCTCTTAGCCTGTTTAATCCTCTGGCACTCAAGGGATTTGCAGAGGCACTCATATCAACTGGAGGAGTTAAAACCTTTCCTGAGGTTGGCCCAATCCAAGCCTTCCCAGGCAAGAAGGTACCTGCACCGTGGTTTGTAGTCATGTTCCCTGAGTGGCTGCAGGAGAAGGCAGGAGTTGGAATATACAGGGATACTATGACTGGCAAGGAGATTGTAGGCATGCCAGCTAAGGCATATCACATGCTAGTGTCAACCATCCCCCTGGCTCGTGAGATTGAGAGGCTGCACCCGAATCCAATAGATGTTGAGCGAGGCCTTACAGCCTGGCGTAAGATTACCTTCGTTACTGGTGTAGGTTTTACCCCTGTCAACTTGGCTGAACAAAAGTTTTGGAAGAGTATGGATGTCAGAGGAGTCATTAACACCTTCCTACCTTTCTTTATGCAAGAACAAAGACCTCCAACGAGGAAGGAAAAGGAGAAGATACTTGAGGAGGTAGGGTACTCCAAATCACAAATTGAGGCGATGCTCAAAGGACAAAAATGAAGTATATAATCTACGACAACATAGGTTACTTGAAGGGTCTACAAGGAAGGATTGAGGAAGAGGGATTTGCAGCTTCATACAACAACAGGGATGTTGACACCTCCAACGCTATTGTTATATCAACTGAGGTTAGAAATGGAGCTTCGTACATAGGCATCACGGATATGCTAAATAGAATCATCAGCAATAGGATGCACATGTACGCAGTCCTTAAGGTGATGGGTATAACAGTCCCCAGGTTCTATACACCTAAGGATGGTAACATCGATGTAAAGAACATCAAGAAGGGTAAGACCTACATACTAGAGTCCTCCTCCTTTCCCCCTTATATAAATAAAGAGACAGGGGATGCATTGCATATGCTAAAACTATATGGCAAGACTGCAACCATCCTGAGGGAAGTTCCATATGAGGTGTCCCTGGATGTAGAGGGATGGTTCAATGGTATACAGCTAGTTTCTCCCTCTTACATTACCTTCGACAGTATGATTATGCATCCTCTGTCTCGCACCTCTAGGTTGTTTAAGCAGTCGTTGGGTAAGTTGGAGGAGATGCTGAAGAAAGCTGACTACAAGGGTCCGCTTACTGTACAAGTAGGCCTCACTAGGAGCAAGCTGTATGGACTCTACATCGACGTGTCAATGAAACCAATGACCTTCGAGGCTATGAAGGGTGTAGCTAAGAACCTCAATGTAGTATCTAGTGCCTCCAAGAACTCCATCAACATGTACAACCTCTGGACAATGCAAGCTCCTGTTTTTCTAACAACGGTTGTGAAGGGACTGCCCATCTTTGGCTACAATGAGAAGAATGCTAAACATCTATGGCTCACACATGTTGAGAAGGATGGAAGCATCCATCGCTATAATGGAAGTAGCTGCTTGGTAGGATACATCACCGCCAGAGGTGAAACTCCCAGGGAGTGCATCCGTCGCATCAGGAGAACGAAGGAGCAGTTATACATCCCCTTCTCCCCCAACCTCATCTTCCCTCAGATGATACTGGAGAGGTGGAAGAAGCTAGAGGAGTGGGGGTGGGTTTAGATGCTACTTATGCTCATCAATGATGCTTTCCAGCTCGTCGCAAAGGTTCTTTGCTTCATCACTAGGCAGTGTTGTTTTATCATCGTAATAAACAGTTATAATCTTCAACATCTTCTCTACATCCTCAAGATGTTCCATCGCTATAACATGAGTATAGAAGATATGTTTGGGCTTCAATTCTTTTATTTTTAACATCTTCAATCACCCCCTTTCTCATCCATCCCTGAAAATATACTATACATCAACCTACTCTTCGACCCCCTCTTTCCACTACCTGTTGCTTCAACTTCCATCACATCAATCATATCAGCCTTTATCAACGTATCCAACAGCTCATCTAAATCCGCTGCACTATGTTTGTATGACAACTTCTTTATCAACACCGCCCTCGGTATCTCTACAGCCTCTTTAATAACAGAATATAGCAGCTCCAGGTTACTCCCCTTAGCACTCTTCTCAATAGCTTTGACAGCCATCTCCATATCAACTTCAACATCATCTAATATCCCCAATGATTGTATTAGATGCTCCTTCCCTAACACAAGAGCATCCTTCTCACACACCGACAGTATCATGGCTATCTTGATTAGATTAACTGACTTCCTTAGGTTGTATCCTAGTAGTACCCTAGACTCCTTTCTAACATCCAAGTTCTTATACCAGTCCTCATACCACCCTCTTCCCTCCTTCGACCACTTGAACTTCCCCCTCAGGCTACTAATAACATTCAGGTCTTGAATCAACTTGGCTCTACACCCATAATCAATCTTAGGGAATGGATTCCTATCCCTCGGAGTCTCAGAGTATACAAACACCATCCTCGATGTGAACCCACCACCTGCTGACTCAGGAGGGAAGCCACTCTTAAGCCAGGTTGGGGTGGTTGCTCCTAGTAGATGTATCCAAGTATTCTTCAGCACCACCGTTCCCTGCGTCTTGGTTTCATACTTCCAGTTGTCATCACAGTCATAGAGTTCAATAAGCACACCCACCAACCCCTTGTTGTAGGCATCACTACCGAGGAATACACCCAACTCAGATGCAAATATCATACACGCTGAATTGTGAACAACCCTCTTTCCATCCATCTTCATTGTACTACCTAGTCTGGATATCAATGCCTCGGTTGTTATCTTCTGAGCAAAGATGTTTATAGGGTCGTCCATCCTGTTCAACACATTCCGAGCCAGCTTCATCGCTGTGCTCTTCTTGCAGAGGGCGGGGTCGGATACAAGGATTATGAACAGGTTACTCCTTACTTCATAAGCTCCCATGTCAACGACAACATGCCTCTCAAGCGCAGCTCCGACTGTGCTGATACCGCACCATTTGTGGAAGATGTCAGGAGACTCCTGGTTCTGAGTATAACGCATATACTCATCAAGCCATGAGCCCTTGATTACTCTTGGCATCAGTTAGCCTTCTTCCATGTTCCATCCTTCCATTGCTTGTTAAACTTCTCCTTCATTACAAAACATAACCACAGCTGCTCCATTGATTTGAGAGCTATAATATAACTGTCTGTCATCCATACGCTGTTTTGACCTATCTTTTTGTGTGTGATAAATATAAAGTCTTTTAGGGATTGCACCTTCTCAACAACATCTTCATATTCTAGTACCATCTCCTGCAACTGGTCTTGACGAGGGAGCCAGACTGTCCTCCAAATTGTAGTACACTGGTCTACATCTGTATAAAAGTCATGTGCTACATCTCGTACTTTCTTTAATTCCTGTATCTCCCCCGCTTCCTCACACATCTTAATATATTTTTTACTTGTATCCATCATCCCCTCCTTTAGTTCCTTAATACTACTTCCCCTTTTCGATTAAAGCTCTCTCCACAGTAGCTACAGAACTGCACCTCCCCAAGTTCTGTAGCAGACTTATCAACCCAGTAATCCTTATCCCTACCACAAAAGGGGCATACAATAACAATCTTCTTTCGTCGTGCCATCTTAACCTCCTTTACGATACTTCATCCCAAGTCATTCCTTCTTTGATGTCCGCAGGTATCTTAACCTTCCTTCCCTCTACCTCTATCTCAACCTCAACAGCTCGTTTAATCATAGCATACAACTCCTCTCTATGTTTGTTTAAGTAGTTCTCGTTGATGTTAATAACTATTGCATCATGTATCTGCAACACAATCCTTGCTTCCCTCGGCAGACAAAAGTGAAGCCTCGTCAATCCTATATTAGTGTAATCACCCACCGTTGATTGAGGTACGAATGCATACGCCTTCCTAAACATGTCAGCCCCCCATCTATCAAAGAAGCTCCTCCGTCTACCCAGCGGAGTTGATAACATCTTAGTTCTTCTCAACTTATTCTCAACCTTCAAGTGCCAAATCTTGAGTTTAGGGTAGGTGGCATAGTAGGTGTTAAGTGCCTTCTTGGAGTCACCATAGCTTAAACCTGTCTCCTTCGAGAACTTCCCATGACCTATCCCATAATTTCCAGCGTGCACCAGCTTCTTACCTAGAAAACGCTGTTCAGGTGTCACATCCTCCTCACCTACCCCAAAGATGTTCGAGGCATTCTTCCTGTGAACATCACCACCCTCTTCAAATATCTTCATGAAGTGGATGTCCTCGCTGAGGTAAGCTACAACTCTAGCCTCAGCCTGACTAAGGTCAACGCCTATAAACTTACACTCCTCGTCAGGAAGGAAGAAGCTTCGGGCATCACCCTTAGGTACGTTCTGGAGGTTAACATCCTTACTGGCCAACCTCCCAGTATCAGTCCCACTAATGATGTAATGTGTCCTCATCCTCCCATCAACACAAGGCTTGGCATCAAGGAAGGTTGATTTCAGCACCCTCATCTTCCTTATCTTAATGATGAGTTTAAGAACCTTCAGGTTGTACTTAGCATTCAAGGCATCAAGTGCATCCTCATCTGTAGTAACCCTCCCTTTTTTATACTTCGGAGGTAGGTTTAGCTCCTCATACAAGAACTTAGCTACTTGTTTAGGCGAGCTAACGTTGAGGGGGTAACCCACTGCTGTCTCCAGCTTCAACTCCATCCCCTCAATCTTATCCCCAGCTTCGGTTGATAACTTCTTCTTCTTCTCAGCATCTATCCCCACCCCATACCCTTGTATCATCCTTAGGGGTTTAATCAACGGATGTAACACTTGCCTGTAAAATCTATCAACCTTCAGTTCCTTCATCTCAGCCTCTAGGGCTAATGCCACCTCGAGAGTGACTGCAGCATCTAGGTTACAGTACCTCCATAGGTCGGTTGAACTCATCCATTTGTAATATGGTTCGTCGGTATAAATTGATGTCTGAAAATCAAGAGCCTTAGGTAGCTCAGGGTAGCATAGATGGTGAGCATTCATAGTGTCCATCCACAAATCCTCAACGTGGACACCATGTCTCTCAAGGTGAGCTATGTCAAAGTTAGCATTTTGGGCAACCTTAGGTATGTCACTCCCCAGGATTTTAGAGATACACCTCCAAACCTCCATCTCATCAGTGGTTGTTTTCCAGTAGTCACGCTTCTTATCCCTCGTTAACAGAGGGAAACACCATGACCTCCAGGGGGTGATGGCAAAAGCAATACAAGCTATGTCTGCATCATCCTCGAGTCCACGAGTTTCTATATCAAAACTAATATGTTTAGCACCCTTAAGGATAGTTTCTGTCCACCTCTGGATAGTATCAACCAGCCTGGGGTCATCAAACAATGCACGGAATGGAGGCTCAAACTCTTGAACGAAGGATTGCTTCTTAGCCTTAGCTAAATCACACACACCTATCTGCCTCCACAACCAATTACGCATAATTCCTGCTGGGTGGTAGGTGGGGATTACCTTTACACCACCCAGCTTGGAGGGATAGATAATACTCCCCCTCCAGTTTTTCACACCCATATGAGGTGTAAGTGCCTTCAGTGCTTCTCCACCGAGAGCAATAACTACGTTGGGGTTGATTAGCATCAGGTCTTTCAACAACCTAGCTCTTCCTTCTATCAATGGTGGCAGAGGCTTAGTCCTCTTCTTGTCCTCGTAGAAAACTCCAAAGTTGTTTCCAGGAGGGCGTACCTGCATAACATTGTCTACATAACATTTCTCTCTATCAATGCTAGCTTCTTCCAGCATCCTGTCTAAGAGCTGGCCAGAAGTACCAACAAATGGTACACCTTCCCTGTCCTCATCTCGCCCTGGGCATTCTCCTATTAAAGCCACGTTTGCATCCCTTGGTCCGAAACCCTTTACAATCATATATACCTCCTCCGAAAACTCTCAGCAGCAATACATGCTACATCAAAGATTTCCAGGAGGAGTGAGTGAGGCCTACAAATTCCTGTCACAATTCCATGCTTGGGTGGAGAGTTTATCACAAGGTTTCCCCTCACAATCTCATCAACCACTTTTGGGTTTAGTTGTGTCATCCTTTTCCTCCACTACCTTGAGGCCATCTAATTTACCTGGAACGAATTCTACCTGTATCCCTAAATGCCTCATGACTGTCCATAAAACATCCTTTATATCTGCATATCTGTAGTCATCATAACCCCTATCAAACCCAAGGTTTACCCTTACTTTGTCGTTTAATGCCTCTATCATACCACTTACCATTACTTCACGTTCTCGCAAAATTTTTACTTCTTCTTGTAGTAACTTTATCTTATTCATCTTCTTCCTCCCAACCTGCTTGTTTCAACAGCTTCAGTAGCACGTTCTTTGTTCTGTTGTTCTCCTCCACAAGCTCATCTAGTTTATCAAGCATCGCTTTTACAATCCCACCCCATTTTTGCCCCTTACTCCACTTATCTCTATCTATTTTTTCTATCATCTCTTTACCCCTGGAGGCAATATAATCTTTTTCTGAGGCACGACTACCCCCATCCCTGCTACCTGCCCCTTGACCTTCCTTACCTTCAACACAATATCATCCCCACTCCATCCACACTCCATACTTACAACTGAGTCTTTGAAGGTAATGCCCATCCTCCGATGCTGCCTATCAAGTGCTACGTTGGCTACGAGGTGGGCTGATGCCTTAGCTAGTTCTTGTGGTGGTATCAATCTTCTACCTCCTTTAGACAATCTTCTACTGACATCCACAAGCAGTCCATTTCTATCTTCCTTTTCTTAGGATTCATCAACGCCTTCAAGGAAACGGAGACACCAATATGCCTCTTCCCAGCTGTGCTCAGTGCTCCTACCTGAAAGCATCTGAAGTCGTCCTTTAAATGGCAATCTAGGGTAGGAATCAGAGTCCAGTAACAATTCTTCAATGGATGAAGTTTAACCCACTCAAGAAGGAAGTTGTATATAGCATCACATTCCTCATCACTAAAATCTACAAACTGTGTATTCATCCCTTCACCCCCAGCTTTCTCATTCTTTCACACATACTGTTATAACTATCCTTATCTTGTTCAACCAGCACAACATCCCTCTTAGCCCTAAACGCTGCCTCACCAACACTTCCACTCCCTGCGAAGGGGTCGAGTACAAGCTCACCAGGAAGTGTAGATGTCTCTATCAGCATCTGCATCAATGCTACTGGCTTCTCGGTTGGATGTATCCTTAGCCTAGAAGGTACAATCTTGTAGCTCAAGACATCCAACGGATTCCTGTTCAATGGTCTACTCCCCTTCATACAGTGCAAGATGCCTTCGTAAGACCTGCTCCAATCCTCAGGATTTGCTGCAGAGCTTGAAGTTCCCTTACTCCATATAAGGAGTATATCATCCACATCAAACCCAGCCTCCTTAAGAAGCTTAGTAATGTCTTTCTTCCTCGCACTGGCAATAAAGACATACGCATGCCTATCATCCTTGAGGTTGTTATACATAGCTTTGAATGCTCCCCTCAACATATCATCAGTCTCATACTCCCTATCCTCAAAGATTTCATCTCGCTTAAACTTCTTGTAGGCTTTCCCTGATGTTGGTAAGTCAACCCCATACGGAGGATCAGTAAGCACAAGGTCAGCCCTCACCTTCAACTTTGGGACAATTACCCTGCAATCCCCCAGATGAACATCATCAACAGGCTCAGCATTAGCTAGTCTTTTCTGTATCTCAGTCTGAATGGCCTGTTCCTTAAGCCTCTTCATCTTCTTGAACGCAGCGGTTTTGGTCTTTTCATCCTTGAGTTGAGGGTACATCCCTAGTCCCTTAGCCAGCTGAATATCCATACTAACCTGCCCCATACTCTCACCCAGGGATGTCGCAGTATCCTTCACGCCCCACCCATCACTCTTATGCCCCTTAGTGGCTGTGCCATAGATGGACTTCTTGATGCTGTCAAGGAGTAGCTTAGCCTGTACCTCCTCTTGCCAAGTGAATGCCTTCCTCTTGATGTTCTCCTCCAACTCAATCTCAGCACGTTCCATCTCACTAAGGTTCTTCAGCTCATTGACTTCAATCTCCTCGAGACCTAGATACAAATGTGCCTTGAACCTCCTCTCCCCCGCAACCAGCTCCCACTCACCCTTGTCATCTTTGTTAACAACGATGGGGTGGAGTAAGCCATACTTCTGGATTGATTGAGCTAGCCCAGTGATGTCACCATACTCCTCCCTCACCCTCTTACCTACTTTGATGTCAGCTAGTTTTAGCTTCACATAATACCTCCCATCTCATCATTGTTCATTCTGATGTAAAAGTCACAAGGATTAAACTTCTCCTCAAGCCCATACTCCTCCCTTTGCCTATTCCACTTACGCTTCAGGTCTTGAAGCACAAGTTTTGTTACATACCTTCTATTAACTACAACTGTTGTCATCTCTTCCTCCTCCACTTCCAAACTCCCCAGATTGCGAGCCCAAAGTATATTCCCATCAACACCCCCTGAGCAGGTATCCCCTCCTTAAAATCAATAATCATCCACGCAAAGTTAGTACCTGCCCAGATTACAAAACACAGCCTTTTTTTATAGATGTTGAGCACCACACCCACGAGGGATAGTGCTGCTATTATCCAGTAGGTCATAGCTTAAATTCCGTTTCTCTAGTTTTTAGCCTGTGCATCAACCCAGACAAAAACCTCTTAGCTGTAGCCTTCTGGTAAATTAGATTGACCATCTCCACAATAGCGTCTGCCATATCCAACCCTGCATAGTAGCCTCTAGTCCCTTTTACCTTCATCTCACTCCCCCACCGTACCGTCATTCTTAACCCTATGCCCCAAAATCTTAGATGGTCTTAACCTCCTGCCCACATTTTCAATTTTTGAAATTACGGTAGGCTTCCTCTTCCACCCCTGCTTCTTAAGAAAAGTCTTCGTTCTAACATAAACACCCTCTGCATCAAATGAAGTGCTGTATTCAGTTTGTGAATGGATAAAATTATCCTTAAGCTCTAGGGTTCTTTCTGCTCTGCCCTTGATTAATACTACTTTTGCGTTCATACTATGCCTCCCTTTACTCATCCTGGTGAGTTAACCCCAATCTCACTCCACATCTAAGCTCAAGACGCAAGACAATGTCTGCCCTGTAAGCCTAGACCTCGACATATAACATGCCATTACCAAGTACCTAGTAGGTACTCAGGATGAGTTACTAATTATTCTTGTGGGTGAGACTCCCCTGACCTCACTCCGAAGTAAAACCCCCAAGCAGCACCTGCTGCTCCAAACAATGCCACCATTCCTTCAGATGGTACTGCTTTGAATACACTTACAACTGCAGCCACCGTCAGCACCAAAGCAAGTATTGCCCTGATACTATTCTCTGGTAGCCATAGCGCATGCTTTCCTTCATCATTCATTTCACCCTCCTCTTCTTATTCTCACCATAAATAGCCCACAGAACTACAACTACATCAGTCCACTTCACCTGATTTCCAGCCTTCAACCTAGCATCAAGCAGTTTCATAATACTAGGCACGTTAGCAATCCCATCAAAGTCAAGCGTCACTACTATAGAGTCAGCATCTATCTGCTCCTTTTGCATAACCAACACCTTAATCTCCTTAGCCACCTCTTATCACCTCCTTTACAACACCTTTCATCTCATGCATCATCTCCTCACTTTGCATCCATGTCTCTTGTTTGTACCAACAAACACCCATAGGTTTCTTGTATGGGTTCTTAAATTCAAAAGACTTAAACTTATTCCTCCAGTAGTTGTACTGAGTCCAGATGTAACCATCCCAGTAGTTATTACCATAAGCACACATTTGAATAATGAGCTGATGCTTCTTAGGATAAACCTTGATGAACTTGTTCCATGAGTTGTTCATCATCTCAGTCATCCTCCCGAAACCCTGAGCATCTGGGTATATGTCAGCCAGGAGCAAGTCATGTGTCTCATCAGAGAAAGCTAACTCCCACCCAGGATACACATAGCTACCATCGGGGTTAATGAAGTCACGTCTACCAGTGTTGTCCATCATCTCCATCACAGGGTGAGTTTGTTTGTCAGTGTCAATACTTCTAACTACTCTATAAAAATCTTTCCTCAACTGCAAATTCGGACCTTCTATGTCTGGCTCATGCCCTGCATTATCATGCCAGTACCCACCACACACTCTCTTTCCCATATTTTCTCTGACAAATGAAGCCCAGTCCGATGGACTCTCTCCAGTAACTGTCATGATAACCTTGATACCCATGTCATCCAACACCTCCCAGTCCATACCACATGCCTTGTTAGAGTAGACATGTGTAAACCCAATCTCTCCTAGTGCTTTATACCAATCAGGTCTATTCATACATGTTCCTGCAATAGCCCATCTTCTGGGTACTACTGGCTCCTCAACCTCTGGCCACTCAGCTATAGGCTTACCAAGAGTGTTGAAGATGTCTTGCTCGTCTACATATTCTCTAACTTGCTGCTCCCAGTCAACACCTACTACCTTCTTAGCAATCTCAGGGGTTGTTAGCCACCTGAACTTGTTGTCCATCTTCACATATAATCTGGCACTTTGATATAGTTTCATGCTGCCTCCTATTATTTTACTGCTTTTAGTTCACCTGCCCTCACAGCTTTTCTCAATCGCACAAGGTTTGCTTCTGTACTTCTTTGAGAATCTCTTATCGCTACCAGGGTGGAATGCAGTTCTTCAAACCATCCTTGAGGATTGATTGTAGGCTGCTCAGGTGTCTCTGCATGCTCAGGGGGTAAAAGCTCTCTTATGAGTTCCGCTGTAACCTCCTCAATTTTGTCCTGCCCACTTCGACACGCCAGAATGTTCCTATCTACAGTCTCCCTTAAAGATTCCTCTCTCCCTGCTTTTGTTCCTTCCATGCTTGCCTCCTTATTCATCTTTATACTTATAAAACACATGATTCCCAATCTCCACAGTCTTAACCATCTTCCGAGACCAGCTAGGATTCAACCCCCTCATAAAGTAATGAGTAGCTCCATTTGTAGGATCAACTCCCATTCCAAAGTATACATTAAATGCTACAACAAAATGCACCTTCATTGATGGCCAAGAGCCTATAGTAAACACCAAGTCCTCCAACTTCTCTCTATTTACATCACTGTCATTAAAACAACTGAAGGCATTCTTCCTCAACAAAACCTTCTCCCAACCCCTACCATAATTCCTTCTAGCATACACCCTATTCCTAGCTACCCAAGCCACTGCATACTTACCTTCTTCTGGCTCCCCCCTTGATTCACCCCAACCCATCAAGGCTAGTAGCATTATAGGTAGCATGAAGGAATAGAAGTTTTTTACTTCCATGTATTCTTTCATTTTATCTCCTTCCCTAACCTCAAGACAGCTTTCATAACTTCTGCTGGATTACACTTACTAGCTTGTAATGCTTGTTCATAGTTCATCATCCACCCCCCTTAATTCATCGGATTAATAATGAAAGTATGCAGCACCTTCGGTAGGAGTAACCTCTTCCTAACATCAACCCACTGCATCTTTAGCTCAACAACAAGGTAGTCGAACATTAGATACTTATACTTGTCACAATTCTCATGTGTAATCATTGCATTTTACTCCTAGCCCACTCTGGCAGGATTCCCCACCCTGCACCTTATTCCCATCACCATTTTGCGGTATGTTTCCTCTCTACTTTCCTGGAGGGAGGGCTCCTCTTGTGCTACCATACCAGCAAGGGAAACTCTGTTTAACTGCCCAACCTTACCTGACGCCAGAACGCCACAGAGCGGGCTATTGTCAATCAATTAACCTCATGCACCCAAATAATCAGTCACCTCGTTACTAACCTTTCCCTCATACTCCCTCTGTCCCACAACTGCTGTGAACTCAGCACCTATAGCATCTTCGGTGTTGAATGAGCCATCCTTGTTAATAACAACCTTCGCCACCTCCAACAGCTTCTTCACATTCCACAGCGCCTTCGGCTGCAGACTCGTGTTGAAGAACAGATGCTTGGGCTTAAACTCCCCCTCTATAATCTCCACCTCCCAATGGATGTACTCCTTTCCACTCTCACTCCCTGTAGCCTTTTCAGCCTTCAATATCCTCGACAGATATTGCCCCGCTGGTATAGGCTTGGATACATCTTCCACCTCGTTTAGGTTTACACTAATCTTTGGCATGGTTTATTTCACCTCCTTCTTTTTAGAATTGTATAACATTACTCGTAGCTTGCCAAACTTCTGTGGATGCACGACACACCTCCTGTACAGTTTCATCCTCATATCCTGCATTCTTCAACGCCTGTGCAAGCCACTTATCAGATATCCCCATCAATGTATTCACTGCGTCAAATTCCTCTCTTGTCTCAAGCGTAAGCTCTACAGGAATATACTTCTTCTTATTTATCAACCTAGCCTTTGCCATCTCCCTCCTCCTTTATCTTATTCATCAGCACCTTGTAGTCAGGAGTTTCGAGCTCACTAAAACAATGGCTCATTCCAGCCAACCTACTCTTCGCTTCATACCTTCTAGCTGCAGTAGTAAGCAGATGATACACAGCCTTCCCCTCCTTATCTCTATCAACCTGAGCCCTAAACACCTCGTCAAACCATCCTGGTGAACGTTCAGGTAATGCTTTCCCCATTATCAGCGGTATATTCTTTATCTCCCCAGTAACCTCATCAGTAAGAACCTTCTCGAGGGCAATAAACACGACGTTAAACCCCAGGAGCTTGAACCTATGAAACGCTTCTTCCCCCCTACGAACAAGCAACTGCCATTCATGCAGGTTAGGAGTCTTTTCAAGTGTCCCATTCGTCATCTGTATGTTCCTCATCATACACTCACACATCGATGGGAAGTCATCAACCACCACTGTTTCAAACTTCTCATCCTTCACCTCATCTACACGTTTCAAGAACCTCCTATATGCTGTAGGATGAGCCAAGTCCTCATCAACAAACGTATCATAAACAATATCCTTCCCCCTCAAGCTAAGCATTCCCATGTTGAAGTCAAAGAAGTATGGTTTAGGGAATGTACCTGCGAAGGTAGTCTTGCCTGTACCACTCTTCCCATACACCATTACCCTGAGCTTCAAGTTCTCGGTAGTGATATCCTTTGTGTTCAAGTTTGTTTCACCTCCTTGCCTTTCTCTATCATTTTCTTCTCTAGCTTCTCCAATTCAAATATGAGCTGCCTTATTCCATCAGCATCGAAGTGGATAGTCACATCTCCTGCATAATTACCGTCATCAATGCCGAGCCAGGGCTCTGTTCCCTTAGTGTCAGTACGAAACTCTAGTTTTTTCCCTTCTCCATGTAGCCAAAATGTTACTGTCTTATACATCCTTAACCACCTCCTTACCCTTCTCAGCATCCCACCTACTAACCCTGTACCTCCCCTCAATAATTCGTTTATCACCACGATACAAGCACGCATCCCTATAAGGACACTCACCATAATACTGACACATCGACTTGTTCTTAGGGAAGCTATCATTATCAATAGCCCATCGGATGTTAACTGCTATGTCCTGCAGCTCCATCTCAAACTTCTCTGTATCCTCCGCAGTCCTCGTTGCTACATCCCTCATACAGTTAAACTTAGTCTTGGCAATTAGAACAGCGTCGATGAGAACCCCTGCACACTCTCCAAACTTGTCAACACCTAGCCAAATGTATCCATCAACCTGATGGTTAAGTGCAAACTGATTGAAGAACGTAAACCCAAGTTGAGATGTAGTCTTATGCTCCATCACATACTTATCACCGCCCCACAGAATACCCTTATCCATCCTCCCACAATAAGTAAGTCCATTAATACTCCTGCTGTGACTACACTCACTCGCAATCACCTCAAACATTCCAAGAGGGTAGCGTTTGATGTAATCATCAAGCACCTTTAACCCCCTATCAAGTGTTCTCTTGTCACCCTCAGCAACCTCTACATCCTTGTAGGCTGCAGTGAAAACAACGACAGGGTCACCCTTCTCAGTCCAATAAGCCTCCATTGCCTTGTGCCACGCACTCCCAAACAACAGAGGTGTTGACACAACCTTTGGTACGAGGTTCATCCGATGTCTCCAGTAGTAGCGCTTGCGACATGTAAGGAAGTCGCTGATGGTGGTGTAATCAAGTACCATGTTAGTCATGATGCAAACTCCTTTAGCCAGCAGCCAGCTAGAATCCCACCAGCAACAGCTAGAAGATAGCCTATCAATCCAATAGCTCCATTTTGGCTTGCTACTGCTGACCCAATTACTCCGCCAGATATAACAATCATTATCCCTCCAACAACAATCTTATAAAGCATCTTAGTCACCTCCCTTCTTCATCCAAACAACCACTCCATAAACTACACTAGCTACACACCCTCCTACAACCACAGCCCATAGTCCATACATCAGGATGTTAACCAGTAGCATAGATTACCCCCCTCTCTGCATAATAACCAACTTCTCACGATAAACCTTTTCTATTTCATCTTGTATTTTGTAGTACTTTTCAAGTACCTTTAACCACCTATCTGCTTTTCTCTTATCAACAGAGAACTCTACACCCCAGCCATCAGTATTTACTTCGTAGCTCATTCTCTCATCTTTGTCTAAGAATACCTTCATCTTATCCTCCCTTCATAATCTCCCTAACCTTCTCAGCCCCATGCTTCTGGATGAGCAATGCCAGCTGGTGCATCTCACTAGGCTCTTTCTTCGTGCGTATTCTTCTAACCGTTGGTCGAGCCAACCTCTCACTCCTATCCTTCCTCAGCTTATCAATCTCTTCCCTCAACTCAGCCACACTCATCTTAGCAAGGAGGTCGTTCTCTTCCTTAGCATTTCCAACAACTTCAAGGTCATCAATATCATATTCCTTACTACCACCTGCATACAACTTAGGTGAGTTATACACCACCCCAACCTTCCTCTCAACATTATCAACCCATGATGCAGTACCTAACCAATCCTCACCCTTCTTAGTTACTTTGTCTCCTTGTCGCATGATTGCTCCTCCTTGAGGCTTTGCAACACACCATTTATTCTGCGTAGCACATCACAAGCGAGCCGAAGCTCATCCCTCTTATCAACCTCAATCTCTAGCCTAAGTGCTCTGTAGACACCCTCTCTAACCTCTGGAGAAGATGGCTTCCAGTACTCCTTAAGTATGTCAGACTTGTTCTTCATCGTAGTTTAACCTCCTTAACCCATGCTTTTTCTATCTCATCTTGTACCTTGTAGTATTCCTTTAATATACCCTTCCATCTCTTCACCTTTCTCCTGTCAACAGATAATTTCATACCACCGTAGTCTCTTCCCTCTTCAATAACGTAGACAGGGTAACCTTCGGCTATATCTATTCTAACTTTCATCTCACCAACCTCCTGCACGTATTTTCAATAATTGAAATTATGGCAAGCCTGTTCTGCCAGCTTGACTACTGGATTTTCCAGTGCGCTACCCTCGCTGGAGGTATTGCTTATACAGTCACAGAACAGGCAAATACATCCTTAGCCCACCCTGCCTTTATTGCACACTCCATCTACTAGCAGGGTGGACTGTTGATTGTTATGCTTCAAGCTTGAACTCAGAACTATATCCAAACCACTCAGCTTTTCCCTCTAATATATGGAAGTACCCTCTCCTTTTCCCCTTAGTCCATATCTCTACATGAGTATGCGGACCATCATAATCCTTGTCAAACTTAATTACTACATCCTCTCCGACATTAAACGCCTCTATCCTAACCTCCTGATTCTTACACACCACCTGCTGTGACTCCCTCCAGTCCTCAACTATACTATTCACCTCCTCATTATGCCTTCTTAACACCCCTAACAGCTTCTCACTACGTTCTTTGTCATTCATTTCTTCCCCCTTTAATGACAGTTATGACAACCTTATTCGTGCTCCACAACTCTCACATTTAACATAAGATGCATTCTCAACCTCAAGAAACTGATGCCTTATGAATACTGTTCTACAGCCATCGTGGATTATAGTGTCATTTGGACTCCACTTCTTTTGAAACCCATGATGACCCGAAAGAACCAGGTCAGTCGCAACAACCCTCCATACACGTCTCTCCATTTCAATACCATGTATCTCTTCAAACCTTCCATCAACTAACTTCTTAGCCCAACTTCCATCCGTCACCTTAACCTCATCCCCCACCCTTACATTGTTGCAGTCCTTGCTTTTACAGTTCATATCCTCTTCTCCTTTCAAGTAATCATGAGCATCTTGTAGTGCATCCCCTAAGTCATGCCAATTCTGCTCATGCCCATAACCTTCCCCTCTTGCTGTCACCTTGTATCCATAGTCATGCTCTCTTATAGTTACATTCTTTCTCATCTCTTCCCTCCTATAAACTCCTTCAACACCTTCTTACATCTCCTAGCTTCATCACCTCGCCAATACTGAAGGTTGCACATCACATACATCACCTGCACCTTGAGTGCTTCACCCTCAAGCTCCAACCCAGCTTGTGCATAAGCCTGTGCATACTCCATAAAACCTGGAGTTGCCTTCTGAGTCAGGATAACTCGGAAGACATTCTTAACCCTCTGCTCCTTCTTATCAACGTTGTTTACTACTGCTGTTGTCATTGGTTGACTCCTTATAGCTTCTCAAGCCAGCGCCTAAGTTTACCCTCTATATCTTTTCTTATTCCACAGCCCTCGATTGAGTGACTGTCTATGTTTGCCTCACACAGCCTTGCCAACGCTTCTGCCAAGTTTCTTACTACATCTGATGCTACTTGCTCAGGTGTTATTTCCATCCCTCGCCTCCTTCGCCCTCTTCACTGCCCGAAGTCTGAGTTGGTTGGCAGTTAGGTTGTGTTCGGCATCCTCCATAAGAGGAGTAACAATCGTTGGCTGTAGTTTCTTCCATGCCCTCTCCTTATTCCTCCTCCTTATCTTCTGAGCCTTAGCTACTACACGCTTCTTGGTCATCTTACATACTCCTTGATTGAATCTCAGCTTCCATAAAAGTACCCATGTGACTGTTGGCAATATAGGACATCGTGCATGCTCTTACAGCTTCCAGCACATATAATATCTCCTCAGTGTGAAACCCATCATCAACCAGTAGAAGGTTGACTTTCTTTGCCTCTTGTCTTATTTCATCTGTTGTCTTCACAACCCCACCTCCTCCAACACCGCAATAGTTATACATACTACTAACGCTAACCATCCAAGTAGTGCTATCATTAGTTATCTCCTTCTCTTCATTTCATCCTCTACCACCTTTGCAGGTAAGAATGCTTCAACGGCTACAACCTCAGGTATATCTTCTAGGTTAATTTCTAAAGTCCCTCCGTTATAATCATCCTCTACCATTAGAACAACCACAACCCTTCTGGACATTTGCCTTACCTCCTATCCACAAATTCAATTATTGAAAATATGAACAGCATCTACAACATATCACTAATAACTTGTAGCATCTCTTTCTTTGACTTTATGGTTACGTAGCCTTCTTCAAACATAACATACTTATCAGACTTACTCTTCCTGCTAATAGTAAACTTCCTAGAACCCTTCTCTACTGTTATTATAGGTGTCACCTTAATCACCTCCCCTAACAACCTTACTACTACGCACCCTCTGGTTGCCCGCAGGCTAGATACTTAGAAGATGCGTAGTGTGTAAGCCTGTTAGTGCTGGTACTTAAACTTCCGAGACAGCAATATCAATGCCTCTGGATACTTGGCTGCAGTATCCCTACTTGCTGTATCATACAGGTCAATAGTCAAAGTATTACTATCTTCCCACATTAGTAATAATCCTTTATCACTCTTAGCATCACTAAACCAACCGTCTAGTCTTGTCAACAACTTAGCTTCACCTGCACACTCAGGTGAACAGAAGAGTTCACCCTCCTGCGTCAACAACCCACATATTTCACAAACTCCTCCAACTACACGAGCCTGTTCTTCACAGTCATCATCACAATACCTCTGTAGTCTATCAACCTCCTGTCCACAATACGCACACTTTCCAACCTCTCTAAACTTTGACTGCTTCTTTACCTTCTCTAAGTGTATAGTCAGCACGTTAATCACCTCCTTTGTGTTACTAAACTGAGCCCACCGACCCAGCGGTGGTATAGCCTTTAGTGTTCATTTAATAGTGTCTTGTTAATAATGTTATACTTAAACTGCTACTTTAACTAACTTTTGTCAATGAGCCTGTAGATAGTGCTACCGAATTCTGTATTTTCAATCATTATACAACAACTGGTAGGAAAGTCAAGATGTCGGAAATTGGACAGTTCAATCTCTGAAAATGTCAAAGCCGGGTAAACCCTTCAACTCTCACCTGAACACTTTGAACCCTATCCTAAAGCCAATCTAACAAAACAGCCAAAACAAATACCTCATTACAGCGATTTTGAAAGAGGTTGTAACTGACAACTATAACACAGACTAGGATAGTGTTTAAGCCTCGTTGACAACCAAAACCTGAACACTTTGAACACTATAACCCACTATAGACT
>SDBU01001994.1_pt1 | contig 27923 bp, 24 predicted proteins | sample 2277071 | NCBI WGS metagenome assembly SDBU01 (sample SAMN10397929, study PRJNA504765) | marine sediment metagenome | isolation source: marine sediment core GS08_GC12, 126 cmbsf | place: Arctic Ocean: Gakkel Ridge, Loki's castle | collected 2008 | reverse complement strand
TTGAATGTTCCCGTGCTCAACTGCACGATTCCACCAGTGGACGCTAGGGCAGCAAGGGCAGCCTCTATCTCCACTTCATCGCCTGTACCATCACAAATAGAGCCACCACTGGCTAAGGCAGCATCCTTCTCGGCTGCAGTAGCATCACTGGCTGCTACCATAACGGTTATTTGTGAATCAACAGATTCATCAGCTGCATATACCGCCTGAGATCCGAAACCTACAAATAAGAGGAAACTTATAATTAATAAAGTGAATATTTTATTTTTCACAGCCTATGTCCTTTAATACTGGCCTCTACAGTCTTTATCCAAATTTAATATATAGTATCTACCATGGTATTAGAATCACCCATTCAGGCTAAATTTAACAAACGTTATTCCCAGTAAAATAGTACCAGGCTATTGACCTGTAAAACATTAAAGCTAGATATTCAGTCCCATCTTCACCTAATCTTATATTTCATTGGTTTTATATATTTCATGGATATAATCCTTGATTTCATAGAACAAGCTGTTGCATGGAGATAAATAGGACTTAGATGCTACAACAAGGTGTCAAAAGGGACCGCTAAAAAGATTTTGGCAAAAATGGAAGTGGTGGTTACCACTATTACTTCCAGGGCGGGCATTAAGAAGAACCCGCTTGATTGTACTGAAGAGCTAATGATTGAGGCATAGATAGTATGTACCCTTGGCAGCTGTAAACTTCAATATAAAAAGGTGCGGCTAATTTCATGCCTACCGGTCAAGCGTGGAACCATTCGATAAAAAGGAACCTTTTTAAGGAAGCTAGGTTGAACAATCAGCCTTAAGGTGAAATTTAGGGAGTCTATTGACATTCGAGAAGGGAATGGTCTATTCTCCAGCAAAAAGGGAGGTATATAAATGCAAGCCTACTGTGTGAAATGCCGTGCTAAGAAGGAGATGAGGGATTCGAAGTCTATTACCATGAAGAATGGTAAGCCAGCAACGCAGGGAACTTGTCCCTCCTGTGGCACCAAGGTGTTCCGAATCGGTAAAACATAACGCTGATCAAGGCATCCGCTATAAATAAGGGCTGGGTATCTTGACCAAAAGGATGTCCAGCCTGTTTTCAATATTCACACATTCTTAAGCAACCTTCCACATTATCTGTCAGGTTTTCTTATTGTACGGTCATTAGTTAATAACATCGGGAAAATATAGTGTAAAATTGTGTCATTAAGGCTACACTAACAGATACGATGCCCACTTTGTGATGGGCATAGTCAGCTGTGGGGCATGGTAATCAACGAATAGGCAATGATGGTGATTGTTCTAGGCTACACACGCTTGATAATGTTACTTAATGTATTGCCTTTTAATACTAAGAATATACGTAGAAATCATCCTTTCAAGTGACGTCTGTACTACAATTGGTTAAGAATAACCACCCTACATCAGACTTCCTTCAATATCATACCGTTTCACAGGATTTATCGAAACCATTAGCAGCTTTATCATGTCATTAGTTGCACTTAAGGAACTTGTTAATGCCACTAATTATGTACTGTGGGCTTAATAACATATGGCCGGTATGTTAACCACACACTCACTTCTCTTAATTGACATGCAGTTAGTACCAATATATTGATTTACTAAAACATGGATTAGACTCCACGACTGTGGATCCGATTTAGTTTCCCTGACGATTTACAGCTGTAAGAAATTCGGTGTGCATATCATCGCAGGATTACTGGAAGTAGATATTAATCAATGTTTTAACACCGCGATTTTGGTGACACCACAAGGACTGGTAGGGAAATACCGTAAGAATCACCTGCCGTTTTTGGGTATTGATCGGTTTATTGACCCCGGTGACCAGTCTTTTCAGATTTACTCAACTGCAATTGGCAATATTGGATTACACATTTGCTATGACTGTAATTTCCCAGAGAGTGCTCGTGCTAAGGCTCTATCAGGGGTTGATATCCTGGTCCTTCCTACTAATTGGCCAGAAGGTCGGGGTAAGGTTGCTAAGTACGTAGTCAACACTGGAGCTTACGAGAACAAGGTACATCTGGTAGCAGTGAACCGTGTTGATACTGAGCGTGGTACCAGATTCATGGACCATAGTAAAATTGTTGACGCCTGGGGTGATACGCTTGCAGGGGCTGGTAGTGACCGAGGAGAGATTATCTATGCTGAAATTAGCATTGCTGAAGCAAGACAAGAGCGAATTGTGTTTGAACCCGGTGAATTTGAATTGGACTTTATTTGCGACCGACGACCGGAGTCATACGATAAGCTGACTCAAATAGAAGGAAGCTAACGTTAAACCTGAATAACCTCAAACAAATTTAGGGTAGCGGTAGGTTGGTCTGCTCATCGACCTCATTTTGTTGTTTAAACAAATTCATGAGATGTCTTCTCATTCTCTGTTTTTCCTTCTTCGATGCCCACCAAGGGTGACCTTCTTCAATATGTAAGTCAGGCGGTTTTTGTTCTTTCCATTTGGCGAAACACTTTTCTTTGTATTTAGAAACAGAGCTGATAGCTCTTGCTGGTACCCCCATGACGATACTATCTGCTGGGACATCTGAAATGACAACAGAGCCGACGCCAACTATTGAATTTCTACCAATTCTGATGCCGGGAAGTAACATAGTGTTATTTCCAATAATACAGTTGTCCTCGATAACAATACGCCCGTGCACGCGAATATCGGGAATCTCTCCTCTAAAAATCCACACACCTCCATCATGTGTATGAAAAACTACACCCTTTGATATAAATACATGATTGCCAATGCTAACTAAATAAGGTTCAGTCCCTAAAGAGTCAACTAAGATGTCACAATTTTCCCCAACTTGAGCTCCTTGCTTTCTAAAATATTCCGCAATGGTATAACTACTGTACCTAGCCCGTACAATTACGGCATAACTTTTATTCAGTATTTTCCATGCAAAACATCTCAAACCAAGCGCAAAAGGCATTTTCCTCTCCTCGCCTACATGATCTAATCTTATTAAACACTGCTATCACACAACATATCAAATCTAGCATATTCTTCGGCTTAACTATCATAATGTCAGTTTCGCTTGAGTTTCAACTATCTATGGTTAGTCCCAACCAGCTATCCGGGCCATCATCCACCAGAATGCCCTTCCTTTAAGATTACAATTCAAGGCTTGGGTATGTGCACAAGTAGTGGGTCGACATAGATCAGAATCAGGATGTTCATCACACCACTCTTGAGCCCAATTACCACCATCATAATCACAATTATCATCTGCGTTAAGGTCGAGAAAATAATTACCGTCCAGAGCGTAGCTCTCAATATCGGCAAAATCAAAAAGAATCTTGTTATTTTCGATACAATAACTTCTAATCTGATTATTACGCACGTTCAAATTACCGTTTTCTCCAGTGCCATCCAGATGACCAGTCATATAAACAAAGGTGACTTCGGGATAATCGATTTCAACATTTGTCCTTAAATCTCCAGTCCCTTCATTAGGTAGACGACACATTAATCAACTTACGTTTTTATTTGTTTAAGAAATCATCTCCGACTGATAATTTCTTCTTAACTATTGTAACGATGTCAGGATTTTCTTGCTGATCAAGTCTTTCTAAAGCTGTCGTACGGTCAAGATATCCTTCCCGAACCAGGTTTGCTAATTCGAAAACATAAGGATGAAAGCGAAATTTCTGTTTGTGTACAATATTGGCAAAAGAATTAAGAAGACAATTGGTGGAATTTGCATCGACATCCTCAGGTTTTTTCCATCCAAGGCGTGCGATATTCTGATAGATCGCTTCTTCATTGTAGTCTAAAAAGGCTAATGGATGTATATAATAGGGAAAACGATAGAGGTCATCAAAATGTTTATCCTCAAGAAAATGTGGTTTTATTGCATTACCAACGATTTGATACATTGGATCAAAGAGAGTCTTCTGCATTATCTTTATCATTCGAGGGTTAGTCTTTATTATGGATGAGGTGACAGGTGCTTGACCAGGAGACCAGCCATAAGCAATAAAGGGGATACTCTTTTCAAGTGCAATACGTAGTGTACTATACTTAACAATTCCCATACAAGAGGTACAGATAACACTCGCCCTTTCTTGCGCTTTACTTGGGTAAATGTCGTATTGAGTACAATGGCGGAAGATTTTCACTAACATATCAAAACGTGGTTTTAAAAAAATGTGATCTACCCCCAATGTGTCCACAATGCTCCCAATGTTATCAAAGGTTTGGTTGGATTGAAATCCGTTATCGAGAGACACAGCGAGAACATTCAAACCGTATTCTTGCCTAAGGATAGCTAAAGTCTGCGTACTATCTTTACCTCCACTGTAACACATAAGCACATCATATATGTCACGCCCCCTGTATTCTTTGATCAAAGTCTCAAACTTATCCCTGTATTCTTTTTTTTGCATCTGCCGATTTTCCGCACCTTTATGGTCAAGACAGGTATTACACACACCTTCCTCATTGAATCGAATACCAGGAAAAGTTTCCGGTAATACACAGTTAGTACAAATTCTTGACGATGACATTACTTTATTAGTTGTCAAATTACTCATCCTCTCATCAGATAAAATACCAGTTTACACCTTCGTTTCTTCCTTAAGTATGGGTCATAATTCTGGTAGTCAGTGATAAATTACACATTGATAACTTTTCCGAATATCAGATCATTGAAAAATATCGCAATTAAACTTCCCTGCATCATGTGTGATAATCCTACACCCTTTATGCTTTCATATCCAGCGTTGGAGGGAGCTTGTGCAGATGTTTTGTTGCATTATATTTAGCGGTGAAGTCTCTGAATGCCCTTTTGACTTGTTGTTCCGTCAGAGCCATAACTTCACATACTTCACTTATAGTTACATTGTTTTCCCAGGCAAAGAGCAGAAGGTCTAGACTATCATAAGGAATACGAAAATAGAACTCTTCGTCAGTTACTTCGAAACTAAAGGTATCTGGGCTTGGTGCTCGTTTAATGATCTCATTTATCACTCCTAGGTGATTAGAAAGCTGGTAGACTTGTGTCTTATACAAATGAGCAATCGGTTCAATATCCACGCCACCATCCCCATACTTCACGAAGAATCCTTGAACGGTCTCGGTCCTGTTTGTCGTGCCACAGACAAGGTAATTGTTCATTTCAGCGTAGTAATAGAGGTGCATCATTCTGGTTCTCTGCTTAGTATCTGTGGCAGCAACTATACGACGCATTCCTTGGTTATCAAGCCTGGCAGACTTGACGTTACTATCTTCGTCCTTAATTGTTAGTGTAAAAAAGTTGAAGGCATCCCTAGCTAATAAATTAGCTGGTAAGTGGATTTTCGATTTATATTTTCTATTGTATTCAGGGAAAATTTCTCTTATAGCCTCGTCTCGCTTTTTATAAGTTCCAATTACCTCAAGGCTAGGGGTGATATCGATAGTTATGGTATTTAACCCCATCTTTTTAGCTTGAAGTAAAGCATATTCAGTTGAAATTGGACTGGACTCCCTTTCCGGTAGAAGTAATCCTAACACCTTTTCCTTCCCCTGTGCTTTTACACATAACTCAGCACATAACGCCGAATCGACACCACCACTTAACCCGATAGCTATACCATCACATTTCATTTCAGAAACCTGTTGTTGGATGAAGGCACAAATTCGATCCGTTTCAGCTTCAGTATCTATTTGAAGAATATTCTTATTGTATCGCATGTTTTCTTCCTATGATGCTATCTATCTTAGATCTCGCTTACGAATTTTTCCGGTTGGAGTTTTTGGTAGTGATCGACAAAGACTGACATATTTAGGCACTGCAAAGTCCTCCAAATATTTAGAGCAGAATCTAATAATATCTTCCTCAGTAGCTTTTGAAGTATCAGTTAGATGTACAAAGACTTTTATTGCATTCCCCAGAATTTCATCTTTCACCCCAATAACTGCGGCCTCAACAACATCTTCCCTCTCACATAAAACATTTTCTACTTCTTTTGGACTTACCATGTGTCCAGCAGTCTTAATAATGTCATCCTTACGACCCAAAAAGTAGAGATAACCGTCTTCATCTTTCTTAAAAGTATCACCGGTATATAGAACTTTCTCTCCAGGATACGATCCTGGACGTAGGGCTTTTGTAGTTTCTTCAGGAAGGTTCCAGTAACCCCTCATTATGTTTGACCCTCTCACAACGAGTTCCCCTGGTTTTCCCGATTCTGATATTCTTTCATCATTCTCATTAACAATGTAAGTTTCCGTGTTAGGCATTGCCTTTCCGACAGAATTAGGTTTTCTCTCTAATTCTTCGGGAGGAAGGTAAGAGACTCTTTTACATTCAGTTAAACCGTACATGGAGTATATTTTGACTTTAGGGAAAATCTCCCTTAATTGAGTGATATGTTTCGGCGGTAATGTCTGAGCAGTACTACTGATATACCTCAGGTTGGAAAAATCATTCTTACCTAAGTTCTTAAGTCTGATAAGAATTGCAGCAATTGTTGGTACAATTGGCCAGCCGGTAACCTTTTCTTTGATAACTAGGTCCACCACTTGTTGGGGATAGATAAATGCTTTTTCTAAAATTACTGTTCCACTAAACTTAAAAGCCATTAGAACCTGATACAAGCTGTAATCAAATGCCAAGGGTAAGGTATCGATTATTATATCGTTACTAGTATTCTCTAGGTACTGGATAATAGAGGTAGCGGCTGATGTCATATTCCGATGAGTTAGCATCACTCCTTTCGGTCTACCGCTAGAACCTGAAGTGTAGATAAGGCTTGCTAAATCTACATCGATGCAACGTGATATTCCACGGCTAGGTGGGTATTGCTCCATTAATGTCTTATATGACAATACCTTTCTAGACACAGCGATTTGCTCACTTATCATAGAATCCCTCTTGTAATCACTTATAATAATCTGCTCCAAGCTTGGTGAATCGAGTAGAACTTCAGCTTCCCCAGCGAGATGTTTCATATTAGTTATCAACATGCGCGCTTGGCAGTCCCGTAATATGTATTCCAATTTTCTTATCTTCACCTGCGGATCCACGATCACAAAAACACCACCAGCTTTAAGAATCCCGAAGAGAGAGATCACCGATTCGGTAGAGTTATCAAGGTATATAATTGCCCTATCGTGCCTCTGAAATCCTCCTTCCATCAAGGCGGTGCTAAGAGAATTGGCAGCATTATCGATCTCAATGAAGGTGAGCCTTTTATTGCGATAAACTAATGCCACTTTATTCGGACAGATTTCAGCACTTCTTTCCAAGAATTCATTAAGTAACACAACAAATACTCCGGATCACAGGCTGTAAATTATAAGCCATTATTTCGTAATTTCGACTGTACAAAAACGACTAATTCATCAACTGAATCTAGATTATCCGGGATTAATTCCTCGTCCTCCACCCTAATATTAAATGTTTTTTCGAGGAAGGCTACTAATTCTAATACTCCTACAGAATCAATTATTCCTTCCTCTAAGAAAGAAACTTCATCAGAACTCCTATCTCCGTACTCTGTTTGAAAATTGTTTATCATAAATTCTTTGATTATTTTTCTAATATTCATGTGCTGAAAGTTATTCATATTAATATTCCTATGTAAGATTCCTATTGTCTATTGGTGGTTAATGGGTATGTCTCGTATTAAAACTCGCCTATTTCTCACCTAGTACAAACTTACCTAAACCGGTGGTTCCCCGCCGTAGCTTCATAACTCTCTCTAATACTGATATTTCTTCCTAACAAGTGCAAGAGGATTACTATCTATGATAGCATATTAATAATAAATCAATGAAAATAACCAGATGTTTTTCACATATGATTATTCTACTCTTAATGGTTTTTAAAAAATAGTTTGGTAAGATGTTTCTTTTGTTTCCTCTGATTACCTTTCCAGTGTCTGGAAGTCCACCAGTTACTACCTTCCTCAATATTTAAGTCAAGTGGCTTTTGTTCCTTCCATTTATTGATGTACCTTTCTTTATATTCATGAATAGAACTAATGACCCGTGCTGGCACCCCTATGGCAACACTATTCGGTGCTATATCTGAATTAACTACAGAACCAGGTTCAACAATAGAATTTTTACCAATCCGTATATTGGGAAGTAATATTGCATCCCGGCCTATTATACAATTGTCTTCTATGATAATTGGCCCATAGACTTGTAAATCGGGAACTTCTTCTCTAAAAATCCACACGCCACCTTCCCGAGTACGAAAAATTACACCTTCTGCGATATACACATGTTTACCAATACTAACTAAATAAGGCTTTTGGCCAAGAGAATGAGTTTTGATACTACACCCTTTCCCAATCTGAGTTCCTTGTTTTCTGAAGTATTCGTCAATAGTCCATTGATCATATTGAATATATAAGATTGTAGTTCTAATTATGTTTTTTACTATGCTAATAAGTTGACTTGGTCTTGGTATTCTCATTATATTTACCTCATGTGGTTAATAAAAGCGATTTTATATTAGCAAGATCTATTTTTAGATACTAATTCCAATAATATGCCATTAGACTTACCTGGAAGGTATTATTTTCAAGTCATCCATTTACAGAAAGTCTGTATAAAGACCATGATTTGTTATCTCATCTGTGTTTTGCACCTTATTACGATTCGGGTTATTAATAAACTTAGTATCGTTTTTAACGGCTTGTGTCTCAATTACCTACGGCACTATTAGGTATTTTCTTCAGTACAATCATTATTAATAAGTTTGAACAATTGAATATCTTTAAATTACTACTAATACTTATTATTTAGTTTAGTTTAGTTTAGTTTGCTTATGAAATCGTGTCAACACACTTCACCCGATTAGATCGGAAAAATATCTAGAGAATACATATTGTGCGGATTTATTGATGCCGTAAAATGACGTCCTGAGGGCTTCTAGAGTATTGCTTGCCATTCCTTGTGAGGTATGCAGGAAGCTCATAACCGATTAGGCTGAAGATAAGGTGAAGAGAATGGTAATGGGTATCAGTTGGGACCCACTGCGACTCCTCCCGGTTGTTTCAACAGTAGACTCCATTTTTTGCATTCCTATATCACATGAGTTCTCTTCCCGTTCATTTTCTAGGCCGCTTGTTTCGGCGACGCGATTATGTGATGATTAATTAATCTTACCCATCAACTACTTCTTTAAGTTGTGTAACTGGCGATCATGTATTATTATTTAGCTAAGGTAAAAAGTAGATGTTAATATTTGGACACACTGGAATAACTTTGTCCGCTGCAGCACTAATAAACAGCTATCTCACCAAACGATACCCCCTCCCACACAGGAAAGACGAGTTAGATAGGAACCCTGATTTTTTACCAGAAAAGTCCTCTCACCAAGATCGGACTGATAGAATTTCGTCGTGGTTTGTTTCTTTAGGGAATCATGTAGATATAAGGGTTCTTCTTATAGGTTCACTTCTTCCTGACATCATTGACAAACCTCTGGGATTACTGCTATTGCGGGATATACTTGGTAATGGAAGGATATTTTGTCATACGCTTCTTTTTCTAATTTTCATTACTACGATTGGTCTGTATTTATATTTTAACCGGAGGAAAACTGGTTTCTTGGTTCTCTCTTTTGGCATTTTCACACACCTTATCCTCGACACACTTTGGCGGTCTCCCCAGACTCTCCTCTGGCCATTATTTGGACTCTCATTTGAGACGTATGAGCCCGTTGCTCTTAGTGACTGGCTTCAGAGGCTATTTAAGGGCCTGTTAGCTTTTCCATTGATAGGTATACCTGAACTTATTGGAGCTGTGATAGTTATCTGGTTTATATACGTGTTAATACGTAGAAGAAACTTCTATACATTTCTCAGAAATGGTTGGATCTAGTGCCATTTCACCCCAAACTCAATTACACGCAGTGGGTAATAGTAAGTAACGCAAGCTGGTTTATTAAGTTGATTTTAGGATAAGTACGTTTGCATAAAGACTATAGCCGTGATATTATTACTGCTACAGTAAAAACATGAATAATATCATCTTTCGAAGGGGTAAGAATTTCTTGAGTAGGAGTGCAGTTAAATGAAAGGCAAGAAAGTTGCTATTACCGGTGGTGCTGGTTTTATCGGCTCAAATCTAGCTGACGACCTAGCTGCAGAAAATTCCGTTATTATTATTGATGACTTATGCACCGGCAGAGCGAAAAACATAGAAGGCTTAATTAAAGAGGAGAATGTCATCTTCCATCATGGTAGTATTTTGGATTTGCAGCTGCTTGTTAAAGTTTTTAATGGCGTTGACTTTGTGTTCCACCAGGCAGCCTTACCTAGTGTTCCTCGCAGTATAAAGGATCCTTTGCTATCCAATGAGATAAACATCACCGGAACACTAAATGTACTCATTGCTGCAAGGAATGATAACGTCAAAAAAGTCATATTCGCCTCATCATCCTCAGTCTATGGTGATACCTTAGTGCTACCCAAGGTGGAGGACATGCTGCCCAATCCACAATCACCATATGCCCTAACCAAGCTAGTTGGTGAATATTATTGTCAGATATTCCGAAAGATTTACCATCTACCCACGATATGTCTACGGTACTTCAACGTCTACGGACCACGACAGAAAGCAAATTCACAATATGCCGCGGTTATCCCTAAATTCATAAATCAGATCCAACGAGGTAAATCTCCTACTATTTACGGAGATGGTAACCAAACAAGAGATTTCACTTTTGTACGGGATGCCACCAAGGCAAATATTATTGCCGCTGAAAGTAATGCTACTGGCATCTTTAATGTTGGGGCTGCGGGTAGTACTACAATAAATGAGCTAGCGGCGAAAATAATGAAGATTTTAGGTAAAGAATCACAACCCATTTTTCAAGAATCGAGAACCGGTGATGTTAAGGATAGCTTGGCAGATATAACTAAAGCCGGAACCATTGGTTATAAACCTCAGTACAGTCTAGAAGATGGCTTAAGGTATACTATACGAAGGTTTGAAAATGCAAGATGACATAGGACAAACAACAATTTGTATTGTTGGGCTAGGTTATGTAGGTTTGTCTCTAGCCACGGCTTTCTCTCGATATTTCAAAGTTATTGGCTTTGATACCGACAAAAACCGAGTTAAGAAGCTCCAATTGAACAATAGTAAAGATAATTTTGTTATTACGCATAATCCACAGTTAATTAAACAATGTGATTTCATTTTGATCGCTGTTCCTACACCGGTGACTAATTCTAAAGAACCAGATTTATCTTATATCATCGGCGCAGCAAAGACCATAAGTCAGAATATGAAGATTAACTGTACAGTAATTCTAGAATCAACCGTATACCCCGGTGTTACCGAAGAAGTAGTAAAGCCAATTCTGGAAGAATCGGGTTTACGATGCGGTAGGGACTTTAAAATAGCCTATTCTCCAGAGAGGATCAACCCCGGAGATGAGGAACACTCTATCGATAAAATCACTAAAGTAGTTAGTGGGATGGATGAAGAGACTACTAAAATCGTGGCTCAACTTTATTCAAATATCTCCCGCCGTGTCTTTAAAGCCAAGGATATTAAAACCGCTGAAGCCGCCAAAGTCATCGAAAACATTCAGAGAGATCTTAATATTGCCTTAATAAACGAGTTTTCGCTCATCTTCGATAGGCTGGGTTTATGTACCAGAGACGTCCTTGATGCCGCTTCTACCAAATGGAACTTCAATAGATACTTCCCTGGCTTAGTGGGTGGGCACTGCATTCCCGTTGATCCTTACTACCTTGTATATAAAGCCAGAGAGGTTGGCTATCATCCTCAGGTTATTTTATCAGGTAGAGAGATAAATGATTACATGTCCACACATGTTGCCCAGAAAACTGTAAAGGGGCTCAATAATGCCGGTAAGAAAATCAAGGACTGTAAAGTATTAATAATGGGCTTGACTTACAAAGAGAACGTAGCCGATATTAGAGAGACTCCAGCAAGAGGGATTATAAACGAGCTCAAGAAACAACAGATAGAAGTCTGGGGTTATGATCCCCTTATTGATAACATTCAAGTTGACTTCGGGATTAATGCCTTACCAAATCTTGAGGGGGCTCCAATGGTTGATGCTGTAATCATTACTCTAGCCCATGAAGTTTTTAGTGAAATAAATCTAGATAAACTTCAGAGTATCATGAATGATAATCCAGTACTTGTTGATGTGAAGTCAATATTTAACCAGCACCAAGCTAAAAAGCTCGGTTTTCACTATGCGCATCTGTGATATAATCTGATTTCTCAAATTCACTAGCAATATAAGATATTTGTGAATGAGCATTGTCAAGAGCATCGTTAAGAATACCGCAGTTCTCTATATAGGTAGTATGGTCCTCCGTTTACTTTCTTTCGCTTTACTCATCTATATGGCCCGAATACTTGGGGATGTTATCCTTGGCAAATATTCCTTCGCTCTTTCCCTCGCTGCTATTTTAGGGGTATTTATTAGCTTAGGATTCGACACCCTAATCATAAGAGATGTAGCTCGAGATAAAAACCTAGCTCCTAAATATATAGGGAATATCGCTATCATTAAAGCTATTCTCGCTATTATTTTTTATGGATTCCTTGTCCTTGCCATTAAACTAATGGACTATCCTCCTGATACCACGACTGCTATATTTATCCTTGGTGCCTACATGGTGCTTACTGCCCTTGCTAACATCTTCAGGGTAACTTTTCGCACCTACGAAAGAATGGAATACGAGGTTCTGGTACACGTTTTATCCAGAATGGTCAGCGTCTCCTTGGCTTTAACCGCATTGTTTTTAGGCTACGGTTTAATTGAAATAGCCTATGCTTTTCTTATTGGAGGTTTTACTGATCTCCTACTCGGTTTTTTTATCTGTAATTGGAAATTCGTTAGGTTCAAGTTTACGATTGATCTCAATTTCTGGAAGAAAGCAACTAGGGCTTCCCTTCCTCTGACCTTCATCACTATAGCCGCCATCATATATACTCGCACAGATATAGTCATGCTTTCTATCATGAAAGGGGATGAGGTGGTAGGATGGTATAATGCTGCCCATAACTTACTACTTAGTGTATCCCCAATTGCTGGAGTCTTTGCAACCGCACTTCTACCCGTGATGACTCGTCTCTTCACCACTTCAATAAGCTCTTTAAAGTTTGTTTACGAAAAATCATGTAGCTATTTACTTATGGTTAGCTTGCCTCTCGCTGTAGGAATAATGCTTTTATCAACCCCTATTGTCGATTTTTTTTATGGTTCTGAATTCGTTCATTCCGTAATTATTCTCCGAATCCTAGCTTGGAATATAGTGCTTGGATTTCTCAATGCTGTGTTGTTCAGAGTACTTATTTCCATAAACAGGGAAAACCAAATAGTAGTTGCTGGAGTGATATGTGCCATATTAAATGTCATCCTGAATCTAATCCTTATTCCTCACTTCAGTTATATTGGAGCTGCTATTGCCACTGTTGTCACTTTAACTGTCCTCTTTGGACTGAATTTATATTTCGTTTCCAAATATTTATATCGGTTGCCATTACATAGAATTGCTATCAAGCCTATACTTGCTGCTGCAGTAATGGCTATCTTTATTTATTTTAGTAGTGGACTGAATTTAGTAACAATTATTATCATAGCAGTGGTAATATACTTTGCAGTACTTTTCATAATTAAGGGATTCACAAAGGAAGACAGGGACTTAATAGCTAAAATTATTCCCAAGTGGAGAAAACCGTGGAATAGTGGCAGAAAAAATGATTGATTCTAGATAAATAGAATTACCTCAATCATCAAATTTATTTTTATCTATAAATGTAAAATAATCTACAGATCATATTTCTTTTGGCTTCTATTTCTCCAGAGAAAGAGAGAACATAATATCACTATGATACCCATCACGACACTAGTAATTGTAAAAAGTAGATCGGAAACCAACATTATCAATTAGAATACCTACTACCGGTGTCCATAAACCGGATACTTCAGTAGCAGCAAAGAAACATAACCCAAGTACAGTACCACGACGATGCTCTGGCGTATTACCAGTAATATAACTTTCTGAGGTGGGCATACGCATGGTACTGACAGTACCAATAGCTGCCATTATAACAATAAGAGCAGATGAAGTGAACTCCAAATACTCGCCCTCGGTACTTCGCTGGTACTGACGACGAGATAATAGCTCCTGAGGTAGTATGATAACCATCTCTTATTAATGCGGCAAGCACTAGAAAGGTAATCAGAGCTACATAAGAGTGAGTTAATCCAATTATGGTCCCTACTATAGCTACACCAGTGACACTCATGAGAATGATCAACCGTGTCCCCAAGCGATCAGCTAATCAGCCAATTGCTCATTGGCTGATACCGTTAGTTATCGAGAATGCTGACAGCAGCCAGCCTGATTCACTGTAACTAAGTGTGAAGTCATTGCGTATCATTGGCATTAATGGTCTTAACATGGCGCCAACTACGTGGTGACCAAATGTGCAAAAGTGCTTATATTTAAACCCTATCATCTCAGGCGTTAACTTTAAAATGTCGTATAAATAGCCGCTCAAGTCTGCGAGCTAATATTTCATAACTTCTATGTTTAACCACCCATTCCTTATTCCTCCGCCCCATCTCAGTGGTTCTATCTGGATCGTCTATTAGTTCAATTATAGCTGAAGCGAATGCCTCTGGTGCAAAAGGAACCAGAATTCCCCCTCCACTTCCCTGAAGAACCCATCTAACCGATGGTATCTCTTTATTCGCTACCACTGCCTTTGCTGCTCCCATATACTCAAATAATTTAATTGGAGAACTTAGTTTGTAGAAAGATAATGGTGGAATTGGACATATTCCAATATCTGCTGCCATAATATAATCAGGGATATCCGACGCGAGAATTTGGCCAGTGAAGATGACATCATCAGTTACTCCCATCTCAGTGGTAAGCTGCATGAGATTTTGTTTATCAGTCCCCTCCCCGATTATTAACAATTTCACATTCTTTCTCTTCTCCTTAACTTTAGTAAATGCCTCAATTAATGTATTCAGATTTCTCGCCTTTCCCAGTGAACCAACATATGCGATTACTCTGGACTTATTTAGTTGATATTTGCTACGGATAGTTGTCCCTTTTCGGTTTGAGAATACCTCCATATCCACACCATTAGCATAAGTTTTCACTTTCGACTCCGGAATTCCCTGCTTCACTAGATGTTGTTTGAGACCTTGGCTTATTGTGAGGATTAAATCAGCCTTACTTAAAGCAAATTTAGCAGTGAAGCTATTAACTTTTGTAACTAGATAATATAATAGTTTTGGCCATCGGGGATCTAACTTAGCACTTTCCCAATCCTGTTCCAGTGGGTTCCGAAGTGTGTACACAAAGGGAATTTTAAACCTCCATTTTATGTAAGCAGCTATCAATCCATGATATGCAAAATCAATAACAACAATGACATCATAATCTTCCTCGGTAACCATCTTATTGACGATACGCATCTTTCTAAATATGTTCGGTATCATGTTAATAATTTTTATCAACAGAGATGAACCAGAAAAGTATTGAACCTCCGGCGTGGCATAAACATGAATATTGTTAACGAAGAATGACTGAACATGCCGACTCCCCTTAGAATTTGTCACCCAGGTAACCTTGTGTCCAAAATTTGCCAGGTAACTGCAAATCCCAATTTGAGGAACCAGACGCTCATTTATCTTGACACCAGGAGGAAGAAGCATACATATTCTTAACTTCACTTGTAAATCTCCGAGCCTCCGTTGCTATACAACTTATTTTTACTATTAACCGTATCGCTATAATCGCTCATGTCGTAGAAATTACCCCTGAATACCAATTTACTATTGACCACGTTATTATAATTGAAATAGACATATCCATCGATTTCTTGACGACTAGGGAATGCCAAAATGTCAATTAAGTTTGATGCAATCCTACCTTGACTCATCAATTTTCGACCACCATGAATTGTAGTGTAAATCTTGAACTCCTCATCCATATGTTTCTTCAACCATGGGGCAACCTGGCTTTCTTGTTCATAAACAAGTTCATAGCTCGAAGCGGGAGCTCGTGAATCTAATGTGTGCTTTACGTGTCGACCAAACGCCTCTTCTACAGCGCCGGTTATCAGCAAAAAGTAGGGAATCAAGATTAACAGTATAAGAAAATGAGAGTTTACCCTAAGATACTTAGAGAGTATTACAGCACCGATAACGAAGAAAACAGATAGCGGAACAATCATTTGGAAATATAGTCTTCCCAGGTCATAATCTATTGACATAAAAGGCATTACTACCGCAGTTACCAACCCTACGCTACTCATAATAGCCAGGAGAAAAAATTCCGGTTCAAATTTTCGCCGCAAGAATCCTGGCGATGAAGCACTATATTGAGGAGCAAGTATCATCTCTTTGCGCTTTATCAATGTACCGATAATTCCTGTGCCGATGATGATAAAAGTAAACCAGAGGAGAACCCAAGTAATCCACTGGAAGGGAGATAGTCCGGTCATTCCCTGACCCGCAAGCATGCTAATTTCTGTTACTCTCACTTCTGCAGCCCAAAATAGTGAGAACCTCTCTATAATATTTTGAAAAAACTGTACTGCTGAAGCGAAAGGTGTTTGAGTCAATTGATGATACCAGAGAAAGGTCACAACAGTAAAAAAAGCAATACCAGTTAAGGTTATAGTCTTAGATCGCCAATATTTCCTCAAACTGAGACCAAGAAGGAATGTAGAAATGAGCAAAAGCAAGAATATGTAGGTAGTAGAATAATGCGACACTACAGTAGCTACAACAAAGATAATGAAGAGTCCCTTTCGTCTGATCCCCGATATATTGACATTGAAAAGAACCATAATACAAAGAGCAAAAAAGAATATTGCCAAATTAGTACGGGGGTTACCCGGGGCTGATAAGAATACTGATTGGGACATCACGAAAAAAGCAGCTAAGAAGGCGGACAGCTGCCCGATGTACTTTTTCGATATTATATATATGACTAACGGCGTAAAAGTGCATATTAAAGCATATAACCCCATGAAAAGATATTCATCACCATTTAAATGGAGCAGAGATTGAAACATTGCCGGTAGCACGGAAATGCTTAAACATGAGTCTAGATTAGCAGAGCCTAACATACCCCAATTGCCTATTATACTCCAGTGGGAGTTGGTCAGCGTCATTTGAAATAGGTAGTACTCTGCATGCACATCGTGCCCCAAAATGTGCTCTGACCTGAGCATGTACCAGATTAGAAGAGAAGCACTAATCAGGATAAGTGTGACTGGGAAGGTATCCTCTGAAATTTTATCTTTGAAGACACTTATGAGTATAACAGAAATGACAATCAGAAATAGGAGAACTACCAATATTACATTATTGTCTGAGTTATTCAAATACTGTGTACCCAGAACACTAAGAAGGGGAAAAGTCATAGGTAGGAGCAAGACCAATTTCCCTTTAGCATTTAGTGTAAGGTGAAATGGGAATTCGGAAAAGGCATCTTGGTTTCTTACATACGCTCCGATAGCTAACATTACGAGCACACCACTTAATGAGAACAGCAAAGTATATGGTTCTAATGGTCTAGTGTAACCTAGTTGAAGGCTTATCTGGTTTAATATCCAACCGAAGAACATGAGAAAAGCAGTACTTAACCCTACCGTTAACACAATTTTTTCTGATATTGCCTGTTTATCTAGTTTTAGTAAAAATAAAATGAGTAATCCTGGAAGAATAATGAGAAGGATTAATCCTAGAATTTGCCTTAAAACAGGGATGTTAAATAAAATAGCTAGGTTTGTTAAGATGATAAAGATTAGTATAATTAACAAACCTTTCTTATGAGTCGAGGTTTCTATAAATCCAAACATCTTGACCTCGATAATAACAATGTTACCTCTCTAATTCCATCTTCCACAACTCTAAATACCATCACCAAAGCTCAAATCTCCCGGTTCAAGCTCCATAAAATAGGATATTCAGCATACTTCACCCTCTAATACTATCCCATTTATCTGGTGCGTCAACCCGTGTAACTTGAGAATAAACTTCTTCAAGTTTTCCGGTTATTCTTTTCCAGCTGTAATAGTATGCGTATTTTTTATTATTTCGTGATATTTGGTCATGGATACGGTCATTATGTAGAATGAATATAACTTTCTCTGCGATCTGAGTACTATTCCGTGGTTCTACTAAAAACCCATTTTTCTCTTCACTAATGATTTCTAACAGCCCTCTTACACGGGTAGCTACTATTGGTAATCCACAGGCCATGGCTTCCAGAAAAGTGATCGGAAAACCCTCCGAAAGACTCGGTAATACAAATATATCCGAAGCACATAAATAGTCTGAAACATTTTCGTTAGGAATCGCTCCGATGAAGCTGACACATTGCTTCATTTTAAGTGTATTCACTAATGATTCCAAAGATTCTCTTTCTTCGCCGTCACCAACAAGTAATAATTGTGCTTTCGTACATTCTTGTTTAATAATGTTCATCGCCTTAATTAAATATTGTACGCCCTTTATCTGCCTCAAGTTTCCGACAAAGATAATAATTTTACCATCTACTTGAAGTTTCAATTTTTGTCGAGCTTTGCTTTTTGACAAGAGTCCAAATTCTTCAGGATCAACCCCATTTGGAATTACTAGAATCTCTCGATTACAGAATTTCCTAGCCTCTGTTTTCATATCCTCTGTTAAAGCGATTACAGCATTGGCTTGTCTGAGGACCAACTTAATAGTGGGACTTTTGAATAAACCAGGAAGGTATATATCAGAACCCTGAAGCCAAAGTACGTAGGGTTTTTTAATAATCAATTTAGAGATAATAGCCGGTACACCCATATATGCTGCCTGGGCGTGAATTATATTCGGCTTGAATTTTCTTAAAATTAGAAGCGTCTTTATGGAATAAAGTATTAATCCTGGATACTTCAGAATTCTATTCTTGGAAAATCTTACTCGATGAACAACAAAATTGTTGTCAACGGTTTTCTTCGGTAGACTACTATCCCTCGTAGTAATGACTGCGACTTCGTGTCTTTTATTAGCAAACTCTTTAGCAATATGATAGCTGGCAGTTTCAGTGCCACCGAGTTGTCCCGGCGGGAAATACCTGGTTAAAATAGCGATTTTCATATCTTTTTCCTAAGTCAACCAGTGTAATAAAATGTATAAGCCTAACTAGGCCCCACTAGAAAACAAACTAGGCGTGTTTATATGCCACCCTTTGGGGATCTTTCCAAATTCATAAAAATTTGTTTGGCGATTAATCGGTCTGGTAATACTAGCGAACGCGTAGTGGAACCCTACTTTTCTAATAAGTTCGGATATCTTTTTATTAAAGTCGCCATTTGGATAGTAAAAACAGTTACATCTTGGCCTAACCTTTCTTCAATCACTATCTTAGATTGAACGATTTATGGTGACTTGCTGCAATTGTAGTTTTATTAGGTTTGGGTCGTTAAGCGAATTAGTTCCAAAGGATATTCCCGGATCACGCATTTCTCTTATCTCATCCCATGATAGGATATGTGTCTTACCTAAATGATCAGGGATATCTATGTTTAATACATTTCTAAGCTCATCGACAATTAATTTCCTTTCCATTTCAATAAGTTTCTCGTTTATCCCAAAGGCTATCCGAATACGTTTATTATTGAACTTTATGTGTTATGTCCTTAGATTATCTAATTGAATTACTTAATACTTTGTATGCCACAGGCAAAACGTAGTTTTTTCAAACCAAACTAGATTACCAGGGCCAATATGTGCTGTTATTAAATTAATAGTTGTTGGTATATTATATTCCTTACAAAGCTATCTGGCTTGTTGTTCAAAATCCTTTATCTTGACATACGGAAAATTCCCGGGTAATCCATCTAGATTGCCCACCTGGTAATATTTTAACACAACAACATCACATCCTGTAATTCGTCTCTTTAATAGATTTTAGATATATATAAATCCAGAACAGCAAGTGATAAATGCAATTAACGTAGCTAGTCTATACTTTCGATACAATTCCACAAGCTTATCCTATCCCCTAAGTAGGTTGGCCTTTCTTTCATTTAATACGGAGGCATACAAATCCTCAGTTTGTCCAGCTACTTTTTCAAGTGATAAATTGGATCGTGCAAACTCCAGGGCATTTCTTCCTATCGTTGCTGCCAACTGTGGGGAGGACATTAGCAGTCTTAGACTTGTCTCCATTTCTGATTCATCATTAATCAGAAATCCAGTGGTTTCATTCTTGATGATATCTGGCAGCCCACCAACATTACTAGCAACCACAGGAACTCCACATGCCATAGCTTCTTGAACACAGCCTGGAAGTCCTTCTGATTCTGAAGGCAAAACAAGAACATCCGATGCGGTCATATATAATGGCACATCATCATGAGATACCCTCCCGATGAAGAGTATGTTTTTCAATTTAAGGTCTCTAGCTAGCTTTTCCAGATTCGCCCGCTCAGGACCATCACCCACGATCAACACGTGAAAATTAAAATCACTAAATAACCTGGCACTGACCTTGATAAGTCTATCCACTCTCTTTATTCTGAACAGACTACCAACAAAAAGAAGGATGAATCCTTCTGGTAGGCGGAACCTTGCTCTGGCTGTGCTCTTATCAAAAGGTTGAAATTTCCGCATATCAACACCTCCAGGGATGACATGTATCTTATCAGCCGCTATTCCAAGCTCAGTGGCTTCCTGTTTCAACTTATCACTCAATGCAATTATTCTTGTTGATTTCTTCAGTGCATACTTGACAAAGGGCTGAAATATTCTCTGTTTTGTCTGAAGCTTGACATCTAAGCCTCTTACAGTCGTTATCAACGGGATCTTACCACCAGCCAAGGAGGCTAAAAACCCAGATGGGATTCCCCAATGTGCATGAATCAGGTCGATGTTGTGGCTCTTCACAACCCTCTTTATCTGTGTAAGCATCTTTACAAATAGCGGGATAAGCTTTAGTGACTCGAATGTGCTGACCTCCGAGAGGGGGTATATCTTGTAAGGGTATCTAATCGGGTGAGAATGGTACAATCTACAAACATTCCCAGTTTCTTTGATAGTGGTCGGATATTTTAGATATATTACATGGATTTCATACCTGTGGGAAAGAATGTTAACCAAATCATATATTCTTCTGCCAACATAATCTCCTTCATATCGGACAAAGGAAGATGCTACCACGCAAATCTTGGTATTATTACTTTGTTCCATTTAATGCTTATAAGAACTCCCGTGTGTTTTACTTTTGGATCAAGCACGGAGTCTTTAGCACCTCCTCAGCTTAGAATAAACTTTGTGCTGGGTTGATATTTAGGAAGGATAATGCCAACCTTCAACATTCGCAGTGACTCCGAATGTAGTGCTCTTCCTAAACACCACTACTCAAACATTTGGTCGCAATATCGATGGCTATTAGGCCATCTTCCCCCGTGACTAGCGGTTGTGTATTGTCTTTAACGCTGTGAACAAATGCACTCAATTCTAGCTTTAAAGGTTCAGCAAAGGGTACATTCACTTCCTTCACAACGTAGCCGTCGTTCTCTTTATATCTAGTGTACTCGAACAGCTTCTGGTTAATAAGCGATGCTTGCATGAATTTCTCTTTACTAGCTATTGAAATCTCCCTTACTTTAAAAGGAGTAAGCCAATTCACCGTTACACGCGCTAAAACTCCGTTCGTCATCTCAAAGAGTAGAATTGCAGTATCTTCGTATCGTGAGAGACTCTTTGAGGTTAGACTGTGGATTTCTTTGAATTCCGACGCCGTCAGGTATCGGATGAGGTCAATATCATGAGTTGCTAGGTCAACTACCACGCCGACATCCTTAATCCTGGGTGGGAAAGGCCCAATTCGAGTTATTTCAATTGAGACAACTTCAATTCCCTCAATTTTCTTCTTAATGATGGGTATCACCGGGTTAAATCTTTCAACATGTCCTACCATAAGTTTGATACTGTTGTCTTCAGCACTTTTTATTATTTCCTCGGCTGCCTTAACGGTATCAGCGATAGGCTTCTCTACCAGCATACTTACCCCAGTACGAGCTACATACACAGCTATTTCCCTATGAAAGGAACTGGGAACAGCAATGCTTACCGCATCTAGTCCGTGCTGAACCAGTTGTTTGTAATCACCGAAGGGTGTGGTGTCATATATTCTGGCAATGCTCTGTGCTAGGGAGTAATCTATATCAGCAACACCAACCAGCTCTACTTCAGCCAGCTCAGAGTAGATTCGGGCATGATTTTTGCCCATGGCACCAAGGCCGATAACGCCAACCTTAAGCATCTTGTGACCTCTTTCTAAATATCGTGAAGAATCGAGCTAACCACTTCACCCAGAGTCTCCACAGGAAGTCCCGAAGGAGTACCCAACTCGTAGACACTATGAAATAGGGGTATCTGATTTTTGAGTTCCTATTTTCATAGGTAGTAAGATAAGGGACTTCTACGACTCGTGCGCCCAAAACGTTTAGTTTCACCAACATATCATTTTCGAAAGCCCAGCCTTTGTAGATATTATCTAAATTGAGTTTCTCCAGATATTCACGTGATATGGCTGTATATCCAGCTTGAGGATCGCCTATATGCCAGTAACCTGAAGCGATCTTGTTTAACCATGTTAGAATGAAGTTACCAAACAGCCTAAATCTCGGCATCACCTTCCTATGCTGAGGGGTTGTCAGCCTATTTCCTTTAGAATAATCAGCCCTACCCTCCACAATAGGATCTAGCAGCTTACTGAGGGAAGCAGGAGGCATCTGCCCGTCCCCAGCCATGACTGCAATTATGTCCATTTTGTCCTCACATGCTCTCTTATGACTTGAGATTGTTGCTGCACCAACGCCCATCTTTTGCTGGTGAGTTATAACTACCAACCTTTCATCTTTTATGCTAGCCAGAATGTCACCTGTCCTGTCCGTGCTGGCATCATTTGTTACGTAGATCCTGTCTACGAAAGGGGGCATACTATCAATTACTTCTTTGATGAAATTCTCCTCATTATGAGCCGCTGTTGATATTCCTATTCTCATATTTCGGTACAAGTTTTTCCCTCCTTGTCGCGACGGCGAGGAATTACTGTTTATTGGAAAAGGTCTGCCTTCTTCAATCCAAGATCCACAACCAGTTTTGTGAAATTAAAGCCTTCAGATTCTGAATCATATCCTACTTTTTTTATTAGCATGGGGTACAAACCTGTTTGTACCAATATGCCCGATAAAAGGACATCAATCACCTCACCATTCTTATGATCACCGAAGGGTATATACTTATCAAAGGGCATGGCATCCCAAATATAAACCTTTACCATATTGTTTCTGATGTTGTCTCTGATGAAGGTAAAAGCCCCCGGGTACGGATGGGACTGCCCTCTTATCCAGTTGTAAAGGGACTCCGCATCCTTACTAAAGTCTATCAAGCCATCTTCAGGACTTCTCTTAGCATAGTATATTGCTTTGGAATGGTCTTGAGGAATTGTCTTAATCGGCTCATTTTTTGACCATTTTTCAAATATAGTCGGAATATTTTTTATCATAAGTTGATTAACACATATTATGAATTTGTCATAGACGGTGAGAGCATTATCATAAGGAGTTATCTCCATCCTCATTATGTCGATTATATCGCCCGAGTCTGCATTCTCATCCATAAAGAAAATATAAAGGTAGCAATCTTTGAAGCCCTTTATTATATTCCACGGAATCGGGGCCCTTCCTCTCCCTTCAGGAGGATGTCCAGCGTGACTACCAAGGGTACCTATTCTTGGTATATTCAATAGTTCTTTAGGAAGCAGCCTGTTCCAGGCATACCCGATTATGAGATCAGGCTGCAGTTCCTTCACATAATTAATATCTTCGGGCGTTCTAAAATTATAGCTCTGGACGCGATAAAGGGGTATATCATATCTCGTAGCTACCTGATCATAAGAAGCATAACCGGATATGTGCGTTTTTCTAACAATCTCCTCCCCGACAGTGATAATGCCAACGATCGGGAAGTTGTGCTCCAACAAGGCAATCAGGTTCATTTTACCAATCCTGGTGGCGCCTATATAGACAATCCTACCATCTATCATAGACAGCCTCCTCGGTCCTGTACCACCAACTGGGATGGGTAAGAACATGAATTTTATCGTGTTTTCCCAGGAACTGGCATAGGCATCCTTCTCTCCACCCGCCGGAGCTATCGGAAATATATTTCATATCCTTGGTAAACTTTAGATCATAAGCATAATTCTTAATTCCGAGGTCTGCAGCTCTTATGCCGAAGTAATCAGGCACAGGCAAAGTCCAGAAACCATGGAGCGAAGCCGACTCAATGGAGATAGCAAACATGGTCTCAAGCACCTTCTTCTCTTTATTGAATTCAGAAATTAGGTCTTCTGAAGCCAAACCTATAAAGGGCATGCCATCAAAGTGCAGGCCTAACTCATGCCCCATTTTGATTAACTGTTTAAACGACTTATAGTTTTCGTAACTAAAGGGGTTATAATGCCTTGAGTGCACGCGCAAAAAATAAGTAGCTGTAGCGCCACATTCGTACTCTATCTGCGCCATATGTCGAATATCCGCTAGCTCATCAATGTCATGGCGCAGGATAATGGTACGTCTTGGCGCAAGGTCATAGTCTCTAAAGGAAGTCAGAGTGTAACCCTGTTGCGCAGCCTCTCTCAGTATTTCCTCCCAATGAGAATATAGAAAGCTACACTTCATTTTACTAGCCACCTTTCTCCGTTCATTCTGCGACTTCTTCCCTAGGAGCATCTCTCACTACTCTTGCTGGAATGCCCATCACTACCTTGTAAGCAGGCACATCCTTAGTTACTACACTCCCGGCACCAACAATACATCCTTCACTAAAATGAACGCCTGGGAGTACAACAACATTTACTGCTATCCTTACATATCTTTCAGTGGTAAAACCAATAAGATTCTGCCCATGACCCACTCTCCTGTGAGCCATTGCTTGATCATTGGCACCAACAAAGAGTGGAGCAATGAATGTATAATCCCCAATATTACAGAACTTGGTTATATAGCATTGAGTTTGGATACCAACGTAGTTACCAATCTTGGTATCACCTTCGATAGCGGTAAGCGAACCAATATATGTATCATGTCCAACAATAGTATTTTCCCGTACTACAGTGTTATGGCCAACCGCGGAGTTATCGCCTATTCTAGTTCCATGATAGATTACGGTTCCACTACGAATTCTTACCCCCTCCCCAATTTGCGTAGTTGCTATTTTAACCGGAGCATCTTCGCCCGGGATAAAATCTATATAACCGATTGTTACGTTGTCCCCTATTATTGCTCCCTTTCTGATCAGGATGTTATTTCCCAGCGAGACATTGTTTCCTAGGAATACTTTGTCCTCAATAACAACATTGCCCCCCATTTCTAAATTCTTACCCAACCTAACTTTTTGCCCACTCTTACAGCTCATAGTTGAACCACCGCCTGACAATTTATTAAGGATTTCACTACATATTCCAAATCTTCTTTCACCAATGCTGAATGTACTGGTAGAGAAAGCACCTCCGAAGCAACCTTTTCTGAAATCGGCAAGTGGTTATTGTATCCTAAATCTCTATAAAGCGGTTGCCGGTGTATAGGAAGAGGATAGTATATCTCGGTCGCAATATCTTTGCTCTTTAGCCTATCTCTCAATCCGTCTCTCGATATACCGAAATCTTCTATTATCCTCACTGTATATTGATGAAAGACGTGCTTCACACGAGGATTGATATGAGGAACAATTAACCCTTTTATTCCGCTGAGTTTCTGGGTTAAGAATCTTGCATGTTCTATTCTCTTATCGTTGAATTGATCCAGCTTTCTTAGCTGGCAGACGCCGAGTGCTGCTGCAATATCAGTCATGCGATAGTTATATCCTAAAATCTCATGAAAATACCTTTCTTTTTGACCAACATTTCTAATCATCTTGGCTTTTACAGCAATATCTTTGTTATTGGTGGTTATCATGCCACCTTCACTGGTGGTCATGTTTTTCGTAGCGTAGAAGGAAAAACATCCTGTACCAAACAAACCAACCTTTTTATCCTCGTATTCCGCTCCATGTGCTTGACAGGCATCTTCTATTACTGCAAGATCATACCTCTTGGCTATCTTCATTATTTTCTTCATATCGCATGGCTGTCCGTAGAGGTGAACAGGCATAATGGCTTTCGTCCTCTCTGTAATCCTCTCTAGTATATCACTTGGGTTGATATTGAAAGTGTTCTCTTCTATGTCAGCGAAAACTGGTTTCGCTCTGGTGTACAAGACTGAATTTGCAGTGGCAATGAAGGTGAAAGGCGTGGTGATGACTTCATCCCCATCTCCAATTCCATGTGCCAGAAGAGCAACATGAAGAGCAGCAGCCCCGGAATTTACAGCGATAGCATATTGCGTACCAATGAATGCGGCAAATGCCTTCTCAAACTCATCAACCTGCTTACCTTGAGTTAAAAATCCAGACCGCAATACTGTTAGTACTGCGCTGATTTCATCTTCACCTATGATAGTTTTTGCGATGGGAATCATTTCTTAAATCTCATTTGGGAATAGGTAGCTATAAACAGACTGATTTCATCCTGGTTACGCAGAGACTACATCGTACTTCAACGCTCCAACCAGTCTATAGTGTCTACGATTCACGAATTAACTCTGATATAGACTTGCCTTTGTCTCATTAACTGATCTCCAATTAGTTGACTCTATTAGTAAGTGTAAACAAAATCATACATTATAAATGACCATTTTACAACAGTCCTCTCCTACCTTTACCTTACTACGTTAGAAGAAACTTCTCCCTACTATCGTCAGCCACCAAAGTAGCCTGTTTGTTCAGAGACTAAATGGTCTAGTATTAAAGAATCTCATTATCTTGATTTTATAAGTCTCATGATCGATAATCTTGAGACCATTCACAGCTAGTAATCTGTTAGTTCTCATCAAGGTTGGTGATGTGCAAAACTATTTTTGAATCTTATCTCTACTTCAGTACTTTTATTCTATAAGAATGTTTACCAAAGTTAATGTGAGCCCATTGTCCGATTTCTTGTAGACAACGAGACTGTACCAAGAAAGCCTTTGATCTTTGCTGGACGTTACTTCTTCCCAGACAATAACTTCAATCTCTTGCCTACACTACCTTTTTGGTGCATCTCCAAGCTTAAGGACCATATCTGAACCCTGCCAATTTCCTTTGCTTTATGACCCCGATATTTAAGAGGCAATCCGGTGTTATCTTATCTGAGCCTCCAATTTGATGGCTAACTAGTCTACCACCTCTATCCCTCTTAGAGCTAATACATTGTATTTCAGTAGTAAATTAAAGTTATCAATAGTCAAACATTCAAGATTTTAGCTTGCCTTTGTATCCTATTTTTTGTACCGTTCTCTCCATATAAATAAGCGAGAATCTATACTTTCAAGCAATCTCTTACTATGGCCTAAAGCCTTAGTCAGAGGGTAATCTAACCCTAGCTACAGCTCGCTACCATAGCACTATTTCCTCAGTACTATATTCTCAGTCAGTTCGGTACCAATGATGGATACCCATCTTGACTGAGAATCATTATAGTGGGCTTAGACCCTGAAGATAGGGCAGTAAACAAAACAATCGGTGGCAGGTGGAGAAGTATCATCAAGGCTAAGATTCTCATTTCCCTATTAGTAATACCTTTCCTTTTTGCGGGTATTGGTGCTCAAGATATACTCGCAGCCGATCAGTCTTCTAATACCTCAATAATGGTAGCAGCCAGTGATGCTACTGCAGCCGAGAAGGATGCTGCCTTAGCCAGTGGTGGCTTTATTTGTGATGGTACAGGCGATGAAGTGGAGATAGAGGCTGCCCTTGCTGCCCTAGCGTCCACTGGTGGAATCGTGCAGTTGAGCACGGGAACATTCAA
>SDBU01001993.1_pt1 | contig 27932 bp, 24 predicted proteins | sample 2277071 | NCBI WGS metagenome assembly SDBU01 (sample SAMN10397929, study PRJNA504765) | marine sediment metagenome | isolation source: marine sediment core GS08_GC12, 126 cmbsf | place: Arctic Ocean: Gakkel Ridge, Loki's castle | collected 2008 | reverse complement strand
GCGAAGGATACCGAGACAATAATATATGAAAGGCTGGTGAGAAAGAGCATGTCGCTATCAAAGAAATAATCCAAGTTGAACAAATACATTGCACCGAGAGTCCCTGTGAACAGTATGGGAGGAAAGCATGCGGCGAGCAATAAAAAAAGAAGCTGAATTTGCTGAACTTTTTCTTTTACCCGCAGGAGATTAAAAAAGAGGAAGGCGTTTCCTAAGACTAAATACAAGATGGAAAATGCCATTATGATAGCATCCGTTATTTGTTGGGGGAAACCTAAGAAACGAGAATAATCAGGACGATACCAAAAGAAAACGCGAATGAATTCAAAGGGGCACAACAGGAACGCGGGGAAATACAACCAGCTTAAAAATCTGTTTGTTTTCCCTCCAAAAACAGGCTCGGGGAAAACAGTAGGCACATGACAATAGGAAACTCCGATAAAGGAATATGCCCAAAGCGAGAGATATGTCAAATGTCCACCAATTTCTTTTGCGGTCACACGGCGAAGCCGAAGGCATTCGCCTGTGCGCCGCACCCCAGCGGTTCTAAGACGTAAGAGACTATCCCCCATAAACTCCAAAAGGACACGATTAAGCAACAACGCAAGAAGGCTTTTGCGACGAAATCTCCGTGTCTCAGATGATACGTGCCTATTCCTGTTATCAAAAGGAATGAGAAAGCGAGGATATTGAGCGCATGTACGAAGTGATAAAAATAATTAGAACCAAGAGAGCGTTTGAGTATTATAGGTGGGATTTTGGTCAAGGAATTAGCTTGCACGATGATATTTCGGGAGGTGGGTTGGTAACCATGTTTCGTAAACGAAATGTTATACTTGCCCGGCGGAATATTGTATGCCTTAAAGGCGCCTGAATAGGAAAGTGGGAATGTCAATTCCCGCTGTTCTTTGTCTGACTGCGCCGCAGTCGCGGGAGGCAGGTCGATACGTGTGAGGCGTGCCTTTATACCTCGTTGGTAACTGTGATGAGAAGCAAAAGCTATTCCCTGTATTATGCCGGCTTCGGGGGAGGATTTGGTATTAAGAAAAACTGAGGTGCGCCATACAAGAAATAATAACCAAAGGAAGCAAAGGAGAAGGTATTTTTTATCCTCAATAATTCTTAAAATACTGCTCATTTTTAATATCAAAGGGGAGGCGGGATTTTTACAATTGACATTCTTTCCTTAAGATTCTATCGCTTTAATCGCTTTGGTAATCTTTTTAATATAATCGGCGGATTTGTCCTTCACAGTGGACATGAGTTCATCAAGCGCTTGCTGTTGTTCCGTTTTCTGTTCCAAATGTATGTCAATGATAAGCTCGCTGCGCGGTGCGATTGCGCTGTAGTGGAGCGCACAGGTGAAACCTCGTGCGGCACACAGGCTCTGCCTTCGGCGAGCCGTGTGACCGCATCACCGTGTGCCTCCAGCGCAACGCCTTCCGCTCCAAACGCGTTCGCTATATCTTCCAGGATATTAAGAGAGGGTTGCTGCTTTCCTGTTTCAATCCTTGACAAATATTGTTTGTCCATCCGCGCCTTTGCTGCAAGGTGCTCTTGTGTCCATTGAAGGGATTTTCTTTTTTGCCTTATCATTTTTCCTACTTCCTTTGACCCCACCACCAGGCCTCCTTTTTTATTGTTGCTTGTCGCGGTGCGATGCGCGGTGACATCGCGTGCGATGGAGCACACAAGCGAAGCTTCGGCTTCGCCGTGTGACTCCACTTCCGCGTACCTCAACGCCTTCCGGCGGAACATTCGACAAAGAAATTATAATTTGGCAGTGGGATTTTATGTATTGATAAATAGGTATACTTTATAGAAAAATATACCCGTCAAGTATATTTTTCTTAAAAAGGTATCTACGCTAAGAAAACTAACTGTGTAGAAGAAAAGGAAGGTAAGAATAAATTTGTCACGTGCTCCGTTTTTCGCGTACTATCGAACGCCGAAAAGATGGGCCCCATCGTCGCGCGTGCGATCGCACGCGCCTGGCGCGTTTTTGAAACTAACTTTCTAAACCATCGTTCAAGTCTTGAAAAACTACTTTAGAAAGGAAATCACCATGAACGATGAAAGGATTTCGGTTGCTGAAGCCGCCAAGAGAGTAGATAAGACGCCACAATATCTTTATCAATTAATAAAAGAAGGAAGGCTCAACTCGGAGAGAAATGGTAGGGGATATGAAATTAGTTTAGAAAGTCTGTTTAAAGTTTTTCCCGACAGTGGTGAGAATGTAAAGTCAGTTGAACAGAGTTTAGAAACTGTTGTTAAAGTTCTTGAAACCACTATTGAGGAATTGCGTGAGGAACGGAAAGAGTTTTTAAACCAAATTCAAGAGAAGGATAAACAAATCCACGAACTGCATACTATCCTTGCCCTGTCGCAACGGAATATGGAGTCTTCACAACTATCGCTGGAGGGTATGCAAAAGAAACGTGGATTTTGGAGGCGGTTACTGGGGCGGCAAAAATAAATGGAGATACTTACAAGGGAAGTGAACTAAAGTCCGTAAAGTGAACTAAAGTTAGGCAAGAAAGCTCCCGCATTCATCGGATGAAACCCGACTGGAGCGCACAGCCTTCGACTTTGCCGAGGCGTGTGACTCCATGGCGCTTCGCTGGTCTTACGGAACTACTGTGGAGATGAATTGCCAACTTTAGACACTATTTAACTTTAACACTCCGTTTTGGTGTGGGGTTCGCGGTGCGATACCTTCGGACGCCTTCCGCGCGAATCTCCCACCAAAACGGAAAACTTAAGGCACTTAAGGCACTTTTTAATTGTCGCAGAATTATGCGCGGAGCGGAAGGCCTCGCCGCGCGTGCTGGAGCACACAGGCGAAGCCTTACGGCTTCGCCATGTGTCTCCATCGCACCAGTGCCGCGATGGCGCGAGGACATGTCCTCGCGTATCATCGCGTCGCACGCGCCAGGCATGGCACCGCGAGGGAAGTTCACTTGTTGATTGCGCAACCTGAATGAAGGTTCTCTGCTTGATGGCGAAGGCATATAGCAATATTACCTTTCGTTAGCGCGTGCCGCGATGGCGCGAGGATATGTCCTCGCGTATCCGCGACGGTTTATCGTCGCGCGCGTCGCACGCGCTTTCTGCCTTCGAGAAAACTTTGAAGCGTTTCTTCTACGTTGAAAGCTCTTTTGTACCTGGTCATTTCGCGGTGCCATGCCTGGCGCGTGCGAGTCGCAATATTGCGATAGCACGCGCGGCGATTGAGCACACAGGCGAAGCCTCGGCTTCGCCGTGTGACTCCACTTCCGCTGACGTTTATCTTCTGAATGTAACGTGTTATAAGGTATGTTACATTCATCCGCGGTGCCATGTGTTCTGAGGCCTTCCGCTAACGCATCCATCGCTTCCTGTAATTTTTCAAAACCGACGCCAAGATACTGCTGAGTAGTAGACACATTCTTATGTCCCAAGATTTCCTTTACCACAAAAAGGTCGCCCGTTGACGAATACACTGTGTTGGCAACGGTCTTACGCATGCTATGTGTCGTAACATTCCCGGTGAGAAATGCTCTTTCATACGCCGCCTTCAAAATACGATGAACTTGTACTCTACTTAAACGACTACCGCCTTTTCTACTGGCAAACAGGAAAGCGGAAGGGGAAATATCCTCGCCTTGCGCCTCTTTCCACGCCATCATTTCCGAAATCACAGCTTTTGCCGTTGTGTTTAGCGGAATTGAATAAGACTCCTTCTTACCCTTCCGTAAGCCCAGCGAAGCGCCAGGCGTCGGGCGAAGCGGTAGTTCACAATTCCCTTGCGCAGTGTCAAAACATCAACTGGTCTTGCATGCTGCCAAACATCGCCTACAGTCAGTGCTGTCAACTCAGAAACTCGCGCGCCTATGTTTATGCCCAACAAAAAAAGGCATTTATCCCGCACAGCGTACTTCCCTGAAAAAGACTGACTAACAGATTGAATCTCTGAGGGTGTCAAAGGACGCGCGCCTTTCATTTGTTCCCTCCATCTTGTATTCTATCGTGCTGATTGAGAATTATATAATAATAGTAGAATATAGTCAACGAATTTCATTCGAAAATCGCATTCAAAAATCGCATGTTTCCCATCATTTTCGTTGTGGATTACATCAAAACACAACGCTTAAAATGATCCGCGCGTGCGAACACACGCGCCAAAAGATTTTCCACTTACCGAACAACCTTGTTCTAGCCAGAATTGAGGTTTCCCTAACCGGAACGATACATTGAATATGGCACAGTTCTTGCTATTATATCCAGCATAATCTGCGAATCAATCCTGATTATGCTAACAATGCTATCAACATTAACTACTGTATACCTATAGTTTAAAACTTTGAAAGGAGCGTAGTATGTTTATGAAAAAGCCATTAACCACTGGGGAAGCAGGCAAATACTGCAATGTGAATTATATGACCATTGCTAAATGGATTAAACAAGGCAAGCTGAAGGCGCATCGAACGCCCGGAGGCAGGTACCGCATACAACCAAGTGTTCTAGTTGCATTTCTCAATAAATATGAAATGCCGGTGCCAGAAGAACTGCTGTCTAAGACAAGGATATTGGTTGTAGATGACGAACCAAAAATGGTGGAGTTTATCATTGATGCGCTTCAAAATGAGAAACAGAACTATGAGTTGGATTCTGCATTGAATGGCTATGGGACCGCCAAGCAGATTGCAAACTTTAAACCCCACGTAGTTATTCTGGATATTAGTATGCCGGAGTTGGATGGAATCCAGGTTTGCAAGGACATAAAAAATAATCCGGAGACTAAGGATATAAAAATTTTAGCGATAACGGGTAAAGCGGATGATGAGGAAGTTGAGGAGATATTGCGTTGCGGCGCGGAGCATTGTCTTTTTAAGCCATTTCAGGTGGATGAACTGAGAATATGGGTTGCCAAGTGCGGCGCACAGGCGTAGCCTTCGGCTTCGCCGTGTGACCGCATCGCAAGCGGTGTGAGCGAAAGAAAGGAAGGCGAGAAAGCCGAAAGGGGGAAGAAAAATGGAAAATCAAAGAAATCAGGAAATCAAAGAAAAGATTGCGTTAGGTGTTAAGGGTGAAGTGGTGGATATTTATGAGGACATATTAAAAACGATATGGGAAAGAATAGCCCCTATCCTGGGTGTAATTACGGTTGTGACTATCCTTAAGCGAACCGCTTACCGTACAGCGCAGGAATTTCCTATTGTCAAGCATCTCAAGTTCAGCGAAGAGGGTATCGATTTTACCGAACTGAAATCGAGAGCAATGGAGGAGGATAAAGAGCTCATCAAGGAAATATTCCGAGAGTTTATCGGGAATCTGTTTGATATTCTCGCAAAGTTGACAGGGAATGTTATAGTCGGTGACTTGATGAAAATAGTCGAGGGAAACATTTAGAAAGGAGGATGGGGGAATGAAAGAACAGGAAAAAAATTCTATAGGACTGGCAAAAATTTCCACAGGCGTACTGAACCTGGATAGGATACTAAACGGCGGGGTTCCGAAATATTCCGTCAACATCATCGCCGGACCGCCAGGTACAGGGAAGACCATTTTAGCCCAGCAGATAGTTTTTGCGAATGTTGACGAAAATCAGTCGGTGCTTTATCTTGTAACCGTTTCCGAACCTACTGTCAAATTGATTAGGTATCAGCAACAGTTTAGCTATTTCGACAAGGGGAAGCTAACCCAAAACGTCCACTATTTGGACATCGGCACCAGCTTGCTTAGAGGTGGGATAGATGAGGTGGATAAGCAGATAGAAGAATATATCAACGAGTATAATCCCACGACTCTCGTCATCGATAGCTTTAAAGCCATCCATGAAGCCGCGGATACTCCGTCAAAACTAAGGGAGTTTTCATACAAGCTGGCGGTGCATCTGGCAACATGGGAGTGTACCTCCTTTTTGGTAGGTGAGTATGATAAACAAGACATCAACACTGCGCCGGTATTTGCCATCGCCGACGGGATAATTTTTATGGATAGAGAAGAGCGCGGTATGCAAACTCTGCGGCAGTTGGAGGTCATCAAGATGCGGGGCGATGGTTATGATAGTGGAAAACATCCCTTCAAAATTACGAAGGACGGCATTCAGGTATTCCCGCGCATCAAGACACCGGCAGAGATTCCGCATTATGAGGTGGCTTCTACCAGAGTCTCCAGCGGCATTGAGGGTTTGGACAACATGATGGAATCGGGAATACTGCAAGGTACGGTTACCTTAGTGGCTGGCGGCGCTGGAACAGGCAAAACCCTTTTGGGATTGCATTTTCTCCTTGAAGGGATAAAACGCGGAGAACCGGGAATTTTGGTAACTTTCCAAGAGACACCGAGTTTGATAAAGACTTTTTCGCGGGGGTTCGGTTGGGATTTAGAAAGAATGGAGCAAGACGGATTGTTGAAAATTCTGTATACGTCCCCAGTTGAGATAGGTGTGGATGAGCATACCGCAACCATCAAGGAAACCATCAGCCAGATGAAAGCCAAGCGCATCGTGATAGATAGTCTCAAGGATATAGAGATAGCCACCCCCGACAAGGTACGATACAAGGATTATGTCTACTCGTTGGTGAATTTCTTCCGCGCTGAGAGCGTCACATCGGTTTTGACGAATGAAATTCCTGAGCTATTTGGCACTTTCATGTTGAGCGAATATGGCATCTCTTTCATCTCTGACACTGTGATTCTTTTGCGTTACGTCGAGATTGAATCGAGAATTTCCAGAGCCATTAGCGTGCTGAAAATGCGCGGTAGTAACCATGCCAAAGATGTCCGGGAATTCAGAATCTCAGAAAAGGGGCTGGATATCTTGGAGCCATTCAGCCAATATGACAGTATCTTATCAGGCGCGCCAACTGCCTCGACAATTCCAGGAGCCGACAGCCTACCGCCAAAAAGTCGGCAGGTTCTCAATATGTTTAGGGGCGTGGACAAAGTTACGGCTGAGATGATTGCTCAGAAAATGGGAATGGATGAAACGCAGGTTATGGGTATTTTGACTACGCTCACCAATCTCGGCTTTGTCATCAAATCACGCGAAGGGAATAAAGAGTACTTTAAAGCTTCGATGCTTTGGACCTGAACTTGTAGGTCGAGTTTCCAAACTCGACAGTCGAGATATGAAAAGATCGCTTCGCCCCTCCGCTTCGCTACGGGAATCTCGACCTACAAAATTAGGAGGTATTTCAATGCAAGAAAGAGAAGAGACAAAAACCACACAAGAGCAAGTTGAAACCATCCGCAAAGAGGAAGTCGTGGATGTTTATGGCGACTTAGTGCAAAAGCTTTGGAACAAAATTGTCATCACTTTGGGGATTGTTACCTTAAAAGCAATTATGCGCAGGAGTTTGGTAATGACGGCACAGAGGTATGACTTCCTTAGCCAGCTTGAAATTACCGATGAGGGTTTGGATTTAGCAACGTTTAAAGCGAGCGTCTCCGAGCAGGAGAGAGATAACATGAAGGCAGGCTTTGAAGAATTGATATTGAATCTGTTTGCAATCTTGGCGGAACTGACCGGAGAAGTGATAGTCAACAAGCTGTTTAAAGAAACCATTCCTTTGGGTGAGGACAATTGATACGAGGAGGCAAAACGATGGAAGAACAATTAGAACTACTGAAAACCTGCATTCCCAATCTTGATCAAATACTCGGCGGAGGCATCCCCGTCTATTCGGTCAATATCATTGCAGGGCATTCCGGTACGGGCAAGACAATTTTCACCCAGCAATTAATGTTTTCAAATGCCACTGCGGAGAAAAAATGCCTTTACTTCACAACCTTGAGCGAGCCGGCGTTCAAGTTGATTCGATACCAACGGCAGTTTAGCTACTTCGATGTAGACAAGCTCAATAACGCTGTTTTATTCATCGACATCGGCAGCGTCATTCGAGAGCATGGTTTAGACGAAGCGATAACAGCCATCACAAAGCACGTTGAAGAACATCAGCCGCATATCATGGCGATTGATAGTTTCAAAGCAATTCACGATTTAGCCGAGACCAATTCAAAAGTTAGACAGTTTGGATACGATTTAGCGGTCAATATTGCCGCATGGGGATGTACATCCTTTTTCGTCGGCGAATACACTGAACTGGAGGTTCAAAACGAACCTATCTTTGCGATTGCCGATGGGATTTTTTACACGAGCAACCATAAGCAAGGGATGCAGAATATTCGGATGCTGAATATTACGAAGCTACGCGGGCAAAACTACTTCACGGGCGACCATCCGTTTCGCATATCACAGGACGGCATCACGGTATTCCCACGTGTAAAAACGCCTGCATCGCCGCCTTCCTACCGCATTGCCGAAAGACGCATCTCCACAGGCATCAGCGGATTGGATGATATGTTTTCCGGCGGCATCCTCCAAGGAACCGCAACTTTGGTCGCTGGAGGAGCGGGTGTTGGCAAAAGCTTAGTGGGACTGCACTTCATCATTCAGGGGATTCAACAAGGTGAGCCGGGCGTCCTCGTCACATTTCAGGAAACGCCTGACCAATTGTCTACCATTGCAAAGGGATTTGGTTGGGACCTTCCTTCTTTAAGTAAAGCAGGGCACCTGAAAATTTTGTATTCTTCACCTGTGGAACTCTCTATTGATGAGCATGCCATGCTGATAAAATCGACTATCCAAGAAGTAGGGGCAAAACGCGTGGTGATTGACAGCCTGATGGACATCGAGATAGCCACCCTTGACAAAGTGCGCTATAAGGACTACATCTATTCCCTTGTAAATTTCTTTAAGTCGGAAGGGATTACATCGGTTTTGACCAACGAAATCCCAGAACTCTTCGGCTCGGTGAAATTGACCAGTCAGGGAATCTCCTTCATCTCCGACAATGTGATTCTTTTGCGTTATGTCGAACTTGAATCGTCTATAACCAGAGCTATCAGCATCTTAAAAGCACGGGGAAGCGAACACGATAAGGCTGTCAGGGAATTCAAAATCACATCGGATGGAATTACCATCATGGACAAATTTGAAGGACAGGAAGGAGTGCTTTCGGGAAAACCGACAAGGAGCGGAAAAGTATTTGCGGAACTTTTAGACAAGATGAAGTAGAACATCGGATGAAGCCCGACGACTACCGTCTTACGGCTGCCAGCTTGTTTCTGTTCAGAGTGCAGCGATGCCAGAAACACTACAACGAATTGAGAAAGAAACGAATTGGCAATTAGTCATGGGATTGTAAAGGAACACTCTGGGTATATGGATGTCTGGAGGAAACCGTGGAGCCAAAAAAGATAGAGATGAAAGATGAGCATAAGACAAAAGAGCAGCTCCTTTTTGAATTGTTAGAAATTGAAAAGCAATTTGAAGCATCGGAAACTAAGCGCAAGCAGGCGGAAGCGGCGCTTGAAAAAAGTGAGCGCCTCTATCGTGGCGCCATCGAAGCCGCCGGCGCCGTTCCATATTATCGGAACTACGCTGCCAATACGTATGAGTTTGTCGGCGACGGAATAGAGGCGCTGAAGGAGAGCCAAGCGGAACTTTCCACCATATTCAACAATGCGCCTATAGTAATGATGCTCGTGGACCGGGAAGGGCGGGTGCGGAAAGTCAATCGCGCAGTGATGGACTTCACCGGCCGTCCGACCGAAGAAATGATAGGACTTCGTGGTGGGGAAGCGCTTCGCTGCCTTCATTCTCTGGTTGACCCCAGGGGTTGCGGGTTCGGTACTTTCTGTGAAACATGCACGATGCGTCGTGCAGTGTTGGACACCTTCGAGACAGGTAACAATCATCATCAGGTGGAAGTCAAGCTTCCCTTTGCTCGCGGGGAAAAACAAGAGGAAAGTACCTTTCTTGTATCAACAGTCCCCATCAGCGTTTCGGGGAGCCAGATGGTGCTCGTGTGCCTTGAAAACATCACCGAGCGCAAGCGGGCGGAAGAGGCGTTGCGGGAGAGCGAAAAAAGATTTCGAGCTTCGGTTGAGAATATGCTGGATTGTTTTGGTATTTACTCAGCCATTCGCGATAAATCGGGTCGCATTGTAGACTTCCGAGTAGAGTATGTAAACGGGGCGGCTTGCGCGAACAACCGTATGACCAGGGAGGAGCAGATTGGCAAACGCCTTCTCGAATTGTTGCCGGCTCATCGGGAAACGGGACTTTTTGACGAATACTGCCAGGTGGTAGAAACGGGCAAGCCACTCACAAAAGAATCGCTAATCTACAAGGATGTTTATAAAGAGCAGCGCCTTGCCAAAGCATTCGATATCAGGGCTGTAAAGCTGGGAGATGGTTTTGCCGCTGCCTGGCGCGACATCACCGAGCGCAAGAGGGCAGATGAGGCGCTTCAGGCCTCCCATCGCTTTCTCGGAATAGCGAACCGGCACACAGAGATGAACCCACTGCTCAAAGAATTTGTGGCGGAAGTCAAAAACTTCACAGGCTGCGCCGCTGTAGGAATCCGCATCTTAGATGAGGAAGGCAACATCCCCTACCAAGCCCATGAGGGCTTCAGCCAGAAATTCTACAAATCAGAAAGCCCTCTTTCGATTAAGTCAGACCAATGTATGTGTATCAATGTCATCAAGGGGGTGGCTGATACGAAGCTCCCGTTCTACACGGAAGGCGGCTCCTTCTACATGAACGGCACCACCCGTTTTCTTGCCACGGTTTCGGAAGAGGAGAAGGGACAGACCCGCAACGTGTGCAATCAGTTCGGATACGAGTCCGTGGGGCTGGTTCCGATCCGCCTGGGTGACCGTCTCCTTGGCCTTATCCACATGGCCGATCCACGGGAGAACATGGTCTCTCTGGAGATAGTGGAGGTGATAGAAGGGGCAGCAATGCAACTGGGCGCGACCATCCAGAGGGTGTTGGCGGAGAAGGTACTGCAAAATGCACTAGAGGAATCACGACAACGCCAATTGGAAATTTCGGCGCTGTTGGAAAGTTCTCGCGCAGTCTTGGAATATCGCGCATTTGAGGATGCAGCACGAGCCATATTCAATTCCTGCAAGAATTTAATTGGAGCTACTGCTGGATATGTTGCCCTGTTGGCTGAAGATGGAACAGAAAATGAAGTTTTATTCTTAGACTCGGGTGGACTTTCTTGCACTGTTGACCCAACACTTACGATGCCCATCCGCGCACTGCGTGAAGAAGCGTACCGCACCGGGAGGGCAGTATATCACAACGACTTTTCCAAAAGTGAATGGGTGAAATATATGCCGGAGGGGCATGTAAGCCTTGATAATGTTTTATTTGCCCCACTGGTGATTGAGGGGAAAGCAGTCGGTTTGCTGGGTATTGCCAATAAACCAGGAGGTTTCACTGAAAATGACGCTCGAATGGCATCAGCATTCGGCGAGCTTACCGCGGTTGCTCTCCTTAACAGCCGGACGTTGGAATCGTTGGGGAACAATGAGGAACGCTTCCGCTCGGTAGTGGAAACCGCAAACGATGCTATTATCTCTATTGACAGTAGTGGGAACATCGTTTTCTGGAATCACGCGGCAGAAACTATGTTTGGCTATTCGGCTGATGAAGTAGTCGGCAAACTGATTACCATCATAATGCCCGAACGGTTCCGCGAAGCCCATAAAAATGGAATGAATCAGGTGGTTTCAACAGGAAAATCAAACGTTATCGGAAGAACAGTTGAGGTAGTTGGGCTTAGAAAAGATGGCAGCGAATTTCCCTTAGAGCTTTCCCTGGCTCTCTGGAAGATAAGAGAGGGAACCTTCTTCACTGGTATCATACGAGACATCACCGAGCGAAAGCAGGCGGAAGAGGAGATTGGACGCCAGAACAAAGAACTGGAAGCCCGCAACGCCATCGCCGCCGCGCTAAACGAATCTCTTGAGTTGGATGAGGTGCTGAACAAAGTCTTGGACGAGGTGATGGAAGTGATAGACACAGATGGCGTATCTATCGGGCTGGCAGACGGGGAAGCAAAGTCGCTACGGGTAGCAGCCCATCGGGGATTGCCTCCAGGGACCGTGGAACTGTTGAACAATCTGCGGTTTGTGGAAGGCATCGCAGAAAAAGTTGTCCAGTCGGGCGAACCTTATATCATCAAGGACGCTCTGGAGGAAGCAAGGCTTACCGAAGAAGAAAACAAGCTGAGCGGCAGATTTCGTTCAGCCACCGTTATCCCTCTCAAGTCGAAGAACAAAGTGCTGGGCATCATGGGGTTGGGGAGAAAAGAACCTGACGGTTTCAGCCCCGACAGTCTCCCGCTGCTAACCTCTATCGGCAACCAGATAGGCGTGGCTATCGAAAACGCCATCCTTTACGAAAATTTGGAGAAGAGGGTAAAAGAGAGAACTGCGGAGTTGGAGCAATCGAACAAAGAGCTAAAAGAGACTCAAAGGCAATTAATTCGTGCTTCAAAATTAGCAGCCGTAGGTAAATTAGCGGCAGGAGTGGCGCACGAAATAAACAATCCACTGGGTGCTATTTCGGGCTACCTCGAACTTTTAGAGGAACAGGAGGTTATAGATGAAACGGCGAGGGGATATTTCGCTCGAATGGAGAAGCGGGTTTATGACATAGCACGAATCGTAAAAGGGTTAAAAGATTTCTCAAGTCAGAGTGTCAAGTCAGACCTAAATTTAAAACCTACGGACGTACATCAGGTATTGCAAGAAGCTTTGGAATTGACAGAAGGGCAAATGGCACATAGTAACATTGAAGTGATTAAGGAATGGTCAAAAGACCAGCCGCTGATTACTGCGGATGCGGGTAAGCTCCAGCAGGTTTTTCTGAATATCATCTTAAATGCGCAGGATGCCATGCCCGACGGTGGTTTCTTAACGATAAAAACCGAGTCTGTCAATGATGGGAAATATATCCAACTGCTCTTTGTAGATACTGGGACGGGCATACCAAAAGAGTGTATTGATAGAATCTTTAATCCTTTCTTTACTACGAAGCCGACTGGTCAAGGAACCGGCTTAGGGTTAGCAATTAGTTATGGGATAGTAAAGGAACACTCTGGGGATATAGATGTAGAAAGTGAGGAAGGGCGAGGAAGCGTATTCAGAATTATCCTTCCCACTTGAGAGGGGGGAGCAACGGAACCCATGAACTCAAATAAACAAGACACAAAAAGAATAGACGTGGAAATGGTACTCTCTGAATTTGAGATTCCACCAGTAAAAGACTGCCTGGTTATTGGGAAAGCATCACCTATTGGGAAAAATGCCACTGAGAGAATGATTGAGGCTGTAGCGCCTGAACAGTTTAACTTAATTCCAATAGAGGATGGTATTATAGAGGCGATATTCGTAAAGAAAACTATTTCGCAAATGGTACCAGAAGAACAGTTGAGAGATTTGATTGTGGGAGAAGCCAAGCCGATTATGCTTGATAATATGATAATAGAGCTAAAATTTCAAATCTCTGTAGCTGTTAAAAAGACTATTTCAATGGAGGGGGAGTAGATGATAAAAGTCAGGGAGTTAGTGGAGAAAGAGTTCTTCTGGATTTCTCCTGAAAGAAGTGTAAAATCTGCTGGAGAATTAATGAGTAAAAACAACACAAGTTCCCTTATAGTAAAGGATGGAGAAAAATTTTGCGGGATAGTAACATCTGTGGATTTATGTTCCCATCATCCAAATCGAATTATCGAAGATGCTATGGTGAGAGATATGATATGTATCTCCGATGATGATTCAATCGGCAATGCGCTTGTTCTAATGCAAAACGAGGGCGTTAAGTTATTAGCCGTTATAGATGAAAAAGAGAACGCCACTGGTATAATTGATGAGAACACTATTTTATCATATCTTGCCTCCGCTAAACATCTTTCTGAAATATTATCAATAGCCGCTGGCGTGGCGCATGAATTAAAAAATTCCTTGGGAGCTATCTCAGGATATACAGAGGTTTTACAAGAACATGATGTAGATGAGTTTCAGGGAAAATACTTGACGCGGATAGAGAAACGGGTCGAACAAGCGGTAATAATTATAAGGCAGTTCAAGGATTTTTCCAGGATGACGGAGTTGAAAAGAGAAGTAACCGATATGAATCAGCTCCTTAAAGAAGCATTGGAGATGGTGGAACTTCAAAATATAAAGATGATTCAGGAATATGCCCCGAATCTGCCGCAAATTCCGGCAGACGCTTCAAAACTGCACCAGGTCTTTTTAAATCTGACGTTAAATGCTCAAGATGCTATGTGCCAAGGTGGAGAGTTGACAATTAGCACTGAGTCTATCTCAGAGGACGATATACAGATTACCTTTGCCGATACGGGTAAAGGAATTCCAAAGGAGAACATCAATAAAGTGTTTGAGCCCTTCTTTACCACCAAGAAAACAGGAAAGGGCACTGGCTTAGGTTTATTCATTACCCGTAAGATTATAGAAGCCCATTCTGGGACCATAGGGGTGGAAAGTGGGGTGGGACAAGGAAGCACATTCAAAATTATCCTACCCACTGAAAAGGCAAAACTATGAGTGAACGAAAGAGACTCTTTGTTTTGATTCTGATTATGACAACTGTCTCGCTGATTATCGTTGTGTTGACAATTTTCTTGCTATACAGCACAGCGCTTGAGGAAGCGCGGGCGCGGTTGGTTGATACCGCCCAAAGTCGGGCGCGTTTGATTGAAGCTGTTACTCGGTTCGACGCTATTTACAGCAAGGATTATCCAGAGGGTTCGGAAGCCGCCACTTTGAGCCAAATCATCGATGCGCATGAGCACTTCCCGGGGTTTGGGGAGACAGGAGAGTTTACCCTCGCCCGGCGTGAAGGGGATGAAATCGTTTTCCTGCTGAGTCAACGTCACTATGACCTGGAATATCCAAAGCCTATCTCTTTCGACTCGGAGCTGGCCGAACCGATGCGACGGGCGCTCTCTGGACGGTCTGGCACGGTGGTTGGGCTTGACTATCGGGGCGAGAGAGTTCTGGCGGCGCATGAGCCTGTGGCTGAGTTGAACTTGGGCATCGTGGCAAAAATAGACCTGGCAGAGGTACGAGCGCCGTTCGTGAGAGCCGGTATAGTGGCTTTTTTTTCTGCGGTTTTCCTCGTCCTACTTGGTGCAGTGCTTTTCCTTCGTGTTAGCAATCCAATCATTAGGCGTCTGGAGGAAAGCGAAGCACGACTGCGTAGGCTGAATGAAGAGTTGGAACAGCGAGTAAAAGAGAGAACTGCGGAGTTGGAGCAGACGAACAAAGAGTTAAAAGAGACTCAAAGACAATTAATTCATTCAGCGAAATTAGCAGCCGTAGGTAAATTAGCGGCAGGAGTGGCGCACGAAATAAACAATCCACTGGGTGCTATTTCGGGCTACATCGAACTTTTAGAGGAACAGGAGGTTATAGATGAAACGGCGAGGGGATATTTCGCTCGAATGGATAAGCGGATTTTTGACATAGCACGAATCGTAAAAGGGTTAAAAGATTTCTCCAGTCAGAGTGTCAAGTCAGACCTAAATTTAAAACCTACGGACGTACATCAGGTATTGCAAGAAGCTTTGGAATTGACAGAATGGCAAATGGCACATAGTAACATTGAAGTGATTGAGGAATGGTCAAAAGACCAGCCGCTAATTCCAGCAGATGCAAGCAGGCTCCAACAGGTTTTTCTGGATATTATCTTAAATGCGAAGGATGCCATGCCTGACGGTGGTTTCTTAACGATAAAAACTGAGTCTGTCGATGAGGGGAAATATATCCAACTGCTCTTTGTAGATACTGGGACAGGCATACCAAAAGAGGCTATTGATAGAATCTTTGAGCCTTTCTTTACTACGAAGCCGACTGGTCAGGGCACCGGTTTAGGGTTGTCAATTAGTTATGGAATTATAAATGAACACTCCGGGGATATAAAGGTGGAAAGTGAGGAAGGGCGAGGAAGCGCATTCAAAATTATCCTGCCTGTGCAGGGGGGGGAGCATTGAAACCGAAAAAGGATGTTAATATCTTAATAGTTGATGACGACGAGGATTTGCGGGAAATTATCGCCATAAATTTACAGCGACGAGGGTACAACGTAGTAACGGCAGGCAGAGGTACTGAAGCAATCGAGATAATGAAAGAAAAACGTTTTAGCATAGCTTTTGTTGATTTGAAGATGCCAGGGATAAATGGTGTGGAGACTATCAAAAGAATGAGGAATATTGATTCAGTCGTTTCAATCGTTGTAATAACCGGGTCATCTGAGTGGTTGGATGAAAGTGTGGCCCCTGATGTTTACTGTTATATTCATAAGCCCTTTAAGCTCTCTAAAATCAGAGAGGTTATTCAACAGATTCTTGACAAGTAGGGACAGACAAATTATGACATTAAAGTGTCAACAACGCCAGTTCGGATCAAATCGAATTTCTATGATATTAAACTGTCAACAATGCCGGTTCGGGTCAAATAGAGAACACATTCGTTTTATTCTCAATTCGCTGTAGTGTTCTTGTTCAAAAATGAGGAGAATAACATGATTCAAAAGAATGTTATCATCATTGATGATGATAAAGACATGCTGAAGGTTATTTCCGCAAACCTGGAGAAGGAAGGATACCACACTGTCACGGCACGGACTGGCAAAGAAGGCATAGAAAAATCACAGGAGGACTTCTTTGACATCGCCATTGTGGACATTAAAATGCCAGACATCAGTGGGGTGGAAGTCTCAAAAAGTATCAAGGAAAACAGCCCGGATACAAAGATTGTGATGATTACAGGGTATGCCACTGTAGAAACAGCGGTTTCCACGCTAAAGGACGGCGCTTATGATTACATCACGAAGCCGTTTAAAATGGATGAGCTGAAAGAGATTATCGGAAAGGCTATGGAGAAACCCATCGTTAGCGTGGCTCAGACGAACGTACTGATAGTTGATGACGATGAAGACATGCTCGAAGTTATTTCCGTAGGCTTGGAAAGAGAGGAATACCGTGTTGTGACTGCGCTGACTGGCGAGGAAGCTCTGGAAAGATTAAAGGAGGACTCCTTTGACATCGCCGTTTTGGACATCAATCTACCAGATACCAATGGTGTGAAAATCTTGGAGTTTATCAGAGAGAGTAGCCCAGAAACAAAGGTGGTGATGATAACAGGCTATGCTTCTGTCGAAACAGCGGTTTCCACACTAAAAGCCGGCGCTTATGATTACATCAAAAAGCCGTTTAAAATCGACCATCTGAAGGCAATCATTGAAAAGGCGATTGAAGAGGCGAGAAGAGAAAGATTGGAGCAAGAGCTAAAGGAATCCGAAGGACAAATAAGATTACTCTCAAAGGCTATTGAAACTTCACTCAGTGCGATTTCAGCGGCAACACCTGATGGAGTATTTACTTTCCAAAATCAAGCTCATCTTGATATGTTTGGATATACAAATGAGGAATTGTATGAAAAAATCAGCTATCTTGACACCGTTACTGAAAAAGAAAAGATGGCGGAAGAGGTATTTCCTTCGATTATTCAGGGGGGCTGGATGGGCGAACTAACGGGCATTCGTAAGGATGGCACAGTGTTTCCTATGTATGCGAGCTGCTCTCCTGTAGCTGATAAAGATGGAAACTTAGTGGCTATTGGAGCATCCATCATTAACATGACGGAAACGAAAGAACTCCATACCCAACTCATCCGCGCAGAAAAGCTATCAGCTTTAGGTCAAATGGTTCACGGGATTGCACATAACATTAATAATAAGTTGGCGCCTGTACTGGGCTATGCCGAATTAGCAAAGATGTACATAGAAGCGGATGACAGGGAGTCTTTATTACGCGCTCTTGATACCATCGAACAGTCCGCCAGAGACACCGCGGCACAGATCCAAAGATTGCAAAGATACGCTAAAACCAAAACGGACACGAGAAATTTTGTCCCACTTGACCTCAATGATGTCGTGAAGGATGCGCTCCAATTCACAAGGACATACTGGATGGAAGAAGCGCAACTCAAAGGTATCTCCTATGCTCTCAAAGTTGACCTTGACGATTCCCTTCCTATACTAACCGGTCAGCCAGAGGAACTCAGAGATATTATCATCAATATCGTAAAGAACGCAGTTGAAGCCATGCCAGAGGGCGGCGATTTGTCAATTAAAACTTATAGGGAAGAATATGATGAAGTCTCCACGAAGCCTGCCTGGGGCGTTGACACGGCAGACAGCCCTTCGGATTCCCTGTTGTTCGGGGGTTTAACCCCCGAACAACATCCTTCGGATTCTTTTGCTGTCGTGGAAATAAGCGACACTGGCATGGGTATGAGCCCTGAGATTCAGGAGAAGATATTTGACCCATATTTTACAACAAAGGGCTCAAAGGGTACAGGACTGGGATTAAGCGAATCCTTCGGCGCAATCACAAGACATAGTGGAACGATTGATGTAGAAAGCATCGAAGGAGAGGGTTCTACATTCTACATCAGGTTGCCGATACCAAAGGAGGACACCCCGGAAGTTACGCAGGATGAGAAGGTAACACCTGAATACAGCATGAATATACTCATCATTGATGATGAAGAGACTGTCAGGGAAGTTCTCGGCGAGATTGTAAAAAATATGAGAGGACATTATCAAGTGGATGTCGCCAGCAGCGGCGAAGAAGGAATAGAGATGGTAGCGCGGCAACCTTATGATGTTGTCATCACAGATGTCGCCATGCCCGACATGAATGGCTGGGAAGTCGCCAGATATCTCAGAGACAATTATCCAAAAATAGTGGTAGTTTTCGTCTCCGGTTTTGGCATTTCTCTCAATGAAGAAGAGATAGAGGAAGCAGGTGTTTCTTTCACCTTAGCCAAGCCGCTTTCCGCAGACCAAATTCAGGATGCGCTGGTGTCTGCTTATGAACTGAAAAGAGAGAAAGCGTGAGAAGCTTTATCGTTGGTGCCAGAAACACAACAACGAATTTAGAATAAAGCGAATTAAACAACGAATTAGGAATAAAACGAATTTAAAACGAATTGAGTTTAGAATAAAGCGAATTGGAGGGTGGGAACGATGCCCAAACTTGTACATCCTGAACTCAGTTACCAAGTACGCGGTGTACTTCTCGATGTGTACAACACCCTTGGCCCGATGCTCAAGGAAGACTACTACCGGGATGCTATTGTAATTGGGATAAAGAAGCGCGGGGTTGCCTGTGAACCGGAGAAAGACTTCGAAGTCTATTACGAAGGCGAACGCGTTGGCCTGTATTTCGTGGACGTGTGGATTGATAGCGGCAAGATATTGCTTGAACTCAAAGTTGCGCCTGCAATTGAGCCTATTCACGAGGCACAAGCTATCTCTTACTTGAAAGTCACCGACGCTGACCTGGCAATTGTGGTTAATTATGGTGGTCCTTCCCTCGAAGACGAACGGCTACCCAACTTCTTACGCGATAAGCAACCGGCCTTTGTCTGGCAAGCCCAGCCTGTCGCCCAAGGGTTGCTCTACCCTGATTTGGTAAACGCCATCCAGCGCGCCTGTCACCACGTTCATTTTACCCTGGGACCGGGATTCTTACATCAGGTCTACCGGCGAGCGACAATGATAGAGTTACGCCGCAGTGGTCTCAACTACAACTACATCAAAGAGTTGCCTGTGGAATACGAAGGCCAACTTTTAGGCTATCGGGATGTCCGTCTAATTTTGGTAGAGGGCAAGGTGTTGTTAGCTACTTTCGCACTTCGCAGGACTGATGAAACCATGGCCGAACAACTTAAAGCACACTTACGTCGTCAGGGCCTTAAACTTGGACTGATGGCAAATTTCTATGACATTAAACTGTCAACAACGCCGGTTCGGGTCAAATAGAGAACACAACAACGAATTTAGAATATAACGAATAAACACTAAAAACAAGACTGTTGTTGTTTTATTCGTTTATTTCCCAATTAAACAACGAATTGAGAATACAACGAATTAAAGAAAACAAGACTGTTTTTTGTCTTTAAAATTCGTTTATTTCCAAATTCGCTGTGTAATTCGCTGTAGTGTTCTTGTTCAAAAATGAGGTGAATAACATGATTCAAAAGAATGTTTTGATAGTTGATGACGATGAAGACATGCTTGATGTTATTTCTGCAAGTCTGGGGAAAGATGGATACCACGCTGTCACTGCGCAAACTGGCAAGGAAGCTCTGGAAAAATTAGAGGAGGGTTTCTTTGACATCGCCTTTGTTGACATCAAAATGCCGGACATAAGCGGGGTGCAAATCTTAGAATCGATTAAAGAAATCAGCCCGGAAACAGTCGTTGTGATGATAACAGGTTTTGCTTCTGTTGAAACAGCGGTAGAAACGATAAAAAGCGGGGCTTATGATTACATCACGAAGCCGTTTAAAATGGATAAACTGAGAGAGATAATCGAAAAGGCTATTGAAAGCCCTGGGTTGCCCGAAGAGCTAAAGGAATATCAAGAACTAAAAAGATTGAAGACTGGCATCAAGAGTTTAGATGAGATACTCGGCGGTGGCATCCCTTTATACTCCGTCAATGTTATTTCAGGAGCGGCGGGTACAGGCAAGAGTATCCTCTGCCAGCAAATTGCTTTTTCAAATGCGCATACTGATAACAAGGTCTTGTATGTGTCCACTCTTTCCGAGCCGATGGCGAAATTGATCCGTTACCAACAACAATTCAGTTTTTTCGATAAGGAGAAACTGGACAAATCGGTCATTTACGGCGACATCGCGGAGGTCATCATCGAGCAAGGTCCGGAAAGTACGATTGAAACACTTTTGAGCAAAGTGAATGAGAGCGACAATATCAAGATAGTCATCATTGATAGTTTCAAGGCTGTCGGCGAATCGGTAAAGACGATGATGGAGAGCAGGGTTCTGGCGTACAATCTCGCAGTTCAATTAGCCAAAAGCAAGTGTACCAGCTTTCTCATTGGCGAGTACACCGAAAGAGAGATAGAGGAGGAACCGATATTCGCCGTAGCGGATGGAATTATTCAGCTCACAAACGCGCCAAAAGAGATGGATGATGTCAGATACCTGAAGGTGCTAAAGATGCGAGGGGGAAATTACTTTGCAGGCATGCACTCTTTTAGCATCAATTCCGATGGCATAGCCGTATACCCGCGCATGAAAACGCCAGTGATACAACGCCGATACGACGTTAGTGACGGAAAATTAAGCACAGGAATTGAAGGGCTAAATGAGATGCTTCATGGTGGAATACCTAAAGGAACATCAACTTTAGTAGTAGGAGGCGCAGGAACAGGAAAGACGTTGTTGGGCCTATGCTTTATACAAAAAGGCATTGACAACGGAGAGCCTGGGCTTATCGTGACTTTCCAGGAAACGCCGAGTCAGTTGTCCGAAATTGCAAAACGATTGGGGTGGGATATTGAAGGCGATGGAGAAGGAGGGGGAATGTGCAAACTGCTGTATACGTCGCCAGTAGAGCTAAATGTCGATAAGCATGCCACTCAAATAAAAGAAGCTGTGGCAGAAATAGGCGCTCAACGCGTCATGATAGATAGCATCGTGGACATAGAATCCGCAATATCCAACCAGACGCGCTACAAAGATTACATCTATTCTCTGGTGAATTTCTTTAAAGAAGAAGGAGTTAGCTCTCTGCTCACCAACGAAATCCCTGAACTCTTCGGCGATGTCCAACTAACCAGTAGTGGCATCTCTTTCATCAGCGATAACGTAATCTTGTTGCGCTATGTGGAACTGGAATCGTCTATCACAAGGGCTGTCTCCGTCTTGAAAATGCGCGGATTTGACCACGATAAGGCAATTAGAGAATTCAAGATAGATTCGTCGGGAATAACGGTTATGGATAAATTCAAGGGACAAGAAGCTATTCTGACGGGAAAACCGACTAAAACAGCCGGTTCATTTGAGGCACTCATGCAAAAGATGCAGCAAGGAGCAGATGGGCAGATGAACAGATGAGAAAAGCCGTTTGACTGTCCACCCAAAGATAGAGATGAAAAATGAGCATAAAACAAAAGAGCAACTCATAAATGAATTGATGGAAATGCGCCAAAGAGTTGCTGAATTTGAAGCATTGGAAATTGAGCGCAAACAGGCAGAAGAGGCGTTACGACGGAGCAAAGAATATTTTTGTCTACTCATCGAAAACACTTTAGACGTCATCACAGTTCTGGATATCGATGGAATCATAAGCTACGAAAGTCCCTCCGTTGAACGCGTGCTTGGATATAAACAGGAATACTTAATTGGCAAAGTGTTCTTTGAGTTCGTTCACCCAGTCGATTTGGCAGATGTTAACGGAAATTTTACTAATATAATCCATAATCCAGATGTCGCTCAGTCCTTGATGTACCGCTTTCAGCATAAAGATGGTTCATGGTGTTTACTTGAAAGCGTAAGCAAAAGATTTCCCGATGGTTCGGGATTTGATTGTATTGTTGTCAACTCCCGTGAATTCGTTGATAGATAAACTGGGAAAGGAACATGAGGAAAATAACATGAGTCAAAAGAATGTGTTGATAGTTGATGACGATGAATACATGCTAAAGGAGTGAAGTGAGCAGATGGAACTTCAGGATATTCGGTATCTCAATGTCGTCAAAATGCGCGGTGATGGCTATTTTCGAGGACGGCATCCCTTCATTATCACCAATGACGGCATCGAGGTATTTCCAAGGATAACCACTCCAGCACAACCAGGCCTGAAGGAAATTGCTCAGACCAGACTCTCAACGGGCATCGCCGGGTTGGACGAGATGTTTCGCGGCGGTATTCCGAAAGGCACCATCAGCTTAGTTGCTGGCGGGGCAGGGACGGGAAAGACTCTCGTAGGACTCCATTTCATTATGGAAGGCGCCCAAAAGGGTGAGCCGGGGCTTTATGTCACCTTTCAAGAAACTCCCGTACACCTTAGAACCATTGCCAAGCCTTTTGGTTGGGACCCAAAGTTTCTTGAGAACAAGGGCATGCTGAAAATTCTCTACACTTCGCCGGTGGAGATGAGCGTTGACCAACATGCGATGTTGATCAAGCAAGAGCTTAAGAAGCTCAACGCTAAACGCGTCGTCATAGATAGCTTGATGGACATTGAGATAGCAACGTTCCACAAGGTGCGTTTCAAAGATTATGTCTACTCGCTGGTGAATTACTTCCGTGAAGAGGGCATCACGGCTGTTTTGACCAACGAGATTCCTGAACTGTTTGGCACCACGCAACTGAGCCTTCACGGCATCTCGTTCATGTCTGATAACGTTATCTTGTTGCAGTATGTGGAGATAGATTCGTCTGTAAGGCGAGCCCTAAGCGTCCTGAAGATGCGTGGCTCTGACCACGATAAGGATGTCCGAGAATTCAAAATAGATTCAAGAGGGATTACCATGATGGACAAATTCAAAGGGCAATCCGGCATTCTCACAGGGCGTCCCACGAAAACAATTGATTCATTTAACGAACTCTTGCAGAAGATGGGGTGAACGAATTACGAATTACGAATTACGAATTACGAATTGAAAAATATTCGTGTTAGATAGCCGAAGTTTTTAGACCGGTGACTTGGGAGGGGCATGGAGAAAGGCGAAAGTAGGAGAAATAGCTTTTTTTACTTTCCCCTTTCCCCTTTCCCCTTTCGACAGGGGGAGGTATAAAAAATGAGTAGCGAAAATAATGAAACAATGGAAATCACAGAGGACAGCGAAGCAACAGACATTACGGAATCAAAATCACCGATGGAGCGGATACCGTCTGGCATCATCGGCTTAGACGAAGTAATCGAAGGAGGATTCAGGGATAACACAGTCACGGTTATCCTTGGCGCCAGTGGTACAGGCAAGAGCACCTTTGCTATGCAGTATCTGTTAGCTGGTTTGGATAATGGGGAACAAGGGCTTTACATCTCCTTAGATATGCCGCAAAAACAGGTAATTCAGGAAGCCATTCTGTGGGGTTGGGATAGAATCCAGGACTACACGGATAAATCGCTCTTCTTCTTCGAGACGACGGGCAGCGATTTTAAAAACATCATTGAGGAACAGTTGCCCCTCCTTGTGGAAGCGAGAAAGAATTATGAAGTTATTACTCGAGTGGTAATTGACCCATTAACTCCGATATTATGGGCAGAGAAGGACAAAAGCGTCCAGAGAGAATTAATCAGCAAATTGTTCAACATACTCAAAGAAATCGGCGGCATCCTTGCAACGGTGGAGGAACACGGCGAGACGTTTGACCAAACAGACCTTTCTGGGTCAATTCCGATATTCCTTTCAGACGGTGTGATTCATCTGCGGTATCAACCGATAGGAGGGGCTTTCAATCGGACGCTGGAAATCGTCAAGATGCGAGGCACGCGCCACGGCGAAGAAGTATATCCGTATATATTCTCCCGCGGCGTCGGCGTAATTGTCCGCTCAACACCAGTGTTTCATGAAGAGGCGGCAAGGGAACATGATAGCATTTTTGAACAGGCTATTCTTGCGGCAAGACGGGAGGAAGCTTCGGAGATTTTGATTGACGCGCTTGAAAAAATGCAGAATAATTGGGCTTACGATTATTCGCCCAAAGAGGCGTTGGAAAAGATCCTTAAGGAACACGGTATTGAAAAGCAAGAGTGAAAAACAAGAAAGCGGGAAAGCGGGTAGCCTACGTCCCGACTTAGGTGAATAGGGGGCAACCAGTGTCTTAGCCATACGCATAAATTTAAGCGGGTTCAAAAGGATATGACAACGAATTTGGGGGATGAAACGAATAGGATTGAACTAATTTACTACTCAAAAGCTATGCTGCTTTTCTTTTTTGTCCTACTGAGCCAATTCGATAAATCCTTTTAATTCGTTGTCATATTTGGGATGTAGAAAATAAACCGTTTACATAGGAGAAGACCAAAATGGCAATTTCTATCAGAGACGTAACATTCGAGGATGTCGCCGTGCTCAAATACGCTCTCGACTATGAACTAGAGCTAATGGTAGAAAAAAGCGCTGTCGTGGTAGCGGCGCTAGTTTCACTAAATGGGCAAGTGCTGGCGTCTTACGTGCCCGATGATTTAGACAGCAATATGTATCGCCTGATGAACTTGGTGCGGGGCAACATCCCCGTCCTGCGTAAAGAGATTACGCTTGCCGGCATCCAGCAGTCCATCGCCCGATACGAAGCAGGCAACGTCGTCATTACTCGGGTTGGGATAGGGGAATTATTGCTCTCCGCCCTTGCCAATACATCATCCGTCACACAGAATTTGCCGCAGATATATCGCTCAGTACAAATCCTGTCCCATATCTCCAGCCAGAAACCTATCACGAAGGAAGAGCTAGCTGAATATGGAGAAGATGTGGCAGAAGAACTCGCCGAACTTACTCGACGACTGTACGCTGGGTTAGAAACGAAGGGCACCGTTGGGCAAAGGAAAGAAAACGAGGAAACACTTGAAAAATTTGAATCAGTTTTGGGTAACGTCGTAGGCAGGGCAGAATCGGAAATGATTATGGTTGCTTCAATAAATCAATTGGGCATCAGCGCCAAAGAGGTGGAGCCTGCTCAGTGGCGTCAGTTGATAGCCCAAATCAACGACGCAGTAGAACCAAAAGCGGGACGATACTATGCCGAGATGGTGGGAACCCAATTGATGGATATTATCACGAAGGCAGAGGAGATGTTTTAAATGAATGAAGAAGAAGTCACAGCGGTTGAAAATCAAGTTGAAAATCCCGCTCTTTTCAGCGGGGATGATGAAGAAACACCCGTTTCTGAAACAGAAGAGGAAGTTACTCAACAAGAAAGCGACGAGGTAGGGGAAGTCTCCGCGACTTCCCTCTACGAGGAAATCAACATCGTCAAAAATGAGCTAACGGCTCTGAAGGAGGTTGTAAAATCAAAGGCAAACACGGAAAGCCTTCAACCCGTAAAAGAGCAGATCGAAACCTTAGAAACAACGGTACAAGAACGCCTAAAAGCGGAAGCTCACAAAAGAGACGAGTTTCAAAAAGAAACCCAAATGTCTCTTGATGATTTTACGATGGGGTTCGGCGCCCTTGACAAAACGGTAAGAGAAATCGTCGCTGTCGTCAAACCGAAAGATGAAGCTGCCCGAACTATCAATCCGGCAGCCGTACCCCCGTTTGTGCTGCAAGAAGCGTATGAGAACATTGCCACAGATGTGTTTCAACAGATGGTCCAACAGTACGGAATAGACGCCGCCGTTTCAAAAGTTGGAGCAATTGTGGAATATGTTCGCAAGAGCAGCGCGGGGATGGAATTTTTTAAAGTTAGCGACAATCAACGCATCACAGCGCCGGGTTTAGCCAATGCCATCCGGCGAAAACTGATGTCGGCACATCAAATTCAGATTACGTTTAACGAGTTTCTCAGAAATCTCGTTAGCGAGGCACCAGACTATCAACCACTTTCATTGCGGAGCTTGACCGAGACGGGGAGTCAGGAATATGCTGTTGCTGAAGTTACTAAACTTGTCGAACAAACAGCGGATTTTGGAGATGCTCTTTCCGCTATTCAAAATAGCCTTGCGGAGACAAACGCGAATATAGAGGCTTTATCTTCGCGGATAGAGAAGCTTGAATCTGAGCCAAGATAGAATCCGCTGGGTTGAGTAGCCGAAGGCGTATCGAAACCTTAGGCTACGGTGGATTACAAACCAAAAGGAGGAAAAAGAAATGTTAGATTTAGCCATGTTTTCACTGGCAGCCGATATGGCAGAGAAATCCGGCGTTGGAGCAGTTTGTGACTACTGGATTCGCGTCGGTGCCACGTATGCCAGGAGAATTGGAACAGAGACTTTTGTAGGTTGGCCTCAGTTCAACATCGCCACCGGTGAACGCCGTACTTCTCTTACAGTCGAAGGTGAAGTACGCGTGCTCACCGATATGTCGATTCAAGACTCTGAAGGTGATGTAATCGGATATATATACGCACTGGCGGAAGATCCAATGGTAGCAGTCTACAATCGTTGGATTGGCATTATGGGACTGGCTATCCCGCCGATTGACCAACAGGTTGTGGACTATTATAATCAGAATGTGCGTCCAACCGCAGTTACCATGTTGGACCCATGTCTTCAGACATTTCGAGAGGAATCAGCAGGAATGTTGACGGTTGGTGGAAATACATTGGAGTGTTTCCAAATTGCCGCAAGAAACAGGATGGGAATGCGACAAATCTATCAACCCAGCCTGGGGATTCTTGGACTGGAAGAACAACATGTAGTCGGTGTTCTTCGCGACCACATGATTCTTTATGCGCTGGCGGAAAGTGGGAAGATTGATGCAGAGAACTATGTGCGGGGTAATGCCTTAGTAGCTGGCAAACAAGATGGATAGAAGGCTGTCAGCACAACAAACTAGGAGGAATGACAATGGCTGAACAAGAGGAAAAAACAACTACGCTTGAGCGTAGTACAGAATTTCGAATTTCACCGCAAGACTTGCCTACTAGTCCGCACGTTGATGTGGCAATGATACTCTTTTTGGAAGATATTGCTGAGAAACAAGGCGTGGAGGGACTATGTAGTTACATGATGGCCCAAGGGGCGGCGCTTGCCGAAACAATGCCGCCGGAAGATTATCCCGCCTGGGATGATTTCATTCAATCTATCAATGAGGGGCGGTCGATTTTCAGCGCTTTGGAAGGTATGGAATATTTTGCAGGCTACATTTTAGTGACGCCTGTCAGTCCATTCCACGAAGCTATTGCTACCTATACCAGGCTGATGGGAGAATTGCTGCCTGCTCACCAACAGGTGGTGGATTACTATAATGGGCAGGTACAGAACTCTGCTGTGGAAAGCATGAATATCGTTCACCAAGCATTTCGCAAAGCATTGGTGCAACGTGTCAGCGTCGGCGGACTGCCCGTCAAATATGCCGAGATAGCAAGCAAAGGTTACAGCGGCGATATTAAGCTCGTTCCCGAAGGCTGGCTTGAGGTGTTGCTGGAAAAAGGAGCGATAAGCCTGACCCAACTGAGTATGGCAGTACGTCAGAATTCCAGCGTCATTTTAGTTTATCCCCAACGACCGGAGGAAGCGGCAAGGGGCGCGGAAGCTGAAGTGCTCAGGCCGAAAGTTCTCGGTGCTCAAC
>SDBU01001992.1_pt1 | contig 27938 bp, 20 predicted proteins | sample 2277071 | NCBI WGS metagenome assembly SDBU01 (sample SAMN10397929, study PRJNA504765) | marine sediment metagenome | isolation source: marine sediment core GS08_GC12, 126 cmbsf | place: Arctic Ocean: Gakkel Ridge, Loki's castle | collected 2008 | reverse complement strand
TCTCAAGGTCAAACTCCGCGGCAACGATCCGGACTGGGACTATGCGCGCCTGGTCAAAGTGGGCGAAATGACGATCGAAGAAGGCGGCCTCTGGCTGACCAGCGATTTCAACTGCACCGTCGAGGACCCCGCCTACGTCAACGAGATATTGGACCGACTGATCGTCGAGCACCCGCGCATCTACGGAATGATCCTCTACGTCGAGCAGCCGTTCCCCTACGACCTGGAGGCCAACCAGATAGACGTCCACAGCGTTTCGGCCCGGAAACCATTGTTCATGGACGAAAGTTGCCACGACTGGAAGCTGATCGGTCTCGGCCGGCGGCTGGGCTGGACGGGCGCGGCGCTGAAGACCTGCAAGACGCAGACCGGCGCGCTGCTCAGCCTGTGCTGGGCAAAGGCGCACGGCATGACGCTCATGGTCCAGGACCTCTCCAACCCCATGCTGGCCCAGATTACGCACGTCCTGCTGGCGGCCTACGCGGGGACCATCATGGGCGTCGAGACCAACAGCATGCAGTTCTACCCCGACGCGTCGCTGCCCGAGGCGGCCGTGCATCCAGGCGTCTTCACGCGGACGGACGGCACGGTGGACCTGAGCACAGTTTCGGGGCCCGGGTTCGGCTATCAGCTGGACCGCATAGAGCGCGAACTGCCCGAGCCCGTCCTGGATCTGGCTTGACCCGATTCGCCGGGCGCGACGCACAAGGTTTACATTTTGCCATGTCCTTCATCGGAAAAGACAGAACGCTGTTCAGGCTTTTCGGCGTCCCGATCAGGGTAAACCTGTCGTGGCTTTTCCTGGTCGCGCTGGTCATGATGAGCCTGGCTCAAGGCTATTTCCCGAGCAGACTGGGACCCGGTGTCAAGTGGTACGTCCACTGGGGGTTCGCCGGGCTGGGCACGGTGGCTCTGTTCGCATCGCTGATTGCGCACGAACTCGCTCACTCGCTGGTAGCTCGCGCCACCGGCACGCGGGTGGCCGGCATCACTTTGTTCATCTTCGGAGGCGTCAGCCAGCTCGAAGACGAACCGCCGACCGCGGCATCCGAGTTCGTCATGGCCGTAGTGGGCCCTATGTCGAGCGTCGCCATCGGCTGCGCGCTCCTCAGCATCTGGGCCGTCGGCCAGTTCCTTGACTGGGCGGCCGCCCCGCAGGCGCTGTTGTGGTGGCTGTTCTTTGTCAATTTCATGCTGGCCGGTTTCAACAGCCTGCCGGCATTCCCGCTCGATGGCGGCCGGGTCCTGCGCAGCGTACTGTGGGCCGTCACGGGCGATCTGCGGCTGGCCACGGACGTGGCGGGACGGATTGGCTCGCTGTTCGGATTCGGTTTCATGTTCTTCGGGGCCCTTGCGGCGATCACTATGCCTGGCTACCTGATCTTCGGCGTATGGCTGATCATCATCGGTTTCTTCCTGCGACAGGCGGCGCTGAGCAGCCTGCAGATGGTCGTCATGCGGCAGCAGCTCGAAGGGGAGAAGGTTGCGCGCTTCATGTCTACCGACGTGGTGACGGTGCCCCGCTACCTGGACCTCCAGCGATTCGTGGACGAATACGTCTTCCGTCACCGTTTCAGCTACTACCCGGTGGTGGACGAAGAGGGACGGCTGGTGGGTCTTGTCAGCGCCAGGGCTCCCCGGAAGGTTGAGCAACAGCGCTGGCCGCACACCACGGTGGAGGCCCTCATGCGCAAGGCCGAACCCAACTCGGTGCTCCGGCCGGACGCCGACGCGATGGACGCGCTCTCCGCGCTGCGCCTGGGCGACGTGCACCGGACCGTCATCGTTGACGACGGCCGGCCCATCGGGATGGTGAGCCTTCGCGACCTGCTGGGTTTCCTCGCCCTGAAGATAGACCTCCAGCCACGCCGGCACGACTGAATCTGACAGGATAGACAGGATATGCAGGATCAAAGACATCAAGGTACGATTGCTTCATCCTGACTATCCTGTACATCCTGTCAATTCCTGCCGTTGAGTTGTCAATACGCTTCGAACCACGGCCGAATCTGACACGGATGTACAGGATGTATAGGATCAAAGACATGAAGGTGCTATTGCTTTATCCTGACTATCCTGTACATCCTGTCAATTCCTGCCGTTGAGTTGCCAATACGCCTCGAACCACGGCCGAATCTGACACGGATGTACAGGATGTACAGGATTAAAGACATCAGGATGTTATTGCTTTATCCTGTCTATCATGTACATCCTGTTAATTCTTGCCGTTGAGTTTGTCAGTGCCTGAGGTAGTCGAGCAGGTCGTCCGTCTCCATGCAGTTCAGCACATCGCCCTTCTCCAGCCAGCCGCGGCGCGCCGTGCCGACGCCAAGCTCCATCATCCAGTAGTGGGCCGACCTGTGGGCGTCCGTGCCGATCATGACCTTGACGCCCGCCTCCTTGGCCTGCCGGCAGACCAGATCGGTGATGTCCAGCCTGTCCATGTAGGCGTTCAGCCCCAGGGCCGTCCGGTGCTCTGCACAGGCCTCCACAACGGCGCCGACGTTCACCGCATACGGCTCGCGCTGTCCGATCAGCCGGCCGGTCAGGTGCCCGATGGCCGTCACGTGCGGATTACGGACGGCCTTGACGATCCGCGCCGTCATCTCCTCTTCGCTCATGCCGAACCGACTGTGCACCGAGGCGATCACAATGTCGAGCCCCTCCAGCACCTTCTGCGGGTAGTCGAGCCCGCCGTCGGCAAGGATGTCCACTTCAGTGCCCTTGAAGATGGTGAAGCCGCGCAGCTTCTTCTGCGCCGCCGCGATCTCCGCGTGCTGTCTGCGCAGGTCCTTCGCCGACAGTCCGCCCGCAATGCCAAGCGACTGGCTGTGGTCCGTCACCGCGACGTAGGAATACCCGATCTCCCTGGCCGCGGCCGCCATGTCCATCACAGACTGCGCTCCGTCCGAGTAATCCGTGTGCATGTGGAAGTCCCCTCGGATGTCGCTCAGGGACACTAGTTCGGGCAGCTTGCCCGCTGCTGCGGCCTCGACTTCTCCTCGGTCTTCGCGCAGTTCCGGCGGTATCCACGGCAGGCCAAGGCACTTGTAGACGTCTTCCTCGGTCTTGCCTCCCACGCGCTTCTTGCCCTTGAAGACGCCGTACTCGTTGATCTTGAGGCCCTTGTCGAGGGCGATGCCGCGGATCTTGATGTTGTGGGCCTTCGAGCCCGTGAAGTACTGCAGGGCGGCCCCGAAACTGTCCGGGCTCACCACGCGCAGGTCCACCTGGAGCCCCGCTTCGGTGCGCACGGAGCCCCTCGTGCCGCCGGCCGCCAGCACTTCGGCGACGCCCGGCAGGGACGTGAACGCCGCGACGATTTCCTTGCCGCCGGGCACTTCCTCATCCCCGGTCTTGCGCCGTCTTGCGGGCGGACCGCTGACGAGAATATCAATGTCGCCGATGGTGTCCCTCATCCGGCGCAGCGATCTGGCCGCCTCGGCCGCGCCGAGGTCGCACTTCTCCCTCATGCGCTCAATGGTGTCCTGGGCCACGGGCAGCGCCTCACCGAGCAGCATCCGTCCCGCGCTGCGGCGAAGGAACTCCACGCCGGCGCGGATGTTCTCGATGGTCTTTTCACCCATCCCCGACATGCCGACCAGTTCGCCCCTTTCGATGGCCTTTTCCAGGTCCTCGATGCCCTCGATGCCCTTCTCGCGCATCAGCCGGCCCACCGTTTTCGGGCCCATGGTGGGTATGCGAAGCATTGCCAGGGCGCCGACCGGGAAGCCCTCCAGCAGCTTCTCGTGGGCCTCGATCCTGCCGCTTTCCAGGAACTGGGCGATCTTCGCCGCGCTGCTCTTGCCGACTCCCTCCATGTCCGTGAGGCGTCCCTCGCGGTGCACCTGCTCGATGTCTTCCGTCAGGTCGCGCACCGCCCTTGCCACGCGCCGGTAGGAGTTGACGCGGAAAGGCTCCTCCCCCTTGATCGCCATGATGTCCGCCATGGTGTCGAACATGTCGGCGACGGCGCCGTTCTTCATAGCTTCACTCCCCCTTCGACTCCCTCGTGTCACGTGCGCAGCTCATGCCGGGCCGGCAGGCGATTGTACGAACGCCCGCGTTGAGTGTCAATCCGGCGGGGCAGCGGCCGGACGCAGGCCCAGCTCGTAATGTAGCGCAGCCGCCCTCGGCTGCGGCCGATCGGAATGGTCGGAACTCAGGCGAGGGCGCCTGAGCTACAAGGCGCCTGTGCCACACTTTGCACTCCGCATTCGGCGAGGGTAGACTTGGGCCGGAGGTGAAACGATGCTCAAGACGCTATCATTGGCAATCGCTGTGGCCTGTCTGGCCGCGTGTGTTCCGTTACGAGGAGAGGAGTCCATGTCCGCGGCATCCCTGTACGGCGAACCCGAAGTCATGCAGTTCAAGGACGGCAAACCGGCGGCCTTCAGCATGCAGTTCGACGACAGTACGGTGACCCAGGCGAAGTTCGCCATCCCGGAGATGAACAAGCGGGGCCTGGTCGGCACGTTCTTCATCAACCCGGACTCGTCGCGTTACCTGGCGAACAAAGAGACCTGGGAGGTGGTCTGCCCGAAGTTCGGCCACGAACTCGCCAACCACACGATGAAGCACGAGGGAGCGAAGGATTACGAAGATGCCGACCACGAAATCGGCGCGTGCGCGCGGCACATCTGGAAGCTCTACCCGAACGAAAGCAAGCTCCGGCCCTTCCTGGGTGGCGGCGGGACCACCTGGGAGACCAGCAGGGAAGAAAGGCAGGAGCTGATGGACAAGTATTTCCTGTTCCGCGGCTTCGGCGGCGCCCGCCGGGTGGGGATATGCGACGAGCGCGGCACCGGCCCCATAAAGGCCTACGCCAAGGCGGCCCTCGATGAAGGCAAATGGGCGCAGGTGGGCTTCCACGGCGTCGGGGGCGACTGGATCAGCACGAGCGAGGAGAACTTCATCGAACTGCTCGAGTATCTGGTGGCCAACCGCGACAAGATCTGGGTCGCAACCACGGGCGACGCTTACCGCTACTGGCAGGAATACGAGGCGGTCCGCGAGGTCACGCTGGGCGAGGCAAGCGAGAGCGGTTTCAAGGTCGCCATCGAGTGCGACGAGGACAAGGTCAAGACCTACGGCCGGCCGTTGGCCGAGCTTTACGACGAGGCGCTGACGGTGCGGGTGCGCGTGCCGGACTCATGGTCGCGCTTCGCCGTCACGCAGGGGGATGAAGAGAAGGCATACGAAGCCGTCGCGGTAGAGGGCAAGCCGTACGCACAGTTCGACGTCCGCCCGAACATCGGCCCGGCGACGGTCACGCTCAGCGCCGAATGATCTCGGCAAGTGCCCTGGACACGAAGCACACGAAGAAGAACTGACAAGCCGCCGCTTTTCGTCTCAGCGTTCTTCGCGACCTTCGTGCACTTCGTGGTGGGAATACCCGGATACGGCCGGCCACGATCTTCCGCTCACCGGCGCCCCTCCAGTTCCTGCAGGTCTTCCTGCGTGAAGCCCAGTTCCAGCAGCTTCTCTTCGGTGAATCCGGCCTCCTCGAGGTCGCGCAGATTCAGCCAGCTGTCCATTATCTCTTCGCGGAAAGTGAGCGTGGCCGCCCCACGCAGTTCGGGATTCAGGAGCCGAAAAGGCAAGTCCCATGCTTCCGGCTCTTCCTCATCCGGGCTTAGCGGCTCAAGCGCTTCGTATTCCGAGAGCCCCCCGTTGTCCTCCCCGTCCATCCCGACGCTGTAGACAACAATCCCGTTCGCGGTTTTTCGGTAGCGAATGGGTTCGCCAGAGAACGCGTCTTGCGGGAACGCCTCTATGATCCCTGGCACAAGCTGTTGGAGCGAGTCCGGCCACGTCCCATGTCTGAGGCGCCATTCCTCAACGGCCAGTGCAGCTCGCGCTACCCGGAGCCGGGCGTGCAACTTCACCTCGCTCTCGACCACGCGGCTGTATCGGGGGACAAACGTGTCATCGAGCACTCTCAGAAATGGCCCGATCTTCCCCTTCGGCTGCGTAGCGCCCTCCAAGGCCCGCATGTGGTCCAGGCGCTGCCACACAGGGAGCGAGCAGATGTCAATGACACGCCCCACACGCTCGTTGTAGCGGAACACCGGCGCCTCCGGCCAACCCGGAATGAACCGCCCAAGTTGAGCCGAGCTGCCAGCCAGCTTCCGCTCGAAGTAGTCGTTGCCAACTGCCCTGTCGCCATACAGGGCAAAGATAGAAGTGAGTTCCCGGTCTTCCCGATCCAGTTCGCGACGGAGGGCCTGTAGGTCGTCCACAGAGAACTCGCAAACCTCCAGGCATCGCTCAAGGGCCGAGAGGCATATCGAGTCCGTCGCTACACCTACCAGCAGGCCGATTGAGCTCGGCCAGTCGCGCAGGCAGCGAGCAAGGCGAAGCCCGGTTACCAGGGAGCGCGCCGATTTTGTCGAATCGCCGATCTCCGCGTTGCAGGCAGCGTCCACGGCCAGCACCCGCCCCGCCTCCCTCAGCGGTGGTAAGTGACGCTGGTCCAGATCAAGAGGATCTGCAAGGGGCCCCACCGGGAAACTGCCTCCGGGCAGTGCAGCGGCGTGGTGAATGAGGCGGAGCGCTTGGGCCTTCGCCTCCAGGTATTGCAGGACCGTGTCGCGCAGTGGCTCGGAGTGCCGGACGCCGGCCCCACAGGGCTTTCGGTAGGCATAAACAAAGTCCCATGCATAACGCCTCTCAACCGACTGAAGCTGGTCGAGTGCCTCCAGCAGAATCAAGGCGGAGTTCTCGTCGTCGGGGATCTGCTCGCGGGCGGCGAGGACTTCTTCCCAGGTCACCGGCTGGCCGGCGGCGCGGAACTCCGCCAGCTTTGCCTCGACCTTCTTCTCCCAGTGGCGGTCGTACAGGTAGCCCGCCAGCACGAGCAGCCCCAGCACGGCCAGCCCCACGGCCGCCGCCACCGCGCACCCCTTCCCACGGATAGCTCCACGTCTGTCAGCTAGTGCCATTGTGCCACTCGCCCACCTTTTCCTGCCTGTGCTCACCGGGGCCCCTCAAGCTCCTGAAGGTCTTCCTGCGTGAAGCCCAGTTCCAGCAGCTTCTCTTTGGTGAATCCGACCTCCTCGAGGTCTGCCATGTCCAGCGCCGAGTGCATCACTTCTTCCCGAAACGTCATCGTGCCGACGCCCCGCAGCTCGGGATTGAGGAGCCGGAAAGGCAGGTCGCATTCGTCCCACGCCTCTTCGTACAGGCCGGCGTGCTCCTCAGCCTCTTCCTCCGATATGCCGCCGTTGTCCTGGCCGTCCTGGCCGACGCTGTAGACAACGACCCCGTCCTCAGTCTTGCCGTACCGGATAGCCCCATCGGAGAACGGGTCTTCGGGCACCGCTTTCAGGAACTCCGGCACGAGTTCTGCCAGCGAATCGGGCCAGCGACCGTGCGCCAACCGCCATTGCTCGACAGCCAACCCCACGGCCAGAGCGTGGAGGTTAGCTCCTCGCTCCACATCAACCCCCACCGCCCGACACACCGTCGGCAAGAGCATTGTGCAGAATCCATAGAACGCTGAAGCCTGCCAGGACTCCTCCAAGAGCTGCTGCGTCCGACGCCAACGCTCCCGTGGGGTCATGGAACAAGACCGTAGCAGTTCGTCCATGAAAGAGAGATAGGAAAGGACGTCCTTTTCTTGAAGGCCAGGAACTGCAACGTAGAAGTGGAGCCCAAGAGGGACATCCTCATCGGTGCGGTCGCTCAGCCCGATCAACTCGCGGGCCGAAGCGCTTGCACAGCGCAACCCCAGCAGCCTCTCCGACAGAAGGGCGAGCCTCATCGAGGGTTGTGCTTGTTCCTGCTTTGCTTCGTCTACGAGGAGACGGATCTGGTCGGGGGAGAGCTGGCAGACCTCCAAGACCCTCTCAACTGCGCAGCGCCAGATCCCCGAAGTCCCGATTCTCATCATGCGCTCGAGCAACTGCGGGCAGTCGCCAAGTGACGCCACGACCCGGCGCCCATTCACGAGGCTGCGAACTGCCCCCTCACAATCGCCGGCCTCTGCTCGGTAAACGGCCTCTATGGCGCACAGCCGAACTGCGGCTCTCAGATCGGCGAGCCAACAGAAGTCCGCTTCATGCGGATCTTGCCCCGCGTCGAGAGGGTAGGCTCCGCGGCGAAACTGCGCCGCTTGGCCGATTAGTGTCAACGCGTCGACGTTCGCCTGGAGGTATTCCAGAATCATCTCCCGCACTGGCTCGGAATGCCGGGCGCCGGACCCAGAGGGTGTTCGGTAGGCGTAAACGAGCTCTGCTGAATACTCCCCTTCAATCCGCTTAAGGTGAGCAAACGCGTCCAGCAGAATGAGGGCGGAGTTTTCGTCATCGGGGATCTGCTCGCGGGTGGCAAGCACTTCTTCCCAGGTGACCGGCTGGCCGGCGGCGCGGAACTCGGCCAGCTTCGCCTCGACCTTCTTCTTCCAGTGGAGGTCGTACAGGTAGCCCGCCAGCACGAGCAGCCCCAGCACCGCCAGCGCGACAATGGCCGCCAGCGCGCAACCCCTCCCGCGGATAGCTCCACGTCTGTCAGCCAGTGCCATTGTGCCACTCCCTCACCTTGCCAGACAGGATCAAGACACCAGAAGGCAATGTCACCGCCCCTCAAGCTCCTCCTGAGTGAAGCCCAGTTCCAGCCGATCCTCTCTGGTGAATCCGGCCTCCTCGATTGCTTCCATGTCTAGTCGCTTAAGCTCCTCAAGATCTTCCTGCGTGAACCCCAGTTCCAACAGCTTCTCTTCGGTGAATCCGACCACCTCGATTCCTTCCATGCCCAGCCCCGACTCCATGACTTCCTCACGGAAGGTGCGGGTCCTCGCCCCACGCAATTCGGGATTCAGGAGTCGGAAAGGCAGGTCCCAGTCCTCAGGCTCGTCCTCCTGCGGCTCTCGCTGCTCAAGAACCTCGTCCTGTGACAGACCTCCGTGGTCCTTCCCGTCCTCTCCCACGCTGTAGACAACGACCCCGCCCACAGTCTTTTCGTACCGGATAGCTCCATCGGAGAACGGGTCTTGGGGCACCGCATCCAGCAACTCCGGCACGAGTTCTTCCAGCGAATCGGGCCAACCGCCGTGCTTGAGTCTCCACTCCTCCACAGCAAGAGCAGTCCGGGCCGCCCTAAGCCGCACGTGAGCCGTTACCTCTACCTCAATGGCCCCAGCCAGAGCCGGCATCGTCATCGAGGACATCGGATGCCAGCGGGAAGCTTCTTCAAGCTCACGGTCCACCTGAACACCATACTCCTTTGCCTGCACCCATCTTTCGCGCAGGGGCAACTCGCAGATGCGGACGGCTTCCCCCAGCGTATCGTAGTAAAACAACGAGTCTCTCTCCAGCCAGGTCGGGACCATGTCCTGTAGTCGCGACATGGTGGCCAAGCCCGTCGTGTCACCGGGAGCGCCGCTGAAGTAGTAGTGCCCGTGCGACCGCTCGCCGCAGAACGCGAGCTTCAGGGAAAGCTGCCCATCCTCGCGCAGGATCAGTTGCCGCAGTGTCTGCACCGAGCCGACAGGCATCTCACCGCACTGTAACGCCCGCTCAATCCCGTCTAACCAGACGGAGTCCACTGCCATTCTGACCAGGACATCAATCAAGGTCACGCAGTCCCCCAGGGACGAAGACACTGCGGCCCCCGCAGTCAGGCTGCGTACGGCACCGTCTCCGTTGCCCTCCTCGGCATAAAAAACGGCTTGAAGCGTGCAGAGACGCGCTGCCGCACGGACGCCGGAAAGGTGATCCATGGGCAAAAGCATCGGATTGGCCACGGGCGGCAGAGGGTAGGCCCCCAGGGGGAACCGGGCGGCTTCGTGGATCAACTTCAACGCGTCTGCGTTTGCCGACAGGTGCGTTCGCACGATCGTCCGGGTCTGTTCCGAGTGTAGAGCCCCATCGCTGGGCCCTGCTCTGAAGTCGCCGAGGAACCACGCAACGTGTCCCCCCGGCTCCTGGATCTGATCAAAGGCCTCCAGCAGGATGAGGGCGGAGTTCTCATCGTCGGGGATCTGCCTTCGGGCGGCGAGGACCTCTGCCCAGGTCACCGGCTGGCCGGCGGCGCGGAACTCCTCCAGCTTCGCCTCTACCCGACGGTCCCAACGTCCCGCGGACCGGTAAAGGGCGAACCCAAATAGGCCCAACAGAACTAACAGGACGATGGCCGCCACCGCGCAGCCGGTGCCGCGCGTGATGCGCCCCGACCGCTGACCCCATGTCTTTGCGTCCCGCGCCTGCATCCGACACCCCGTCACTCTGCCCATCCTGTCACACCATAATACTCACCAAACCGGCCCTATATTCACGAAAGCACGCCTCCGGAGCAAGCGGAAAGGGCTGCCGCCACGCCGCGCGCAGCTGGCCGCCCCTCGCATTGCCACCGCCACAGGCCGGCGTTATAATCGCAGCCGTCCCGGGCGGAAAGGACGCAGATGGCCGAAGACGCCAATGCCAGCGAAGCGCCGGACAACGGGAGGGGCCTCACGACGCTGGGCGTGCAACTGGAACAGCTCAGACCGGCGGCGCAGCGATTCGGTTTCCGCCTGCTGGGCCACGTCCAGGATGCCGAGGAAGCCGTCCAGAACGCCTTTCTGCGCTTGCTCCAGGCGTCGGGCCGTTTCGAAGGCCGCAGTTCCTTCCGCACTTACGTCTTCGCGGCCGTGCGCAATAGCTGCATCGACAAGCGACGCAAACGCGTCACCAAGAGTGGCCGTCTGCGCGAGGTAAACCCGGACACCACGGCGTTCTTTCGCCAGCTTCCGCAGGACGGACGGTTCGCGGGCGTTTCGACCCAGTTACAGCGGCGCGAGTCTCAGGAGATCGTGCGGGCCGCCATTGACATGCTGCCCGAGAAGCAGAGGGCGTGCGTGATACTGCGCGACCTGGAGGGCCTCCGCTACCGGGAGGTCGCCGAAGTGATGGGCATAACGCCCAACCACGTGGGGGTGCTGCTCTACAAGGCCCGCACGGGGCTGAAGAAGCTGATAGAAGAAGGGGACCTCATCGGTGACGATTGACGACCAGACCGGCGCAAGACTGGCCGCCTACCTGGACGACGAACTGGCGGATGAGGAACGCCGAGACGTGGAGTCTCTCATCCAGGAGGACCCCGAGATCGGCCATGCGCTGGAGGAGATGCGCCAGGCGCGGCAAGTGCTGCACGATTACGATACCCAGACCAGCGCGACCACGGTCCAGACCGCCGTGAAGCCGATCGATCTGTCGGGCGAGAGGCTCGACCATTTCCTCATTGAGTGCAAGATCGGGCAGGGCGGGATGGGCGAGGTTTACCGCGCCCTCGACACGAGCCTGGACCGGCCGGTGGCCGTCAAGCTCATCACCCCCGTCCTGGCCGCCACGCCGCAGCTCGCGGAGCGGTTCGTCCGCGAGGCCCGAATGCAGGCCCGGATAGACCATCCCCGCGTGGCGCACATCTACCACATCGGGCGTTACGAGGGACGCCTGTACTTCGCGATGGAATACCTGCCGGGAGGATCGCTGGAGGACAGGCTGCGGGAACAGAGCAGATTGGATCCCGAGGAAGCGATAGACATCTGCGTCGAGGTGGCGGACATCCTCGAAGCGACCCGGCGGCGCGGCGTCGTCCACCGCGATCTGAAGCCCTCCAACATCATGTTCACCGGCGACGGCAAGACGAAGCTGACCGATTTCGGTCTGGCCAAGCCCAGCGCCGAGGAGGCCAGCCATCTGACCGAATCGGGTGTGCTGCTCGGCACCCCGCACTACATCTCGCCGGAGGCGGCCGCCGGCGGCGAAGTCACCTGGCGCAGCGACATGTACTCGCTCGGCTGCACACTGTATCGGGTATTGTTCGGTCGAGGGCCCTACGGCGGCAAGGGCCCCGTGCAACTGGCGGTGGCGCACATTCGGGAGCCTTTCCCCGAGCCGAAAGAGGTCCCGCCGGGCGTAAGCCCCGAGCTGCTGGACGTGCTGCGCTGCATGATGGCGAAGGACCCCGATGAGCGGTTCCCGGACTATGCCTCGTTGGCGGACGCACTGAACGCCGCCCGGCCCAAACTCATGGAGCCCATCAGCCAGTGGAAAAGGCTCGGCATAGGGGTGCTGGACGGCATGGTGGCGATCGGCATTACGGTCGTCGTCATAACCCTGGTGGCAGGTGTGCTCGCGATACTCGGGCTGCCGAAACCCGCAGTGCAACGCCTCTCGCCCCTGCTGGCCGCGCTGACGGGGATGGTGTGCATGGGCGTGATACCCATGCTCTCCGGCGGCACCCTCATCCAGGGCATCTTCGCGATGAAGGTGCGGGCCGAGACCTTGAAGGGCCGAGGCCGGAAGCGGCTTCTGTGGCGCGGCATAGTCGCCAGCCCCATAGCCACAGTCGGCCTGATAGTGCTCTTGCTATCCATGCTGCCGGACGGGCCGCTGCGAAGCCTTCTGTTTCTCCTGGGCGCGGTGACGCTTCTGGTGTGGCACCTGATTGACTTTGGCGCTGCATTCTTCGACGAGCGCCGCCGCATGCTGCACGACATCCTGTTCCGCACCCGTTTGCAGTACGTCACATACGAGGACCGGCGCGCGCCGGCGAACAGGGCACTTAATGGCTGATTGCCGGAATGGATGGATGGCCAGTATCTTTTTCTTGAGGGGGATGTATTCATGAGCGAATTCGGCCTGGGAGTCTGGTCGCACAATATCAAGGACTTCGGTGGGAAGAACGAACTGAAGGAACGCATTGCGGCGCTTGCGGACGCCGGCTTCGACCTGGTGATCCCCTGCGTAAAGAACCCGCCGGGCGTGGTGGACTTCTTCACGGACGCTGCCAACGTCAACCCCGCCTATCCGGAGTGGGATCCGCTCGAGGTGCTCATCAAAGCCTGCCAGGCGAAGGACATGAAGGTGCACCCGTGGTTCTGCGTCTTCCCCGAGGGCACCGGCTCGAAGCTGCTCAACGAGCATCCGGAATACAAGGCCGAGATTGACCAGCGGATGCGATGGGCATGCGCCTGCCGGCCCGAGGTCCAGGACTACGTATTCGAACTGTATAGAAGCCTGGCCGGGCACTATGGGCCCGCAGGCTTGCACCTGGATTACATCCGCACGGGCGGGCCGTGCACGTGCGAGTTCTGCAGGAGCCAGATGCACGAGAGGGGCGTCGACATCGGCCAGGTGGAGGCCGGGACGAGAGACTATGACTCCTGGACCCAATGGCGCGTGTCGCGGATCACGGACTTCGTAAGGCGCGTTCACGAGCTGACGGCAGCCGAAGGAATCGAACTCTCCGCAGCGGCGTTCTCCGGTTATCCGGACTGCATCGTCTCGCAGGGGCAGGACTGGGTGCAGTGGGCCGAACAGGGGCTGGTGGACTATCTGTTCCCGATGACCTACACACAATCCCCCCGCGTGGCCGCTATGCGCACCACCGCCCATCTCGCTCAGGTGGCCGGCAAGGTGCCCGTCTGGGAGGGCCTGTGCAAGCGGGCCAGTCGCTTTGCCCGGTGCACCCCGGAGGAACTCGTCGAGCAGATGCGGGGCGTGCTCGACCAGGGGGCGCAGGGCGTGGTCGTGTTCAGCTACTCATCCCTGGGGCAGGAGGACCTGGCCGCCATCCGAGCGCTGAAGTCGACATAGGCCGGCGGGCTCTGCCTGACGGCAATTATGAATTCGATTCATAATTGCCGTCTCTCTGTATCCTCTGCGCCTCGGTGGTGCAAAGTCTGACGTTGTAGGGTTAGTGCGACAAGAACACCTTACCTGTAGGGACGCCCGTCAGGAGGCTCACGAAGGTAGTAATGCCCACCATCACGCTCTCGGTGATGATTACGCCCGTGAAGAACACCCGCGCCCCCCTGAGCATCTTGCCTCCAGTGAACTTCAGAATCAGGACCTTTGCCAACCAGCCCAGGAAGAAAGAGAACCACAGCTCCCTCGTGCACCACGAAACGCCGACGGCGAAACCCAAAGGATGAATCGGCCACCAGTAGAACGCGCCCCGCAAGAGCATCAGCAACGCCATAATCCCCACCCCAGAAGCCAGCCCGCCGTAGCTCGGATTGGCCGACTGAGCTGGTTTGGAGATCATCAGATGCGTCTGGTCGAACAGCCGCGTCCAGTGGTTAAGGTTCCCACGTGAATATGGCAGGTTGAGCGTCCCGTGCCTGTAGTGGACCCATTTCATGGTGGCATAACCGGCCGTCGGCATTGCCACCAGCAAGGCTGCCATCATAGCCGGCAGCAGCAGGCGCCGATGTCTCTCGAACACCGACGATATCCGCAGTGAGTTCATCACGTGCGGGCCGAGTATCTCCCGAGCATCGAAGACGAGAATGCGCCCCTGGAGCTGTGCAATGACGGCTGCCGGCCCGCTGAAAATGCGTCCCCCGCTTATGCCATGGAGGATCATCGGAGGGCGCCAGAATTGCTGGGTGAAGAACAGCCCCCCCTGGGCGACCACCCTGGAGTGCACCAGCACGATGGAGAACGTCAATGCCACCAGGGCGAGCGCCACCCAGAAGCCCAGCCCGAACCGCAGGTTCCAGATGATTAGGCCCGCCAGCGACAGCATCAGCCCCCAGAACGCGACCCGATAGCTGATCGGCTCGCGCGAGTCGTCCACGTCCCGGGCCCGGCCGAAAGCCTTCTTCACGACATCCCAGAGGTGCCGCCGCGCCATCCAGAGCAAGCCGACCGTCAAGACCATGAAGGCCCCCGCCTGCTGCCAATACGCGAAGGTGCCCGAGCGTCCCCCTTCCAACGGTCGCCCCAGGCTGTAGGCGACGATGGCCTGGCCGTAGACGAACAGGTAGAAGAACCAGACACTGAACGACACGTCGCAGGGCACCAGGAAGGCGAATCCGATGGCGAGCGGGAACACGCGGCCGTCGCTGGTCGTCACGTATGACCAGTCGAACCCCTGGAACGCCTCGTAGAAAGGCATCCGCACGCGCCACCCCTCTTCTGCGCCGAGTAGGAGCGGCGAGAGCCGCATCAGCCCGAAGAGGAACGTGAGCACCACCGCCACCAGGAACACGTTGCTACGCATCGCCGGTGGCAGCAGGTGTCCCTCCCTGCTGCCCTCCGTGAATTCCAACGGCACGCGCGCCACCGCGAACATCAGGCGGTCCGACTCCACCCATTGCTTCCGCAAGACGCCGCAGAGGCAGAACGTGGCCAGGTAGTAGAGCCAGATATAAACGCCCCAGATTGCAAAGACCCGCGTCCAACGGTCCCAAGGGACACGGACCGGCTCTCCTTCCGGCGTGCCCTCGAAGAACTTCCTCGCCGCTGGTGACTTCATGTCTTTGCTCAGGAGGACACCCTCCGGAGCCACCTTCAGAACGTCGTCTTCCCAGAACAGATCTGAACGCTGTGACAGATAAGGAGCGGCAGCCGTTATGGGCAGCCAGTGGCGCATCAGCCCGCTGGCCGGCACGGACGCTGCAACCAGCATCATGCAGTAGACGAGCATCAACTCCGACTGCCTGAGCATCCACCGCCGCCGAGCGAGCTTCAGGACAAGGTTTACCCCGAGCGTCAGGATCACCAAGAAGAAGAACACCCCTACCGGGAAGTGGTTGCCCGTCAGGGAGGTGTTGCCGAACACATAGTCGTTGACGGGCGACAGCAGGCAGAGGCCGATAACCCCCAGAAGGCCGATGATGAAAGCGCGCCAGGTCATTCGTGCCTTGTGTCTCCCGATAGTAGGTCTTGCAGAAGTCCCAGCGAAGGGCCGGCCCCAGTGTAGGGCCACGAGACGAAGGGCGTCAAGCTCCCATGCGTAAAGAGGCAGGCCGACTGCGGCGCGCATGGCGCGGGGGCCGGCCCTCCTCCGCATCAACTGGCGGCCATCCGACCAATGCGCTATATTGCGGGCGTGCACCATCACCCGGGGGGAACGCCTGTGAGAGTTCTTGTGCGGAGCGCGTTCTGTGCGCTTGTTCTAACGCTTTCGGCCTGCGCCGGAAGCGCGGAGCCTGTGCAGCAAGAGAGGAGGCCCGTCATGTTCGAAGAGGACATTATCGAGACGTCCGCCGGCGAGCTGAAGATCGCGTTTGTCGGCCATGGGACGCTGATGTTCACGTTCGGGGGGAAAGTCATCCACGTTGACCCCGTCTCGCGCGAGGCGGACTACGGCCAGATGCCCAAAGGCGACGTGATCCTGATCACCCACGAACACGGGGACCATCTGGACGCGGAAGCCATCGGCAAGGTGTGCAAGGAAGATACGGCCGTGGTGTTGACTGAAAAGTGCGCCTCAGCCGTCGCCGGCGGAACCGTGATGGTGAACGGGGATGTCCGCACGGTCGGGGGACTGACAATCGAAGCGGTTCCGGCCTACAACATCGTCCACGAGCGCTCTTCGGGCCAGCCCTTCCATCCGCGCGGCAGCGGGAACGGCTACATCATCGCGTTCGGCGACAAGCGCGTCTACGTGGCCGCCGACACCGAGAACACGCCGGAGATGAAGGCGCTGGAAGGCATAGACGTGGCCTTCCTGCCGATGAACCTGCCTTACACGATGACGCCCGAGATGGTGGCGGATGCGGCGAAGGCATTCCGGCCCAAGATCCTTTATCCCTATCACTACGGTCAGACCGACACGTCGGAGTTGACGGAGCTGCTGGCCGGCGAGAAGGACATCGAGGTGCGTATCCGCCAGATGCAATAGGCCGGCGCGGGCGGCTGCATCGAGACGTGAACGCGCGCGTCACCTCGTGCGCAGGAAGGGAGAGGACGCCATGACCGTGCGCAAGGCCGGACCGAGGCACGCCGTGATCGCCACTTGCACGCTGTCCATCCGCGACGCGGGGGACGCCGACGTGCTCCTGGCCAACGGACTGGAGCTGATCGACGAGATGGCCCGCGAGGCCGAGCTGGTGATCTTCCCCTCGGCAGCCCCCAGCATCTCCCTGGTGATCTCCCACGCGTACCGCTACCAGTACTACGTCGCAAGCTCCGTCATGCGTCCGCCCTCGGTCATCGTGGACCCGCTGGGGCTCGTCCTCAGCCAGTCCTCGGAGAACCGGGAGGTGGCCGTCGCCCGCGTCGACCTGGACTACCGCGTCGTGCCCTCGAGGTACCTCTGGGAGCGCGCCGGGGAGGTGAAGGAGAAGTACGGCGACACCATCGACTGGAACTGGCACAGCGCGGAGAGTTCCTGCGTGATGACGTCCAGCAACCCCGAGATGCCCATCGGCCGCTTTCTGGAGGTCGAAGACATGATGACGCTGAACGAGTGGGTCGCCTACAACCGCCGCCGGATCGCCCAAGAGCGCGGCGGCCCGCCCGTCATGCCGCCGGGGACCGAGCGCCTATGACCCGAGCAGCTTCACGGCGTTGCGCCCGGCGCCATTCTTTCGTGGTATAATGCGCCTGACCCGTGGGGGTGTTTCAACAGGGAGGTTGCTATGCGAAACTGGATCGCTGTCTTGGGGTTGTTGTCCATTGCAGTCGCAACCGCAGCCGGGGAAGTGAATGTCAGGCTCAGCGATGTGCCACGGCAGGTCCGGCTGCCGTTGCCAGAGGGGGAGAACGCGATTCTAACCGCGCGTGTGGACGGGAAAGTCCGGTCGCTCTGGCTGGCGCGCAGCCGTGACGCGAGGGCCCGCTACCTGCTGGACCGCGTGGGGGAGGGCGTCTACCAGGTCAACCTGGCGGACACGGTGCTCGCGGCCATGCTCGAAGCGTCCGGCGCCGGCCAGGTGTGCGTCTTCGCCGAGGCGCCGGATGGGACGGTCTCGGCGAGCATCCCGGTCAGCTACGCCGTCCGCACATCGGCGCGGGAGTGGCACCGCCCTCCGCGCGTCTTCGTCCACACCGAGGAGAAGACCACCGAGCTGAGCTGGTGGGGGCGGGCCTGGGAGCCAGACCGCTTTGCCCTTCTGGCGGAGATCCGCGGGCAGGGCATGGCCATCACGGCGCCCGATCTGTCCCGACTCTCATTCGGCCCGGGCGGCAAGGACATCATCGGCTGGTTCGAGCCCTCGGAAGTCAAGCTGATCGAGGTCCGCTTCGATCCCGGTGCCAATCGCACTTCGGCACGGGCAGGCGCAGGGGAACGTCAGTGGGAGTTCGCGCGCGCTGACTCCGGCGAGGCGAGGCAGGAGTTGGCCGTCACGACGCCAGTTCGGAGGGCATGGGAACAGGCTGGCGAACTGGCGATTACGTGCGCCCAGCAAGGCATGGACGACCTGCGGATCGTGCTCAGGATGCCCCCAAGGAAACTCGACCTGCCCAAGGCCGAGGCGCAGTTCACCATCGTGCAGCGACACACGCAGACCGTCCCGGGGTCGGACGGCTACCTGCTGCTGCGCATCGGCGACATCACGGGGGGGCAGACGCTGCTTACGCTAAGGAGCGCGGCCGGGCGGGAACTCGTCCAGCGGAAGTCCGTCCAGCAGGGCGACTCCGTCCGCTTCCGGCTCGGCAAGAACGAGTACGAACTCACCCTGAAGAAGCTGGTGAACTTTCTGGTGGGGGACGACTACGCCCAGTTTGTCGTTGCGCCGTATACGGGACGGGAAACGGCGCGGAAAGCGGAGGCAACCGCCCCCAAGCCCCCGAAGGCGGCCCCGGCTGCCAAACCGTAGCCGGCACGTCCGGCCCTCTGCTGCCGGTGCACCATCTACAGCGCCTTCATCAGGGGATGACGGGCCGTTCTTCCGGACTGCCGAGGGCCACCGTCTGCGGGCAGAAGTCGTATCCGTAGCGATAGCCGCGCTGCACCCTCGCGCCTTGGACGAAAGCATGCTCCCAAACGGTCTCCCCTTCGTGCGTGACTTCGAAGACGCGTCCGTGCGCTGATTCCAGTATGAGGGTGTTGCCGTTGGGCAGCCGCTGGCAACTGGACGTGAAGGTGCTGTGGAACTCCTCGGCCTTGTCGTAAACCCAGACGACCTTGTCCGTGGTCGGATCGACCTCCAGGATGTACGAACAGCCGCAGTGAGCCGCGTTCGTGGTCGGAGAGGCGCCGTTGTCGAAGATCAGGACGTTGCCCTCTCCCGGCAGGCCCTTCTCGATCATGTGAGAGTCGTGTTGGCCCGACATGCCTCCCTTGTAGTCGCCGGTGTACTCCCAGACGATCTCTTTCGCATCGCGATCCACCAGGAGCACCGCGTCCAGTTGGCGGAGGCTCAGCAGCACGTTGCCCGGCTTGAAGCGCTTGTCGCCAGCATCGTACCAGCGATTCGCCGGTATCGCCTGGACGGTGTTGGTGTGGGTCCAGTCAACGCTGGTGTCATTCTCGGGACCGCCCCGCCAGTCAACACCGGCGGGCACCAGAACGTGGCGGTCTATGTCAATATGTTCATACTGATGCCATTCCCACACGATTTCACTGGCCGGGGTCAGCTCCTGGATGACGTCAGCGTAGAGCAGTCTGCGGCGCTCAGGGTCCCTGGCTTTCTGTCGGATCTGCTCAGGGACGCTCTCCCGGCAGATCAGCAGCGTGTTACCGTTGTCCTTTCGGAAGATGTCGTGGTGAGGCCACAGCTCCCCCGGCGGCGCGTATTCCCAGACAAGGGCGCCGTCCCAGTCGTACTGCTGCGCGTATCCGTCGACTCTGTCCCAGATGCTCCTGAGCACGAGCAGGTGGCCGTCCGCCAGCAGCCGTGCGCGGGGTATGCCGCCCTTGACCCTGGGCACTTCCATCTTCCAGCGGTGGACCTCGTTGCCGTTCATGTCAACGAGCCCCACGTCCGCGCCGCCTTCCCCTGGCAGCAGAATCACCGTATAGCCGTTGCAGCACAGTTCCGGCTTATAGATCGTCGTTCCCTTAGGGTAGACAGTAACGGCCATTTGCGTCCTCCCGTAGAAAGGACCAGGCAGCCTAACCCTACAACGTCAGACTTCGCACCACGGAGGCACAGAGGACACAGAGACGGACGGCAATTATGAATCTTGTCCGCCGTACGGCGGATAAAAATTATGAATTGGAGTTCTTGCCGTTCTCCGCGCTCTCGGTGCCTCGGTGGTGGATTAAGGTTGTAGTGCTAAGGGTCAAGTGTGCCTCTCGGGGGATTCGGCTCAGTCAGCCCCTGGGGCTACAGGTCCAGCAGCTTCTCGGCGTTGCGCCAGGCGATCTTCTCGTAGGCGGACTTGGATATCCGTCCCTCCTGCTCCAGCTTTTGGAAGTAGCCCACGATGGGAAGCTCCTGGCCAACGTTCGCGATGTCGGTGGCGAAGTACAGGCGGTCCTGGAACTCCTCCAGGAACTGGCAGCCGAACTCGGGGTCCCTGCTGATGGCGTTATGGCCGCTTTCGGCCGACAGGTCGGCGCAAAGGTTGGGGTAGTCCCGCATGAGGTGAACCACACGGCCGGGCTTCACCGGCCCTTTCGGGTAGCCATTCCTGTTGTCCTCGGTGACGTCGTCGCCGATCTCGGACCAGAAAGGTTGCGAGTGGCCGAGCATAACGAGGTCGGGACATGCTTTGAGCACCCGTTCCAGCCGGGGCAGACCCAGTTCGTCAGCGCACCCGTAGAAGCCGCCGACCTGCGGCGCAACGTGGAAGGTGAGCGGAAGTCCCGCCGCCTCAACGTGTTTGAACACGTTCATGTTGAGCGGGTCGTCGAACGGCAGGTTGGGAGTATACTCGCCGATCCCCTTGCACCCGGCCTCCTTGTAATGCTGGAGGAGGGCCGTGAAGTCGCTCTGCGGCGAGTTGTCCACCATGCGGGGATCAACGTTGGCGAACGGGATGAGGCGGTTCGGATGCGCCGCGCATACCTCCAACACATCCTCGGGGGTGACGCGGGAAGACGCGCACTCGGGGCTGACTGAACTCAGCAGGACGGCCCGGTCAATGCCGGCCGCGTCCATCATCGCCAGGAGCTCGGTGAAGGTGGGGTACCTGGTCCCGTTGGCGCGCGTCGGCCCCACAACCCGGCTGGCATGAACGTGAACGTCGATCAGCATGTTCCCCACTCCGTTCAGAAGGTCGCTTTGCCCACAGTAGATTACAGGCCGCTGCCTCCGTCAAGCGACTGGCCGTCTGAAACTCCTGGGATGGACGTACGTGCAAGGTCATGCATAAGGGTGGGGGCGGCCGGGCCGGGAGCAAGCTACTGCGTCCCCCCAGCCCCGGCGGCACCCAAAGGTGCCCCCGGCCGGCATCCGGGTCTTGCCGCGGGACCCCTTCGGGCTAACTCCATCTAGTTCCCTCCGTTTTCTCGACTTCGTCCAGCCACTCCCGGAACTGGCCCTCGGTGTAGAGCCCGGCTCTTGCCAATGACAGGAAGTTCTCGAACAGATCTCTCTTGCAGTCATCCCGAGTCACTTCATAAAGCCACGCGGGAAAAGGCAGGCTCTGCGCCTCATCGCCTATGACGACCGACTCATACATGCCGAATGCGATGAGGAGTTCGCGATCACGCACATGGAACGCCGTATCGCCCAACTCGTACCTCTGCGCATCCCTTGTCAGCTTGACGAACGATAGCTCCAGGTTGCTTCGTATGTCCGCACGACTCATCACCAGAAGCGAGTGCCGTTCGCCCGTGGGATCGTCGGGCGTGAAGTACTCCTTAACCCGCACCTTCTCGGCCCGGCGAAACTGAGACCCCATCTCCGATATGCGGCGTGCCATCTCCGGAGTGATATCGTCGCTGAAGTATACGCACTGATTGGCGTTCGCGTACTCAAGAGCATTTAGGGCACTTACATCCTGCTTCTTCGCCTCTGCATACCCCTCACTACTGCGGCAGACAGTGTACGCCCAGCTATCGAAATACATCAGACAGTAGTCGGGCGACACAGGCAGGAAGATCTGCAGTCCCTTGCACTGGATCCCGGTGCCCGAGCCCGGTGCTTGTTTCACCTCCATCAAGCGGTTGTAGAATACTGCCGGATTGTCTGACGTGACAAACGGCACGCCCCCTCTGCGGCCGACGAGCGCCAAACGCAGATCCAAAGCAAGCGGCAAGAACCTGGCCCCGAATCCAACGGCGATTCGTCCGGGCTCTTCCAATTGAACCTGGAAATCATCCAAATGGCCCCCTACCAACGAGTCTCTGGCGAAGATGGACTTGACTGACTTGTCAAGCATCTCATTCAGCTGCTGCGCAGCGTAATCAGTCCGGCGGGCCAGGAAGACAGCCAGAGTTACCAGCAGCAAGTGAGCTGGTGAACCGACTAGGGGCGTATCCCTGCTCCGTATCACTTGAGAGACGACCCGGTCCCAGCCTCTTTCCAGTTTTGAGAGTGCCCGCTCAACCACCAGATCTCCGCCGTAGAAGTAGTCGCGGTGAGCCTGATCACGAAGGCTGGCGCACGGCACCCACTTGTCGGAGTCAAGGTGGTATAGGCCAATCGCGCTCTCGTTCGTCCCGACGGAGAATCTTTTCAAGTAGGAAACCGGCACGAAATGCTGCCTCTTGTGCTTCGCCATCGCGACTGGTACTCCACCGTCTGTGTGGCCCGACTCCGAGTATAGATCGCAGTCAGCCCACAGTCAACGTATCTGCTTTGACAGGACACCGACCCACTTGGAACGTGCTATGCTGCGGGCGCACAGCCCGAGCGCCCCGCCCACCGTGGCGCTTGGAGGTTGGGAGGTCGGGCGCGAGTAGGCCAGCAACGGGCAACAGGCGCTTCGTTGGGAGTCACAAACGGCCTAGTGTGGAAGAGATAGACGCTTGCTGTCAGTCGCTGACAAGCATTGGCAGGTGGGGATGGAGCGGTCGATCCCGCAGGGGCGGGACGACGTCCCGCTTGGGAGGGGGACACTCTACCACTGAATTACGCCCGTTGGGCAGATGGGGGACTCGCTCCTTGACCGGGACCGCGGACGGGGGCTGGTGTATAATTGCCATCCGCCGGACTCGAGACGGGGGCAAGATCAGACTGCCGCGTCAACGATTCCTGAGGGGATGGCAAGACTATGGACATACCCGCGAAGAACGTGGTGTCGGTGCTGGGGGCGCTGTTGGCTGTCGGTTCACCTGCGCTGACTCAGAAGACGGAGTTTCCCGTCGCCGTCAGTGAGAACAAGAGGTACTTTGTCGATCAGAAGGGCGACCCCGTGTTCTGGTTGGGCACCACGCAGTGGCAGCTCTTCCGAGAGTACACCCTGGACGAGGCCAGGATCATCCTGGAGAGGACGGCCGCCAACGGCATCAAATTCGTCCAGGTCATGCTCCTGGGGGTAGGCGACGGCACGGCACCGAACGTCCACGGCGCGAAGCCCTGGATCAATGACGACCCGCTGACGCCCAACGAGGAGTATTTCAAGAACGTTGACGCGGTACTCAGAATCGCGGGCGATAACAACCTGGCCATTTCGATGACCATGTATCATCAGCGATATCGCAATTACATCACACTGGAGAAGGCCCGGCCCTGGGCCAGGTGGCTGGCTGAGCGATACAAGGATGTGCCCCACATCGTTTGGTCCATGACGCCTGAGGCCAAGGACGAGTTCATCCCGGTCGTGCGCGAGCTGGCCGCCGGGCTGCACGAGGGGGACGGTGGCCGACACCTCATCACCTTCAAGCCCGATCCCTCCCCGTATTCGTCCAGCTTCATCCACGAGGAGGACTGGCTGGATTTCAACTCGATGCAGACGTGGACGGACGTGAAGCTGATCTACCCCATGGTGACCAACGACTATGGCCTGAAGCCCGTCAAGCCGGTTCTCATGGCCGAGGGGGCCTACGAAGCAGGCTCGGAATACCGCTTCGAAGTCACGCCCCTGTGGGTTCGCCGGCAGGCCTACTACTCCTACCTCGCCGGCGCGCACCATACCTACGGGCATAACGACAGTTGGCGAGTGCTGCCGACGTGGAAGGAGGCCCTGGATGCGCCGGGCGCCGTTCAACTGGGCATCATGAAGAGGATATTCATGGCCCGACGCGAGTGGTGGCTGCTAGTTCCCGATCAATCGGTGTTTGCCTCCGGGGGCCAGACGGCCGGGGAGCTGCTTTGCCTGGCAGCCCGCCACCAGGACGGCAAGTGGGCCATGATCTACCTGGCCGAGAAGGCCTCATTCTCCGTCAACATGGACAAGGTGGCCGCCGCCAACGTGAGCGCCTTCTGGGTCAACCCCAAGACCGGTGACGCGGTGCCGGCCGGCACTTTCCCCAATTCGGGCCAGACGTCCTTCTCGACCCCCGATGGCTGGGAAGACGCGCTGCTGATATTGGAGGCCCGATAGGTAATCCTGCAACAGTCCCGGAGGCCATTCATGGCCATCGGCTGGGCCGCTCGGCAAGCTCTCGCCAGTTGGGGAAGTCTTTCTCAAAACGCTCCAACAGCATCCCGGCATCATTGGGGAGGAAGTACAGCTTCCCGCGGGACACGCGCTTCTTAGTTGCCGGGTCATAGTCGGCAGTCAGAAGGCATGGCCAGGGATGAACACAGCTCAGCCAAAGCTGGTTCATGCGCCACGTCTCAGGCCAGGCAACCGCTGCGAGATACTTGCCATCGTGCGAGATCACACCCATGATCGGGTAGGTGAGTCGGGCGCTGCTCCAGCCGGGAACGCGGTTTTCGCCCGTTCCGAGAGGCTTCTCCCAGGCAAGGGAGTACGACTGGATCCAGGGCCGGTCGCTGTTGGCCCGTTTCGAGAATCTATCTCCAGATGCCTCTGAGGGTTTCATGGCACCTGGGAATCGCTGAGTATCTTTCAGCAGAGTGAGCCCTTTATCGGTGAAGACGAAGCAGCGCGCCACAAAATCGTCGACGTAGTCGAGTTCCCCGTCGCGGGCCTGCCCGAAGGCAGAGGATTCTCTGAACTGGAAGCATGGATTCACCTGATTGACGGCGCGGATTTCTTCTTCGGAATCACCCTCAACCGTGACCACCTGGCTGACCCCATCCGGGCACGGCGTGAAGGTGGTGGTCACCTTCAGGTTGGGAGACTCCTCGGACCGGTGCTGGAAAATCAGCTTTTCGCCGTCCTTTTCCCAGGCCGTCGGCTGTCCCAATTTGCCTTCATAGCACCAGATTGTGGCGCTCAGCTCCGGGTGGTCGGGGAAGGTGACAGTGACTTTGGACTGGCCCTTTGTGCTGGCATCATCGTAGTCCAATTGGGGCGGCTGGCCGATAATTTCACCTGGAGCGGGCATCGTCGCCTTCTGTTCGGCGCCTGAAGCGGGGATGAGGAGCAAAAGGACTGCGGCAACAGCGATGGGCACGAACCTGGAAAACCATCTTACCATTCAGCAACCTTTCACAGACAGAAAACCACACACTGTATTCACTCGCGTAGTCTATACCACTGTCCTACTGTCCGACGTTTGCCAGCCGGAGCCGACTTATCGCTTCATGGCCCGTGGTAACTGCGATGACGGGGTGGAGGGCTTTGCCGAATACGGCGTCAGTCTCGATGGGCATCCTCGCCAGCAGGTACGCGCGCAACTCTCCCACCGTTACCACACTGTCAAGAGCGCCTGCCGCCTGAAAGCCATCAGCTTTCCCCCTTAGACCTTCCAGCAACACGTGCGTGAAGGCACCGTTGGACCAGACTGAATCTTCGATCGCCTTTCGGTCAGCGTCCGCGGCCACCATGAACACCATGCCGCTGGGCACAGGCTCGTTCGCCGTGAAAGCCTCAGCCACCGCTACCCCAGTGATTCCCTTGCCGCCCCTGGTAATGAGCTTTGCCGCATGGCAGGTGTCGGCGAACACTACGGTGTGACGTGCCTCCTTCTCTTCCAGAACCCCGCGCACCCTGTCCATACGGTAGCCGGTGTAGGGCCTGCGAAGGATCGTATCGTGACAGGCAAAATAGACTTTGCTCGGGTCGGCAGGATCAGGGAACCCGTGGCCGGACCAATAGAGCAGGATAAGGTCGTCCTTGCCCGCCTTGGAGAGGAAACCCTCCAGGGCGGCTTCCACGGCTTCCTTAGTGGCTTTCGCGTTCGTGAGCAGCCGGGTTCTGTCGCGGCTGGTCCCGCTGTGCCGCCCGAGAAGGGCGTATACGTCCTCAGCGTCTTTGGCCGCATATGGCAGATACGGGAACTCAAGGTCCTGATACTCCGATATGCCCACACATACCATCCATACGTGTCCTGACTGCACTGGCGCCGGCGCTGGCGGCAAAAGGCCAGCCACGCTATCCGGGGCCTCCGGAGAAAGACGAGGACGCTCTGGCAGCTCCGCCCGCCCTGCAAGCTCACGTGCCGGCCGTGGCACCTGGACCGCGGGCAGCCTTCTTCTTGCCACCAGCAGCGCATTGGACTCCTTCCACTTCGCTAGCTGGGCGTAGTCAGAGGTCACGGCTTTCATGATCTCCGCCGCCAGGTTGTTGGCGACCTTCCCCCTGGTTTCCCTCCAGGAGGCATCCCCGACTATCCCCGCGCCGAGCAGAGCGAACATAGTGGGCGGGAAAGTCCATATGTCATACGTACCAGTTACCTGGATGGGGTACCTTGCGACTACCTGCTCGTTGGCCATGCGAATCGTCACTTCGCACTGGACATTCCACTCGGAGTGGAAATGCAGGGGAATGATGCCCAGGGTCAGAATGCTCGCGCACCCGAGGCCGATCAGGCGAGGTTGGTCGTTCGCGTGGTCGGAGACCAGGTTGATGTGCATCGTCAGGTTGGACAAATCGGTGGACAGAAGCGAGGCGGCTTCCGGCTGTCGGAACAAGCTCAGCAGCTCGCTCTTGAAAGCGGTTACTTGGGGTTGTGTGGCCCACGTTCCGGTCAGGGTCTCTTGCACATTTCCGAGCTGCAATACGGGCTTCTGTGACGATCTGCTCAGCTTCACTAATGCCGGCCCGATAGTCGTCGAGCACCCTGAACCGGCCATCAAGACGGCCACGCAGAGGAAATGCATACCTGGCTTGCTTCTGTGCATAGCAACTGCTCCAGCTGCACGATGTGGAACTTGCCCCGGCCTTTCGGCGGGGGCCCTGACCCACGCAGATGCTTCCGTCATTGATTGTCGCTGGCTTGCCTCGAACTGCCTTCCATGATACGACTTACGCCCCCTTTCGGCAACAGGTGAAACCGGTTGAGGCGACAGATATCGAGGGGACCAGAGACCGATTGGCGCTCAGAGCGTAGTATCGCGGACCACCGCGCAGACCTTGCCGTCCGTGAACACCACTGCGGCCGCGTCCAGCACGCGCACATCCTTCCTGCGGCCGCTCTCGTCACGCACTGGCGGGCCGACCAGCGCCGTGCCCCCAAAGAAAGCCACCACGCCCTCCGCGCTGCCTCCCGGCGGCACTTGCACTCCGTCCAGGGAGTTGGCGTTCACGTTGGCTACCGGCGCTACCCTGGCCACCCTCTGCAGGAGGGCTCCGGTCACCTTGTCCGTCTCCACTGTGACCTGACACCGGAAGAAGTACTCGTTCTTCAGTGCGAGAGGCCGGTCGGAGGCGTTCTCGACGGTCAGGGAATAGAGCCGGGCTCGGCCTTTGCTGTCGACCTTGAGATTCCTGAGACGCACCGGCGGTCCCGAGTCCGCGCCAGCACCCATCGCGCGCGACACAATCACCTCCAGATCGAGGGGGTTTAGGAAAGAGTCCCGGTCGCCCGCGGCTCGCAGCGCATCCATCATGCCCTCTACTGCTACACCCATGATCTTAACCTGCGCGATGCGTAGCTCGAGCCGATCGCGGTTCCCGCCGGAGATATCCTCCCGCATCGCCTCCAGTTCCGCCGTCGCCTCCTTCAGGCGGCCAACGAAGGCCCGCTCGAAGACCTCTTGCATCCGGAAACGCTCGCCAAACGGCTGGATCCCGAAGTGCCAGGTGCACCAGATGCCCACCACAACGGCCAGCACACATCCCACCTTGCCTATCGGCAGGTCAATGGTCACTCGTCCCCGCCGGGGCGTGGGTCTCCGCACGGCCTTCCGTCTCGCATCGGAGCCGGGCACCTCGAGGAGGGCGCCGCATCCCGGGCACTTGCCCCTCTTGCCCGCCAGTTCGGGCTTGACCTCGAGCACCTTCCCGCAGTTGGTGCACTTGACCGCAATCGTCATTCGCTATTCCCCCCCCCCCTGATGTCTCGGGCCGGACCCCCAGCCTGCCCCATTG